>Ga0307518_10002773_pt1 | contig 12723 bp, 6 predicted proteins | sample 25_EM_MG_FD_203889 | JGI IMG/M metagenome (GOLD analysis project Ga0307518, IMG submission 203889) | Populus trichocarpa ectomycorrhiza microbial communities from riparian zone in the Pacific Northwest, United States - 25_EM | ecosystem: Host-associated > Plants > Roots > Unclassified | place...
CTATGATCAAAGGTTTTTTTTCCAGGGTTCTTAATCCAAGCTAAGAAGTTTATGAATAGATTAATTTATATTTTATTGCCAACTATGATCAAGAACCGAACCGAGCAATTAATTTGATAAGAATTTGAAAAGTTTTTATTTCTCAAAGTTCAAGGATTCAGATTATATTATGTTTTGTCATGTTTATTTTTTAATATAAACCATTAAATTTAAATTGAATGGTTCCATTAAAAATCTATCTTAAAAAAATAAAATTATTTTGGATGCTTTATTGTTATTTATTTTCTATTTATGCAATGTCAAGAAATGATGCCTTGATTCTCTAGGACCTTAGCAGTTTTCCCTCTCATGAAGTGTGCTCCTCGTAACTCATTTCATTACAAGATAAACCCAATTTGTCTTTGCTAGAGTTTTAAGGCTAAGGAAAAGTCAAGATGACCTTTCCAATTTTTGGCTTCATTGGAAATATCATCCCATCAACATCTAGTTCATGGTTATATTGAAAATTTCATAGAAATTGATGAATCAATAATTTTTGACATTATTAAAAATAATTTTCAAAGTCTAAGTCTTTATTTAGAAGGTTCAAGAACAAGAATATAACTTATTGATAGGTGGGTGAGACTTGTATACATACCCAATATTTCCAGGCTTGGCAAAATACTTGGCCCAGGAACACGGGTCTAGCTTGCTTCCAGGTCCAATGCTCTTTGGCGTGGCTACGAGTTGAGGGCAGTAGACACTAGTCTAGCGAGCTGCCAGACCTAGCGCTATTGGGCGTGGTTGCATGCCGAGTCTAATTGGGCATAGGTCTAGTGAACCACCAGAGTCATTGCCCTTAGGCTTGGCTACGTGCCTAGCCTAATTAGGCATGGGTCTGGTGACCTTTTCGACCTATTGAAATTGGGCTTGGCATGCATGAGTCTGACAAGCTGTCATATTCACCTCCCCTCGAGCTGAGTTGTGTGCCAAACCCAAATGGACAAGGGTCTGACGACCTTCTTGACCCATTGACCTGGGGTTTGACTAGGTGTCAAGCCCAATTAGGTATGAGTCTAACGTGTTGTCATACCCATTGATCGTGAGCTTGAGAGTGTGCCAAACACGAAGAGCTAAAGGCCTAGAGATCATTATAGGCTCCATGTTGGGCCATAAGACTCTATTTGCTTATTCTTATGACTTTTAACATCATATTTCCCATTAATATTAATTCCAGAGTATTTATCTCTTATTCCCTATTAATATTAATGTCAGGGATATTCATTCTCACATTAATGTTAATGTCAATGCTATTTATCCCTAATGAGTGATATACGGGTAAAAAAACCTCCTGAATTATTATGAGATATCTTTTATACAGGGTTCTGGGAGTATAAATACCATCGGATTCACATAGGTAAATGATTCACAATCTTTATTCTCAACATAAATACTTTTTAATTTCAAAGCATTTATCATATCAAAACAAAGAACAAACATTTTTGTTTTTAAGAATAAATGCTCATTCTCTCATTTAATGTAATTATTTGCTTAAAGGTTTTGACTTTATCATTCGAGGATCCCCAAATCCCACTAAAAAAAAACTATTTTGCAATTGATAAGCTTCCTACAACAAACTACAAGTTTCATAAACCATGGAGAATAGACTATATTGCTAGAACTTATGATTAACCCACAATTTAACCGCTAAAGAACTTATTCCAAAACACTTTGGCTTTTGAAACATCATTAGATCGATTATTGTTTTATTTTTAATCATAAGAGTCATATCTTAGCATTTTATTTATCACAATATCTCTTTGCTAAAAATCAAATGTGGTCCTTCTACTTTAAATTGAATCAAATCAACCTCTATGTTCTTAATTACAAGTAGTTTCAATTAGTAATCCAAATCCATTACTATCTATTTAGCTAGATAAATATCACATGTTAGAAAATAATTGGATGAAGGATCTCAAATGTTTTTGTTATACCATCATCTTAACTTCTAATTAAAGGTGATTCAACTTAGTGTATGTTTGGCATAGTGGTGACTTTTGTGGTTGATGTTTGAAAATGTATGCTTAAAAAAACTATAAATTATATATATATTTTAATCAAGCTTTCAATAAAGAGTTTTTGGCGAAACTCATGGAAAATTGTGATGTGTGTTAATTAACCAAACACTTTTAAATATATGATAGAGACAAAACATAGACGACATTGTACCATACCACATAAACAAACAGAGCCTAATTCAATTGGTATAGATAAAGCCAAATGTTATTATGTAATTGGATGAAGGATTTCAAAACTGCCTTTCACTGGAAGATTGTGGTTGATTTGACCCAATTCAAAGTATAAGGTATTTTTCTTTATCAAATCTAAAATTCAAAGGGATTACAGATGATTTTCCCTTATGTCTAAAATATTAAAATATGATAATATCATAAAATGCAAACCTAACTTTGGTTGTTTAACATCACACGCATCTTGGCATCACAATCTCTAAAATATCAAAATATGATAATTTCATTTATTTTTAATGAAATGTCAATTTACAATGTCTGATCTTGGCATCACAATCTCTAATTTGAACAAAATATATAGCATATGGGCTTTTCATTGTAGCACCAGACATAATTTAATGTGAATTGCTATAACGAAATTACTATTTTACCATTGAGTGGAAAAAAAATGGAACCCTTGGTTGTGGGGGTGACCTAGTCTTTTTTAGTGATTCAGTGGTCATTAAAATATTATTTGGGGGTATTTGAGTCTTTCTTAAAAAAATTTCATATTAAAATTAAACTTTTACCCCTAAAGTCAACAAAACAATTTACCAATGGTTTTTTCAACTTTTCACAAACTTCAAAATATTAAAAATACTTCTTTGCCCTTAAGGTAAAAAAAACTAGAGCTATTGACTAAGTTTTTTTTGTTTGTTTTTTCCTTTCTTATGCTACAGTTAAAATGCGTCTTTGCCCTTAGAAGAGATAAAAAAAACAAGGTATGTGTTTAAGGGTTTTTTTGTCCTTCACATTAGTTTATTTGTAATTTCCAGTGTTATAAGGGGTATTTTGGTATTTTTACGTTGAATTTTTAATTTTTATTTTGAAAAGTTGCTAGTGCGTGCTCATTACATGACAGCGCGTGGGTGACGTTCACACCCTTTAGGTGGTGCGTGCGACACCACCCGGTTGCAAAACTTGGTCATCCTCCATGTTCTTGGAAGTGACATCGCTTCCTTTTCCTCCTGGTGTGATGTGTTACAACGGTTAATGAATGGTTGTCATCGATAGTTGTTTTTTTGTTTTTTCCCTCCTTCTTTTCTCTCTCTTCCAAAGAAAGTGCATGTCTGTTCTCTTTTCTTTTTGTTTTTTAATTTCTGTTCTTATATTTTTTATTGCTTATTTTTGTTATTAGCCCTTTTAGAAAAGCTTTCTATGTTTTCAATTTAGTCTTTAAATTATAATTTGTCATATTTTTTTTTCCAATTCGCTCCTTATTCTATTGTGTTTTGATTTTTTTCCTTGGCTTTTTTTGTTAAAGTTTTATTAGTTTTCAATTTCATCTTTCAATTAAAGTTTATGTTGTTTTATTTTTTTCAATTTATCCCTCTTTCTTTTGATTTATTTCTCCTTTTGTTGATGTTTTTTTCTTTTCAATTTAACCCTCAAATTTAATTTTTTTTATGCCCCCTAATTTATATTTATATTTTTATTTTCACCCTTATTCTTTTAATTATAATTTTTTGTGTGATTGGTTTTTTTTTCTGGTTTCATCCTTCGGCGTTTGATTTGTTCAGGATTGGGCTTCACAATTTTTTCATTTGTCGATTTATCAGTTTTTTATGGTTAAAGAAAATTGGTTTTGTGGTTATTTTAATTTTTTTATCGGTTTATCTTGGTTTCATGATTTAGGCCAAAGGTTTTTCAAGCTTTTTTTGGATATGTTTTTTTTTTCAAATTGTTTTGTTTGTATTTAATTTTTGATGAATTATTTTATTTTATTTTATACAAATAAAATTTATTTTATAAAAAAATAGTTATTTTGAAATAATATTTCTAATATGTCCGGTTTTGTATAATATTTTTTTTCCTTTTATTTTATTCGCTCAGTTTCATATGTGTTTCTATTTCTATTGTCTTTTATTGATTTTAATAAATAAATTCAGTAGTTATAAATGAGTAAATTTTTTATTTTGCGAGATCAAATATTTTGATCTACATCTATCTCTTAAATTTTTCAGTTTCTTTTTTATTTATTATTAACGATTTTTTTTGTTTATTTATATAGATAATTATTGATTTATTTGATTAGATGTCTAGATAAACTTTTTGATTTATATTTTGAGTTTTTTTATGTAAAAAGACATATCAAAATAACCTATATATTTAATATTTGTTTTTTAAAAAATCACGATCCACTATGAAATGCAGGCCAAAGAGCTAATTCTTGATTAAAGCTAGAAACCACCCATATCAAATTAATAAATTCCTGTCTTAATGCCCGGTAATGTCATTGTTATCGTTTTACATGATCATTAGGGGATTAATAGGATGGTGAAATGCCAATGATGCATTGGTATGTAATGAGTTGGAGTTACGTTAAGGGTGTGTTTAAAATTGTTACAGGAATAATGGTTTAAAATATTTTTTTATTTAAAAATATATTAAAATAAATTTTTTTATTTTTTTAAAAAAATTTTAGATATCAACACATCAAAATGATCTAAAAATATAAAAATAATTTTATTTAAAATTTTTTTTAAAAAAAACAAGGTATACACCGTGTTCCCAAACTGACAATAAATCAAGGACCCTTGTTATCCTTAGGTTAACTGTCCCTTTTATGTACACAAAAACAAAACAGAGTTTTTGGAAGATCCTTTGCAATGTTTGGCTTTATTGAAGATATCAACCCCATCAACGTCTCAAGACAGAGAAAAAAAGGAAATCACGAGTACACCCCCCCATTTTTTCACATAGACAATGCACTTCTTGGCCTTGTTCATGGCAAAGCTAGCCCTACCAGCTAGGTCTTGTTATTGTTCGACAACTGGAAGAAATAGTGAAATTTTATGCACCACTGGACTGACTCATTTGGAGGTGATTGACACTTTGCTGTCGCCCTCGTCTTTCTCTAGGCCAATAATGGTGGCATCTGGTGCCAAAATTGGCAGGCTTCATGATTCTCCAATCTCCCTCCGGCATCGAGCTCATGACGATGCTTACAAGAAATTCACTGAATGGCTACTGGCTGCGATGCTAAAAACGAACATATTCTAAACTGCAAGTGTATACCTTTATCCAAAACAAAAGGCCAACGCTTTTGGATAGTAGTAAGTAGCCTAACGCATCTTCTTGGAACAATTAAAGGCGCCCTTGTTCACTTGTAGCTCTCCTAGTCCTCATATATTCTTACAAGACAGGGAAGCTGTCTGTTCCTTTTAGGCTTTTTCCCACGTACGTAGGGCTAAAAGCTCAGGTCATTAAGCAACCGAATATGTTGCTAATCCATACTAAAATGTCATAAGATATATATATATATTCTGTAACCATATGCAAAGTCATCCTCCTCGATCATCTATGATCATGACCTAAGTTGTTCCCCACGTCATACTGATCACGCAACTGCTGCGAGAGATTTTTCAATCCTATTTTTTGAATAAGATTGTGGATCCTGTTTTAATGGGAACTTGATGAGTCGATTTGTCTACACGTCTTGCTTTCATTGCTATACTCCACGCAAAACAAACAGTAGATTTGTCTCTTGATTTGATTTTTATCTGATTTATAATGTTAAGGTTGTTCATCAATCTAACAATTTGAGTTTTTATTCAATTCTTTTGTTCTCTGCACTTCGAATTATTAAAACCAATTTGAGTTTTTATAATTCGTTTTGCTATAAAATTCAAAAGCAACGAAACTAGAATCAAATCATTATTTATAATTTTAATTAGACATGAGTAAACAATACTAATAGAAAAATAATAAAAAAGGAGGATGGTGTGAGACAAAGAAGGTAAATTACAAAGGCCGATAAACATAGAAACCAGACCAATAGCTTGAACACAAAGCCCATGGTCAGAGACATACACAGTTTTCCACCTTAAAACTGTAGCCTGGCCCATTTTAAGTGGTAACACGCCCAAGCCTATAACTCTAAATCCTCCATTGACTGGTAACGAAAAATATACACTCTGTTCAAAATATTAAACCCTAATATTTCTTCTTAGCTGCCAAAAAAAACCAGCCGCCGCCGCCGCCATGGTTCTCAAGTACGTCTCTTTCTCTCTTGTATATTTTCATTTTAATGCATATGTAAAATGGGTTTTACGTTTCTGTGTTTTTTCCAGATGGGTTCTTGTTTTTTTTTTTATAAAAAAGTTCTTGAGTGTTCTATGAATTGTTGGATTGAATTTGAGTCATCTCGGTTTTGTTTACAGTATAGTACGATATGGATATGAGATGTATAAATTTAGGCAAAAAGTTGGGCTTGTTTCGTTTTATAAAACTAAAAAATGCGAGCTTTATTTTGGTAATGGGGTTTTGCATCTTTCAATACTTTGGTCATGGCTGGACTATCCATTCTTGGGAATGGAAGAATGTATGATAGTTGTTTCAAGTGAGTTTTTTTTTAATCTACATATATCTTAACAAGAAGAACGGAAATACTCGTACAACATTGGGAATTGAATTGTCATATGATTACAGTTAATATAAAACTGGATTTTAAGTTAAAACGTCCCAGGTTCAACTTATACAACTATGCTCATTTTGTTTCAGAATCTTGGTCTCAGGATTAAGTTATAATCTATGTTTCGAGGGTGATTGAGTAGAGAAGGAATAGAATTAAGTGAAAACATAGCAAGGACAGCAAGAGAATGAATAAGGCTTGAATAACATTGTAGTTTTGATGAGAGTTTTAAGGTTTTGTGATGTATGTGACACTTGCAAGGGTTTTCTAGTTGCAGTTTTATACTTGGGTTTTTATTATTGGTTTGATTTTAAGAAAGTGCAACACTTTAATGAATAAGTGACTAGCTAGTCATTGAACTGGCATTCGATAGGTAGTTTTTAGGGTTATACAGAGGGGGTTTAGGATTTGATTCAGTTCTGAGATTTGTCATATCATGCAAATGACCTCATTGAGGTTTTAGATTAGTGATCATGATAACCATCAAATTTTCCTGGCTTGGAATGGAGCGTTTTTATATGCAAATGATGTCGCGGTCATGATTTCCATCAAACTGGACTGGTCTGGAATGGAGCATTTTTATTGATTTGACAATAGATACTGATCTCGTTATCCTGATGGTTTTCTTCTGGATGATGTCAGGACTGAACTCTGCCGCTTCAGTGGGGCAAAGATATATCCTGGCAGGGGTATCAGATTTATTCGCTCAGATTCCCAGGTAATGTGTAGTTTGGTGTTGAAGGCATTGCTTTTTTTTTTTATCCAATATCTTCTTCAATACAATCTATGAAACTAAATAATTTTTCTTCATTCAATTAAGGTATTCCTCTTTGCCAACTCTAAATGCAAGAGGTACTTCCACAACAAGCTGAAACCCTCAAAGCTAACGTGGACAGCTATGTACAGGAAGCAACATAAGAAGGTGACCATTTTTTTTACAGTTTCTATTAACTTCTTAAAGGGGAATGTAAAGTGCTTCTGTTTGTAGGATGGGTTTCCCTTTAGAAAGAAACCCGTGATGTTAATTTTGTCATATCTTTCCTAATAATAACAGGACATTGCTGCTGAAACTGTTAAGAAGAGACGCCGCACTACCAAAAAACCGTACTCAAGGTCCATTGTAGGTGCTACTTTGGAGGTCATACAGAAGAAGCGAGCTGAGAAACCTGAAGTTCGTGATGCTGCACGAGAGGCTGCACTCCGGTATGTGCCCTTTCTTGGGTTCCAATGCGCTTTGGTTAGCTAGTCATCTTTGGCGCTTATTGACAATGCATGGTGTTTTTGTGTGCAGTGAAATTAAGGAGAGGATTAAGAAAACAAAGGACGAGAAGAAAGCCAAGAAGGCCGAGGTAATGTCCAAGGCACAAAAGAGCAGCAAAGGTAGCTTGCCAAAGGGTGCTGCGCCAAAGGGCCCCAAGCTTGGTGGAGGTGGAGGGAAGCGGTGAAATCCTTCTTTCTTTTAGTACTTTTAACTCTCTGTTTAAAGAATTTCATGCTGGAAATTTTAAATGGATCAAGGTTGGTTGTTGCCATTTTGTTCATCGAGAATTTACCCTCTGTTTATGAGATTATTAATTTGTCATGGTTTTGATTGGATATATTAGTTGACTTATTATCATTTATGATTGTGACCCAAGAATGGATCGGTTGTTATTCTTTGGGTGTGCAATACCATTGCTAGATTGTTGTACGTTCATAGTTTATTTTACCGAGCGTGTGTGGTAGTGTTTTCCATTACGGTTTGAAAAAGTAAAATTAAGAAAATCTATAAATTGGTGTATTTTCTTAACCAAGGTTTCAAAAAAGAGTTTTCAATGGATTCTATGCAAAACTATGAGTATGGTGTGTTTTGATTAACTAAATTCTTTTAAATATGTGGTTGAGGCAAAATGCTAACCGTATCACAATGCCAAATGGAGTCAGTTCCTACCATTACCAGAAGAATTGCAAACAGAGGTATCAGAAAAATGAAGCACTGCTTCATGGTGAAATCTTAGAAGAACAGGCCTTAGTTCTTTCATTTTGCCAAGCATCACTAGCACTGCTGCTAAGTGTGTGGGTCTTTAATTTCATGTTCTCAACTATGGAAAGCTAGTCCTAGCTTACCTGCATCGACCTGTCCGCCCTGATCGCTACCTCGAATGATATGGCGCAGAAATTTTAATTTGCTGCATAGTGATCATTGTAAAATGCTAGAAGATAGGATTTTGAAGAGGCTACCAAATTGTTATCGTATCCAGGCATCAAGCAACCTGCTTCAGCTTCTATGGTGGGCGTTTCTTCTTTTGATTTATACTAGGGTTGAAACATAAAATTAAGGTTTCTATTGATACACCAAGGTGGTTTGCCATCAAATCAAAGCCACATTTTCCCTCGACGCACGACAATTTCCAAGGATAAGAAGAAGCCACGCATTGGATGGTTTTCTTCTTGGTGTTTTATAAAGTGAGCCAAATAAAACCTCAAAATACTCTTTCACGAAACCTTCTCTCCTTTCCTATCATTTTCATAGTTATCAAGGGATAGATGTTAGTTGTGGATTTATCAGGTTACTTTTAAAACTAGGTATGGATGAGTTAATCATTATGCTAATTTCAAAATAAAACCTGATTTAAGCTAGATTCTGAATCGGTAAGTTACAGAGTTGACCATTCAAATTAAGTTGAATTTAGTAAATATGATCCTTTTCATCAAAACAGAAACTAGTAGGATTTATAGTAGTGTGCACTTCAGCAAGAAGCAAAGAACTTGGATTTATTGGAAAACAAGACACTTTGATGAAACTATTTTTCTTTTCCTCTCATTCTTTGTTTTACGCTCATTCTGTTGAAGCCAGCACCGTAAAAATTGGTGTTGACGAACATCCTAATCGTTGTGCTAGAGATAAATCTAAGACTAAGGGTCTGTTTCTCTACGCGTTGAGAATTGCAATTCAATGCAAAAGCCATAAAAAATGATGTTATGAAAGAGTGTTATTTCCAGGCTTCGTTTAAGAATGTGATAAAAATTACTTTTTAAATATTTTTTATTTTAAAATATATGAAAATAATATTTTTTTTATTTTTTAAAATTTATTATTAACATAAATATTAATGTGAAGGTAAAAAAAATACTTTCACTCGGTGCACCGCAGAATATTATGTTTTCCTTCCCTGTTTTGAAGCCAAACAAGCCCTAACTAAGGTCTCAAGTCTTAACACAGGGTTTAACAAGCACAACAGTAGTTTCAGTATAAACCCCACAAAACCGCTTTCTATATAGTTGACAGAGAGGGATGCATATGAGACAACTGGCAGCTAAGTTTCTGAGGAGAACCCATTTTCCTCCTCAGAGATTCTCTTCTTCTAGTGAAATTACAACAAGCAATGCCTTGCCCAATTCACTCTCCAGTATGTATTTTCTTGTGTTTTTAACATTTTTTTTCCTGTCCAGTCTCACTGTGATGCTTTTGATTTCTAAACTCACTTTCTAGCTGAGAATCTCATGGTTTTGAATAATGGGTCAATGCTGTTTTTATCAACCTTTTCTTCTTTTGGTGAAAGTTTAATTCTTTGGTGCTTGGATGCAATAAAGATTGGTAATTTAGTGTTCATAGTTAATGAAAGAAATATGGAATCATTGTACCGATGGGAATAATGGTGAATTATGAAATTTAAGCCTTAATTCCTGTTGTTGGCTTTGTGCCAATTTTTTGACTTGCTTATTGTCAATTGTCATGTCTAAAGTTTATGAAAATCGCTATTAATATTTTGTTTTTGATGTGGTTTATGACTTCACTACTGTTTTTAAGTGGTATTGCTTACATTTTTTAGACGTTAGTGTCGAATTCATTTGCTTTATCACCATTTGTTATGATAAAAGAGAGAAAAACTTACCAAGGAAGAGGGTGTTATTCTAAATTGTTCTGTTGTGCAGTTGTCGTATATAGAATAAGACAGACCTCTCCATTCTTTGTTTCGTTGGTTTAGAGCAAAATATACTCTGTTAAGCCTAGCTAGCATTGATATGAACTCTTGCTGATGGCATTTAAACTATTTCAACCTCTGAAGTATTTTGTTTGATAGCGTGTTATAAATAAATATATCAGCTAACCTTTGCAGTTAATAACTTTTGCAGTCCTTACCATCCTTGTAATGTTCTTTCAGGTAAAACAAAATGTTCCTACAAATATGGTTTTGGAGGGCCTAGTTGGAGGATGAACTCTAGGGATTGTTATCTATGGACTATTCTTGCTGGACAAGCTGGTAACTTCTGTCTTACTGGGCTTTTGGCTATTTGATTTTGCAGTTCAATGTAATAGCATTTCTAGTTGTTCATGATTTTTTGATGTGATTGACAGTCATGTGTTAAGTAGCTTTTGCGATTGTAGCTTAAAAAAAACAGGTTTTAAAAAATGTGTTTGGTTAAAACTATTGTGAAATGGATTTTTACATGTAAAATAAATGAAAAATAGGTCTTTACAAATGAAAAACAAGTTATTTTGGCTTCTACAAAACCAAGGTTTGAAACACAATTATGTGTAGAGCCCAGTGCAAAAAGCAGAAGTTTGGCTAACCAAACAATTTTTTCTCCATGATTGGGCAAAAAGCAGAAGTTACCATAAAGACAAACGGTCTAAATGTGGTGCAAATAAAATTTACAAGAAAATGGCACTAAGTTAATTTTATTTGGTGATTGGATGAAGTCTATGACACATTGGCAATGGTGCTGACATGTTTGCAGCAATAATTCTTGGGATAAACGCCAACCCTGTCTTAGCAGACGAGCCTCGCGAAAGCAGTTCACAAAATGATTTAGATACAGATAGCATGTTTGGGTTTCGCAAAATTGAGGATGGTTCTGTAATATCCAATGAACATACAGCAAAATGGAGGCTTTTTTCTGATAAAGGGAGGGAAGTCTTCCTGCAGGCAAGCATGTTTTGCTATCAGCCATGGTTCTTTCATTTCTTTCATTTGATATCGTAACCCATAATTTAATCAAATCTGGTCTGTGATCTGAACAGGGGAAATTGGATCAAGCTGAAAAGTTCTTCTTTTCTGCTCTACAAGAAGCAAAAGAGGGTTTCGGGGAGAAGGATCCTCATGTTGCCTCATCTTGCAACAACTTGGTAAGCTCACTTTTTAGATGCTTTCAACGATGTAGAACTGGTTTTAGCGTAGTTGTTCTTTTATTAAAACTAGTTTGAAAATTGCAGTGAATTAGATTGTAGATTAAACTTTTGGAAATGCCACTGTTTGTGCACTCCTTTACTGGAGTTCTGTTTTTTTTTTCTTTTATAATTCTCGTCTAGGTCACGGTTTTTCTTTCTTTGTTTCTTATTATTAAGAAGAAGAAATATATATATTTTTTTCAATATGTCAATGATCAGGCTAATATAAGTTGATAGTGATCAGAATTGTTTCTGCTGTCAAGTTAGTCACTAATTGGAAAAGTTAAACAAATTATGGAATATGTTGCGTGTAAGAAGCCATTGTTTCACCTTGCTTTTGTTTCAGGCAGAGCTATTTAGAGTTCAGAAGCAATTTGATAAAGCAGAACCTTTGTATTGGGAGGCCATCAAAATTCTAGAGGAATCATTTGGGCCAGAAGACATCCGGTATAATGTTATTATTTGGGAAGTAAGACAAGCAATTCTCTATATCATTTTTAATTATCATAAATAGTGAACTCCCTTGAATCTCTTGCAATGCTTGATTACCTTTATATTTAGCTTCTTAAGCAACAGTCTTTGTATTTGATCAACATCGCTAAGAACTGAAACTATAATAAAATTTAAGAAGGAATTGAAGACTATCAATTTAGTGAATACAGGATAAAACTACACAGGTATTTATGCACACACTATGATTTTTTCATTTCAGTTATGGTAGCCAACCAAATTGGGAGGCGATGATCATATATAGACATTTAGTCCCATACTATGAATATCTATATTGGTGCAGCACACCTTCCATTCATCCAGTTCTTGCCTCTCTCTTCAACTCTGACTGGAATTTGCAGAATGTTATTTTGCAAGGATAAAATAAGGAGAGGGTGGAT
>Ga0307518_10002774_pt1 | contig 12722 bp, 5 predicted proteins | sample 25_EM_MG_FD_203889 | JGI IMG/M metagenome (GOLD analysis project Ga0307518, IMG submission 203889) | Populus trichocarpa ectomycorrhiza microbial communities from riparian zone in the Pacific Northwest, United States - 25_EM | ecosystem: Host-associated > Plants > Roots > Unclassified | place...
CTCAAATAAAATAAATAATAATCAAAATAATAGAGATCAAATCTAAAAAATTAAAAAAAATGAAAGGTGAATAAATTAAAATAATAATAATTAACATTTCATAAATTATTTCAAATAAAATAAGTAATAAAAAAAACAGGGACCAAATTTGATAGATAAAAAATTTCAATAAAAAAATGATAAGAAAAAAGCAAATAGCAATTATAAAAATAAGGACCAAAATTAATATAAAAATTAAATTTTAAGAGATGGAATTGAAAATTAAATATTCAAAATAAATTATATATAGCAATCAAAAGTTTGAGGATCAAATTTGATATAATTAGCAAATAATAACATTTCTAAATTTTTCACAACTTCCGGAAAGTGTTTTCCGCACAAATTTTCCAGGAAAACACTTTCCTGAAAACCAAGCCAAATTTTCCTTTGACTTGAAAGTGTTTTCCGTTGACCAACTTTTCTAATGGCAAACAAACACAGGAAAGTTTGGAAAGTGGTTTCCCGGAAACCACTTTTCGAAAAACAAACACAGTCAAAAGGGAAAATATTTTCCTGGAAACCAAACCAAATTTTTCTTTGACTGGAAAGTGTTTTCCGTTGACCGGAAAGTGTTTTCCGTTGACCAACTTTCCTAATGGTAAACAAACACAGGAAAGTTTAGAAAGTAGTTTCCCGGAAAGTGAATTCCGGGAAACAAACATAGCCATAAATCATTATTACATTCTTTTGGCAATGCGCAGTAGGGTATTTTTAAAAAGTATTTTTTAATTAAAAATATATTTTTAAAATTTTTTATTTTTAAAATCAACACAAAAACTTAAAAATAAACTTAAAAATATATTTAATATTTTTCATAAGAAAAACAATTGGAAAAGTTTATTATACAACGATACAAAACACGCACTCGTGTTTAGCCAGGGTTCTCGAATATTAATATATACATTGTCAATGCTATGACAGAGTGTTAGAGGGTGAAGTTTTAAAAATATCTAGATGAATGAAAAATGAGTGAAATTTTTAAAAGAAATAATTGCTCGGTTTTATATCGGGGTGTCTCCTGTTTTTAAATTGTTTTTTATCTGAAAATATATCAAATTAATATATTTATAAATATATTTTGATAATTTTAATGTTTCAATATAAAAATAAAAATAAGTATTTTAATATATTTGTTATTATAAAATATTATACATCACATTACTTAACAAATATTCACATGATAAAAAAAAAAAAAATCTTCTCTCCTGGCACTTTGTAACCCTACTCCTAGGCTAACACTTAATTCCATTTATAAAAATAACCATTAAAAAATGATTACACCAGTGAAGAAAAATAACCAATCGGGTTAGTCCTAAATGAGAAAATAATTAAAAAAGTACATTAATTTTTATGTAATTAATTAATATTATGATAATAATTATTTTTTAAAATATTTTTTATTTGAAAAAATACATTAAAGTAATATATTTTTTATTTTTTAAAAAAATTATTTTTGATATCAGTTTATTAAATTAATAAAAAAATCAATTTAAAATAAAAATATATATTTTTTGTTTTAAAAAAAACTATGCTGCTAAAATAAATGAGCTCATAGTCCATTTCATACAAGAAAACAAATAACTATGAAAGCAAGCAGCATGTATCCTATGCGATCGATAGCCCATGAAGATTTTCAAGTCCACTAAAAACGTTCTTAAGATTTCGATCGTTTCAGCCCATTATTGCTGGTGGTTTTTGTTTTTATATTTTAAAAATATTTTTAAAATAATTTAAATATTTTTATTTTTTTACTCTAAATTAATATTTTTTTTGAGATTTTTAAATTATTTTGATGTATTAATATCAAAAATAATTTTTAAAAATTTAAAAAATATTATTTCAATATATTTATAAGTGAAAAACAGTATTTGCTTTGAATAAAACACATATTCACCTGTTAATAAACCAATTATCAAATCCTAACAGGCCAATAACACGCACGTTTTCGTTTTCTAATGTTTACTGTAGACATCAAATGATCTCAGAATCAAAATTAAAATTTAATTGGAAATTTTTTATGGCGCCTTTTTAAAATGACAAATTAATATTTCGAACATTAAAACTTTACCTCCGTAAATTTGTAAATTCATAACGATGTTTGAAAGTATCAAAACCTTATTTTAGGAATTAAATTTTTTGGTTAACTAATAATATATATCCACTACATGTATTATATATTTTTTTGTTTATTTTATGGAAACTAGAGAGGAAATTGTCAAAGAACTAATTCAACCCAATATTTTAAACTGTTAGATGAGATTTCAAAACATGATTTATATTATTCTTTAACACATCCCCTCAAGTGAAAGTTATTTAAACTTGAAACTTGTATATGCTTACATTACCTTGTGCTTAATTTTTATTAAATAAATAAGGATAATGAGATTCGAACTTGTGACCGTTTGGTCATCAAGGCTCTAATACCATATTAAAGAACTAATTCAACTCAATAGCTTAAACTATTAGGTGAGGTACATCATTTTTTTATTAAATAACTCAATAGAACTAATTCAACCCAGCTTTATATTTAATAATTTTGAGATCCCATCATTTTTTTTTTTATGTTTTTCGAAATATGATTACGTGGAGATTTCTACAATAATTTTACCCGCAATAATAAACACTAATCTAATAAGGATAGAGTAACAGTTGTTTTTTTAAAATATTTTTTATTTAAAAATATATTAAAAATATTTTTTTAAAAAAATATTTTTAACATCAAAACATCACAATAATTTAAAAACATAAAAAAATAATTTAAAATAAAAAAATTTAAAATTTTTTAAAAATAAAAATTACACCGCACAGCCATACGTACATCCAGTTGAAAATAGAAAAGGCAAGCAAGGTGCATGTTAAAATTGACAAGGAAAAAAAAAGAAAAGAAAAAGTGAACCACCATCCAAAAAGAAGAAGAAGAAAGCGAATCATAAATCAATGCACTGCCTTGCAAGTCTTTCAAGGTTGACAAAGAGACCACCGCAATCATGTCTTGCTCCTGAAGTGAAAGGGGGGTTGTCGATTTTCTTCGTACGTGGCGTTTTCTCGCTCTCACGGGTATCGCCACATTTAGATTGCTTAGCGTGTTCCCAACAACAAAGACCAATAATGCTACTGTTTGTTTGAAACATGGTTGTAACTTATGTCTTGCTTCAAGCAACTTACCACTTTTTTTTTTTATTATTAATATAAATGTTCAGACAAACTTATTAGTATCTTAATTAATCTTATGAATTCTAAAATTAATAATCATGTAAGTCTTCAGTAGCCGTGAAGTTTGTAAAACTCAAATCGATGATCTCCAAGGAGTAAATTTAGGGCCTGATCAGTTGAGGTACATCCTCAGACCCTGAATGTTTGGTTTTGAGGTGGCTTTGGCTTTTTTTTATGGGGCCCACACAAAAAGCATGTATTTTTTCCTTCTGGAGATGTGATTTGTGCTTTAAAAGGATTGTACATTTTAAAAAAAATCATCATATCTCCAAACTAAACACACACTGAATAACTAGTGTTGTATTGAGTTAATTTTAGCATGTGTTATTAGATAAAAAAGTGTAATAACTTTTTTTTTAATTATTATTATTAGATTAGATTAACTTTTTTTTTATTAAAATACTATCATTTTATTTTATTAATGTTGGGTCGATCGGGGTTAAATTGAGTTTGATCAAGTCAATTGAGACATCAAAAACTAGATTAGATCGATCAAATTTAATTAGATTAATAACTTATCGAATTTAATTAAAAAACTAGTCAAGTGAAGCTTATTTGCAAGGGCAAGTTTAACAAATATGGTTTTAAATGGTGTGGGACAAGATGAAACAATTTTCCTTCCATGTTGGATAGGATACTTTGAAGCTGCTTTAAAATGTGTAGCTTGCTCTCTTAAAATAAAAGAAGACCTTTAACATGTCCTCGCTGTGTTCTACTCGTAAGGAAGCTATTAGTTTGGCCAATTTCTATTTTTTACCGAAGATCATATGAAGTTGGATTTATGTCTTATCATTTTCATCTAGACGCTACATTTACGAGCTTATTTTTCTGTGAACGTAGCTGTTCATGTGTTTTTTTTAAAAAAATTATTTAAAATTAATTTTTATAATTTGTTAATCGTTTTAACATGCTATGTTAAAAATAATTTTTTAACAAAAAAAAATATTATTTAAATATATTTTCAAATAAAAAAAATAAAAAATAACTGCTATCACAATACTAAATATATTCTAAAAAAATAACCAAACTATTTTTATTTTTTACTAGTAATTTCAATTTACTAGTTATTATAACGTGATTTTAATAATTTTAGTATTTATCATAGGAGAGTCATCCCTGTTATCTGAAATAAAGTGACAAAAGAAATTATTTGAAATCCTAATTTTATAAATGGAGTTTAATTTAGAATTTTGTCATGCTTATAGAAATGACATCAAACAATTATTTCACTACGTGTTCTTTATTATATCTCTGCATAAATAAATAAACTTTCAAATATTAGTACGTTAATATAATATAAAAATATTTAAAAAATAATTTAAAATTAATTTTTTTAAAAAAACACGTGAAACCACGTAAACAAACAAAAATCATGGTAGTTCGAAACAGTATGGGTTAAGAAATTAAAAATCTTGGGTGGTAAATAAATAAAATACAATTAATGGATAAAGAAATAATTCCTTGAAAATCTTCATTAAAAGCTAACTTGGTAAAGAAGAGAATGGTTGCGGCATAGGAAAGTCTCTTTGTTTTGTTGTTTTGCTCTTGTTTCTATTTTAAATTTGACACACAAGATTATTTTGCCTCTCCAATATTTCACTGATACTAATTATTATACATATTCTAAAACAAATACTGTTTTTCTATAAAAATAACATAATTATAAATTTTTCTAAATTGTTTATTGTAGTGGTATGCAGTAATGATAAAATTATAAATTTCAGGGATTTTTTTTATTTTAGATAACAAGTATTTTTTATATTTTTTATACTTGATATTTTTATCATTTTAAACTTGTCCTATTTATTAGCATTTATTTATTCTTATCTTCATGTTTTTTGTAATATTTTTTTAGTTTTTCCTCTCTTTTTTCTTTTTATTTTTTTAAAATAAAAATATTTTATTTTTTTAAAATAAAAATATTTTATTTTTATTTTTTACACTTTGAATATTTATCACTCTACACTTTGTTTATTTATACTATTTTTTTTGTTCTTATCTTCATGTAGAAATGCCATAATTGTAAATTTTGCTAATTTTTCATAGGTTCATCATAATCTCAAAAAAAATTATAATGTTTTTTTTTTATCATTTTGATATGCTAATATCAAAAATAATTTTTTAAAATATTATTTTAATACATTTCTGAACGAAAAAACACTTTGAAATTTAATCTCTATCACACTACCAAACATGCTATTAATGAGTTAAATTCTAAAAAAACTTATTTGCATTATATCAATAATTTGATATAAAAATACCATAAGTTTTGAAAAATCCTTAAATTAGGTTTTGAAAGATATTGTTTTAGATAATTTTGTTTTTGTTTTTTTGGATTTTTAACTTAATTTTAGATCTTATATTGTGTTTTCTATTTATGATTATGATTCTTTTTTCCATATAAATGTTGGTTTCTAAACTATTCAGAGAATTGTAAAATTTCTTAAGAAAATAGATCAAGTTTGATATAACTATTTAAAAATAAAATACAAATTAAAATTCTTGTATGAATGTTTTCTTGATATTAGTTTTACATTTTTGCTTTTTGTTTTTTTTCCAGTTTGCATCATTAATAGAAATGTTTCCAAGTATTTCTTGATATGAGTTTTATATTTTTCTTATTGTTTTTTTTTCATGTTTGCATCATTAATAGCAATGTTTCCAAGTACTAGGGAAGTGTGTGCTTAGTGGTATTAGGAAATAAAAAAAAAACTCACATAATTATTATAAGCCACAAGCTTTTTGTTATGAAAAAAAAAACATGGTTTATTTTAAATTAAATCATGTTTTTTTATAAGTTATCTAAGTTATTTTTGATTGTTAAATTAATTAGATTATATCTTAATAATTTTCACGGGTTAATTTTAAATAATAGCTAAATAAAAGTCATGTTAGAAAAAATTAAAATATCTAATTTAATAATAATATCAAAAAATTTATTAGAACTTAATATTTTTATAAATTTATTTTTATCAAACTCGCAGCATAATAAAAGCTAGAAAATTAGTACATTGTAAATGATTGCCGCCGTTTCATTTACAGGTTAAAAATATATTTCTTCTCGGCGTTATTATCCATCAATAACATCAAATAGTTAGGAGCTGGAATATCACATTATTCCGGAAAATGTTTTACCATTACGAAAAAATACAAAAAAAAAAAAAAAAAAACAAGTTAAAATTTATAATACTCAGATTTGATTTGAAAATTACCTGTAAAAGATACTGGAGTATCAGGTTAATTTGAAAGTTGCTGAGTCTAGTTTCTTTTTTTTTTTGGTAATGATTTATTGTGAATTTAGATTTATATGTTTTTTTTAAATAATTTTTTATTTCAAAATATTTCAAAATAATTTTTTAAAATTTATTTTTATTTTTAATATTAACACATCAAAATCATATTTTTTATTTATTTAAAACATACAACAATTCAATGTTTTTTATACCAAATATATTCTTAAAAAGTATTTAAAAACTATTTCAAACTCACTTACTAACACCCCTAATTAAATTATTTAAAACCTATCTGGATTAATTAAATTAATATCTTATTTAATTTAACTAAAATCCTAATCCGACTTATGTTTTATAAAAAAAATATATTTATTTTTATGACTAAAGTATTGTATGGAAGCACTTTAAAAAAAATTAAAATTAAAATTAAAATTTTTTATTTTATTTTAAATTAATATATTTTTTAATGTTTTTAAATTATTTTAATATACTAGTATAAAAAAAAATTTAAAAAAATAATATTATTTTAATATAAAAAACAAAAATTAACTTCTACCACACTTCTCCGTCTAAAAAGAAATACATGCATTCCCTCGGATATAAATGAGGACATCGAGCTCGACCCACGGAAAACCTCCAAGTCAGAACAAATTCACCAATGGATAGGATAGTTTTCTTCTCTTTTCTTTCCATCTTCTCTTTTCTTGTAACTTTCTCTGATGTGATGATACCACAAAAGCATGTCACGGCACTCCCTCTGTCTACTAACTCACGGTGGATCGTGGACGAAAACGGGCAAAGAGTGAAGCTGGCATGCGTGAATTGGGTATCACATCTCGAGGTCATGGTAGCCGAGGGGCTTAGCGAGCAGCCCATGGATGCTATCGCCAAGCGGATTGTGTCCATGGGGTTCAACTGTGTTAGGCTCACCTGGCCAGTTTTCCTGGTAACCAATGACACTCTGGGGTCTCTCACTGTAAGACAATCTCTCCGAAGCCTTGGTCTGCTCGAATCAATCTCTGGTATCCAGGCCAACAACCCCTCCATCATTGATCTCCCCCTCCTTAACGTTTACCAGGTAATAGCTTTCTCTGCTTAGAAATTAACATTACCTAAAAAAGATTAAAATGAAACAAGATCATGGAAATATTTTTGCAAGTGGCGGTAGCTACAAGATAATTTACATAATGTTGATTGGCAATTTTTTTTTATATAATTTAAGCACCAAGTCATCCTTAAAAATAATGCTTAAAGTTTTTTGTGCTTACGAGGGTTTGAGATAAGAACAAGGTTACTGAGAGAAGAAGTCGGGATGACGATAGATGGATGGTGACCGACGGCGACAACGATGTTTTTAAAGTCCTATATTCTGTAATTTACATTATGACCCTTATCATGATGCTAAATTTCGTTAGTTTAGCAAGGCTTCAAACAACATTATTACATTGGTTTACTAAAAAAAAAAAGGCAACATAAGCTGAAATAGTTAATGGTTGTATGTTCAATAATTCCTATTATGTTCTAAAAAATTATCTCTGTTGTATAGCCCAAAACTTAACGGGATTTCAAATAAATCAATAAAAAAGGTTAAATGACTCAAAACTATCCTTAATTTTAGGTGAAAATGAACTTGTTCTCTCAATTTTTTTTTAGTATTATAAACTATTTTTTTGGTAAAAAAAGAACACTGTTGCACTATTAGTTTAATTTAATTTCCTTCTAAGAAATGGAGATTAATGGTGTTTCAGGCAGTGGTGTCTAGCCTTGGGGATAATAATGTGATGGTGATATTGGACAATCACATAAGCAAGCCTGGTTGGTGCTGCAGTAATTCTGACGGCAATGGTTTCTTCGGTGACCAATACTTCGATCCCGATCTATGGATCACAGGTCTAACTAGAATGGCGAGCATGTTTAATGGTGTGCCTAATGTGGTTGGCATGAGCTTGAGGAATGAGCTTCGAGGCCCCAAACAAAACGTCAATGATTGGTACAGGTAATTTGTCCTCGGTGAATTTTTTTGAAAAAAGAAATATTTGTCCTGAATCAATTGTTGTCTTCCTAAATCGAATGATTTGTTAACATGCTAATGACATGAGCTAGGTACATGCAAAAAGGAGCTGAAGCAGTGCACTCTGCGAACCCCGATGTTATTGTCATTCTATCGGGCCTGAATTATGACAAAGACTTGTCTTTCCTGCGCAATCGACCTGTGAATCTAACATTCAGTCGTAAAATAGTGTTTGAAGTGCATTGGTATGGTTTTACAGATGGGCAGGCATGGAAAAATGGCAACCCGAACCAAGTGTGTGGAAGAGTGGTGGATAATATGATGAGGATATCTGGATTTTTGTTGGACCAAGGTTGGCCATTGTTCATGAGTGAGTTTGGGGTGGATCAAAGAGGGACAAATGTTAATGATAACAGATACTTGGGATGCTTCCTTGGTGTTGCAGCTGAACTTGACTTTGATTGGGCTTTGTGGACGCTAGTTGGAAGTTATTATTTTAGGCAAGGTGTTATAGGGATGAATGAGTACTATGGGGTGTTGAATTCGAACTGGCGTGAGACTAGGAATTCAACCTTTTTGCAGCAAATATCTGCCCTCCAATCTCCTTTTCGAGGTATGGCGTTTGTGGCCTCGTATAAGTTCCTTAAATCTGCATCTTGTGCTCTTGATACATTCAACTGTTTTTTTTTTATAGATAATCCTTAAGGTTGTGTTTGTGGAAAACTCAGGGCCAGGTGTATCAGAAGTTCATCTACATAAAGTGATCTTCCACCCATCAACAGGCCTTTGTGTGTTGAGGAAATCAATGTTCGAGCCACTGAGGTTAGGTCCTTGCACTCAATCTGAAGCCTGGAACTACACGCCCCAGAAGATACTGTCAGTGAAGGGGACATACTTCTGCTTACAAACAGATGAATTGGCTAAACCAGCAAAACTTGGTATAATATGCACAGATTCTAATTCAAAATGGGAAGCTATCTCAGATTCCAAAATGCACTTGTCATCTAAAGCCCCCAATGGCACAGCCGTTTGCCTGGATATAGGTTACAACAACACCATTGTTACAAGTACCTGCAAATGTTTGAGTAAAGATAACACATGCGATCCAGAAAGCCAATGGTTTAAATTAGTTAATAGCACAAGAAGAAGTTCGACCATGACAAAACCATCGTCACTGATCAGTTCAATCCTCAATTTCCCAGCGAAGGATTTCTTATGGAAGTTCTTAGGCTCAGTATAAACTTGTATAGCAGAAGCTGCCTACGGAGCAATCTTACAAGGTGCTACTTTGGACAATATAGAAGTTCAATGTCAGGCATCTCAAGTAATATAACAATTGTCAGGTTGAATTTATGTCTGACACATTACTTATCTCTACACAGGCTGTTCTATCATACAAGCCCAGTCAAAACATTCTCTCTTCTGTCCATTCCTTGGTCAAATTTAGCTGCAATTTAGTGCAGGTTTGCTATTTGTATATCGGCCTATTGCAGAAACTAGCAGATGGATCCAGGCACAAGAATGTCTACTGTCTAGTAATATTGTAACCAACAGATTGGAGGCTCAAGATTAAAGCACAGCCACTATGAAAATATATGAAAAGGATACAACAGCTTCTAGATTTTCCAAATCCATGCTCTTCTTTTTCTATCCTTTTTTCCCCTTAAAAAAAAATAGAAATTCATAAGCATTTCAGAAAATGAAAGACAAGAACCAGCGGATTACCTACCATGTTCTGAAAGATCAACTTCTAATACCATGAAGAATATAAATAGTCTAAACCATATAGTTTCGACACGGAATATATGATCAATAGGAGAGATTATTCAAGTTGCAGAACGCAGGTTTAACCGCAGAAACCATTCTTCCATCGCATCTACTCCACTTTTTTCCACCCTTACTCTTGAAGGAGTGATCTTTATTGATATAAGCTCTGCAATCATGACAAAATCATCGTGTCAGACCATCAAGATACAACCTTTTGCGGGGAAAAGACAAAAAGAAAGTAGGTTAAGATCTTGCCAAATGCTACTCCTGTCAAGTGAAATTATTTAACTTAATTACTCCATCTTTATGACATGCAGCTGTCATTCAAAGATTTACTGCTTCTTAAGAAATATAAGCCCCCTGCAACTGTACAGAGAAATTTTGAGCAGCATGTTCACCATTCTCAAACATCATAATGGCCTGGTTCCTAGGACTCCCACCACAGGACCAGGCAACCTTGGCTCAAAGTGGGGGGAGCAAGAACATATTATAACCATTTTCATTTTTTTTTCTTTTTAAAATATTACTAAACCAATTTCATAATTAACAATACCAGTTTTCAATATGCAGCATATTATTACCAGAGAACAAGCAGCTTCAATTGCGTAGGGACAAAAATTAGTTCCAGAGCACAAAATTGCTATGGATGAATTCACTAACTCTTCTCAAACATTGATATATATATTTTTAATGTAACAATAGTTTATTGCTTTGGTTGCGAGTTATATCTAAATATTTTGAAATGTAAAAAATTAATATGAAGACCGTCAAAAACTTTTCGGCGTTATCATTATTCATCTAAGATTTCTTCATGATAAAAGGTAGAATTTGAGATGAGAATTGTAAAAATGATGTAATGAAGTTGACAGGAACTGAAAGTTCGAAGGCCTTGCCAGGAATTGTATGACAATTTTGAGACTGAAGTTGGTTAGGAGGAACGAGAGGGAGACTTAAACAATGGACCGATCAGCTCAATTAAAAACCCAATACTCTAGCCTTAATGCTTGCTATCAATAAAATCTATGCGGTCGAATCAACGGGTCGAACATTGACCTCTTTTTTTTTCATTAAAAATAATTTATAACTCATGATTCGACTTTCATGTTCTAAAATTATGTTCTTATCAATTTATTATTATTATTTCTTGTTCATGCTTCGTACATTACAAAATATATTTATAAGTTGAACCAATTAGCTAATAGCTTGATCGGGTCAATGTCAGTACCCGACCGAATAACATTGCTTACAGTGACATAAACTTGGAGTAAAAAGAAAACAGGTATATCATATAGTGAAAAAATTAGTTTAATGATACTTTTAAATATTACGTCAAAGAACCATCTAAATCCAAAAACTTAAGTTTTTAGGTGAGACTCCAAGATATAATTTATATTATTCTCTAACACACCCTCTTAAGTGAAAGCCTTTTGATCTTGAAACTTGCACAGACCCACATTATCTTGTACTTAATTTTTATCAAATAAATGGGGATGGTAAGATTCGAACTTGTGACTGCTTGGTCATCAAGACTCTGATACCATGTCAAAGAACCATCTCAACCTAAAAACTTAATCTTTTAGGTAAGGTTCAAGATATAATTTATATTATTCTCTAAAACATTCTACAAAGAAGCTGATAACTTGGCTATTAAGTTCCAATGAGTTCATTGAAAAAAATATTTTTGATTTTCTAATCAATTTATGCTAAAATTTAAATGAATTATAGTGTAATGAGTTTTTTACTTGATACTTTTCAGTTTTTTTTCTCTTTATTGGGATGCCTTGAGAATAACTAATTCCATAATAATAGCAACCATTGCTTATTACGAGTAATTATTTTTTTTTGATAAATAAAATAATTTATTAGTAGTTGTACTTCTACCTCTCATAAAAATATAAAATCTATTATAAAAATAATTTATGAGTCCCATCTTTATATATATATATATATATATATATTCACACACACACTGAATAATTGCTTTGCTTGTTACATTACTACTGCATTAGCTTCACCAAGACTCAAATCTTATTTCATTGAAAAAACCTTTTGATTACATAACTATAAGCTAAGTTTGTTTGTGTTTTCAAGCTAGGTGCTTGTGTCGAAACAACTTCTAACCTTTTATGTTTTAAAAATATTTTTATAAAAAAATAATTTTTTTTATTTCAAATTAATTTTTTTTGTGTTTTTATATTGATTTGATGTATTGATATTAAAAAAAATATTTTTAAAAATAAAAAAAATATTATTTTAATATATTTTCAAACAAAAAAATATTTAAAAAATCAACTACTGAAACGCTTACAAATACACAATTCATTTCATTGTCAAAAGAACGCTTACAAATACACAATTCATTTCATTGTCAAAAGACTCAAAACCAATAATTATTATTCCCATATGGGCAATGCACGAAATGTCTAATAATAAATACGAACTCTACTCCTTTGTCTCCT
>Ga0307518_10002775_pt1 | contig 12712 bp, 8 predicted proteins | sample 25_EM_MG_FD_203889 | JGI IMG/M metagenome (GOLD analysis project Ga0307518, IMG submission 203889) | Populus trichocarpa ectomycorrhiza microbial communities from riparian zone in the Pacific Northwest, United States - 25_EM | ecosystem: Host-associated > Plants > Roots > Unclassified | place...
AGACTTGCTCATAGCAGACGGACCATTTAATTGTCTGTTGTTTCTCATGGAAGTCTACTAGGTATTGGCTCTGGAATACAATGTACCCTTTGGTTTTATTTTTCAATCTTGCGGACTGACATTTACTCGCAGGTACTTGCAGCCTTGGCTGAAACAATGAAGAAAGGGACCAGCTTTGGTGCCCCATGTCTTCTAGAGAATGTTTTGGCAGAGATGGTGATCAAAGCAGTTCCAAGCATAGAAATGGTTCGGTTTGTTAACTCAGGCACAGAAGCATGTATGGGTGTGCTTCGCCTGGCCCGCGCCTACACTGGACGGGAGAAGATTATCTAGTTCGAGGGCTGTTACCATGGCCATGCCGATCCATTCCTTGTCAAGGCAGGTAGTGGTGTTGCAACCCTTGGGCTCCCTGACTCCCCTGGTGTCCCCAGAGCAGCAACCTATGAGACTCTAACAGCCCCCTATAACGACATTGCTCCCATGGAAAATCTTTTTGAGAATAACGAAGGAGAGATCTGTGCAGTAATCCTTGAACCTTTTGTGGGAAATGCTGGTTTCATTCCCCCTAAACCTGAATTTCTCAATGCCCTTCGCAAGATACCAAAGAAAATAATGCTCTTCTAATTTTCGATGAAGTTATGGCTAGATTCCGTTTGTGCGGAGCCCAGGAGTATTTTGGCACAACTCCTGATTTAACAACACTAGGGAAGATCATAGGTGGTGGTCTGCCTGTTGGTGCATATGGTGGGAGAAGGGAGATTGTGGAGATGGTTGCACCTGCGGGGCCAGTGTATCAGGCTGGGACCTTGAGTGGGAATCCATTGGCTATGACCGCTGGGATACACACTCTGAAGCCGCACTGGATAAGATCACCAGTGAACTTGTTCAAGGCATTATTGATGCTGGCAAGAAAACTGAGCATGCAATTTGTGGTGGATATATACGTGGAATGTTTGGGTTTTTCTTCACGGAGGGGCCTGTTTACAACTTCGCTGATGCAAAGAAAAGTGACACAGCAAAGTTTGCCAGATTTTTTCAAGGAATGCTGAGGGAAGGTGTATGCTTTGCACCTTCACAATTCGAAGCGGGGTTTACAAGCCTGGCACATACTGATGAAGATATTCAAAAGACAATAGCAGCAGCTGAGAAAGTTCTCCGGCAGATCTAGAGCTTTTGTCCCTGTATCCCTCTCTGATTGTTGATGTATCTCCCTTTTCTTGTTTCCGCCATTTTTCTATCGCATGATTGCCCTCTTTGTAGATGATCGTTCCTGGTCAGGTCCACCTATTGAGAATCCGTATTTCTGTAACCTGGTTAATCGAGTGTATTATTCTCTTTATAATAACATTTGCCTACATTTGATGCTGCAGTGATCTAGGATGAGTGCAATTTTAACTTTAGCAAAATCGTCAAACTTGCAGGGCAAAAAATGCTATGGGTAGTAAGTACTATAAATCCACCCACAAATTATTAATTTGCATCATCATTAACACAGAAGTATTTCTCTTTGATATATGATTGCGGATCATGTCTTTACATCAATGGTTGTATACAGCTTTCTATTACTGGTACAAATCTTCGTCTTCAAAGAACAAACCAAGAAAAAAAACGGAAAGAAACACATCACAACTGGACACTTTTACAATTACACGTGAATACTGCGACACAGATGTTCAAAGAAAACAATTGCTGTACCTAAACTGTTGGTACCATGGGTGCAATTCCCGAGATTTCTACGTACCTGGCCTTCACATTATGGAACACGAGCACACGATTTTCTTCGGAGATTTATCAATCTTCTTTTCTGCACAAAGAAAGACATCGAGTAATTGTTAAAATAAGAAGCTTTTGAGCAACAAGCTTGAAGAGAACTAATGCAATGATTCCACGAGTCTCCATGAAATAGCCTAAGCGTAAAAAGAGGACTACAAAGTACAAACAAGGAAATAATGTATAATTAAAAATAATGTATACTACGACACACAGATGTTCAAAAATAGCCTAGGCTGTAAGGTCTCTGAGCTGCTAAATTTAAATTGAGAGGATACTACCCCACAGGAAATTTTAAGTTTCAATGGGGTTCTGCAACATGAGAGTAGGCACAAGTCAATATCCAAGGCAGAGAAATGCTTACAGGATGGAGTTGGATTAAGACCCCGTTTGTTTTTGCATATCAAAAACGCTTTCGAAAAAAAATGAAATTTTTTTCCAATTTAGACTTCCCTAACAAGAAACTAGGAACATCTAGTTAAAATTAACAGTATTTCCATGGGGCATTGTATCACCATTTGTTAGATTGACTCCCCGGAAGGAAATAAAGTGGTGGAACTCAGGTGAATGGACTGACTTTGACTTCAGCCCATTATAGTAGAGTCTGGATGGTTATAAATCTGGGTCTTCATCCTTCATACAGATGACCTCCAAGGATAAATATGGAGACACGCTATAAATGCAAGGAGAAAGCACACGTGTGCGCCACTTAGGATCTATGAAGTCAAGCCCAGGTACCATGTCGAATTTCTATATCTTCCTCATTGATATAAATAGAATATCTTTGACAGCGAGCTTGAAATCAAGTAACTAAAGGCTAGGAAAAATCCAGCTAGGCATAAAAACGGTTACACCATGTGCACATCAGAGTACAAAACATGAAATTTTTTACCAAAAACAGGAAATTGCTATAGTTAAAAATAACTGCTTCTGTCAGAATCCAAATCAGATGTTCAATCATGTCATTTCAATTCCATGAGGTCCATATATAACCATCAAGCCAATAAAAAAATCAGTTCAGAAAACAAAGGAAAAGGTTGTTATGCAGGACAGATGATTTAAAATAGAAAATACCTGTTTTGGTTTTTGCTAGAGATGGCTGTACAACAACATGCATTATGATAACTCCCCCGGCCGCTTCTCCAAAAGGTGTTCTACATTGACCCACGGTCTTGTTGTTATCCAAGACTTTACCAGAGCTTATCAGCTTGATTTCATTCACTGCCTTGGGAGTTATTGTTTTGCCTGAAAATAAAAAAAGAAATCGTTCAGAAAAAAACATAACCAAAACAGCACAAAGAAAAACCCATTGGAGACATTCCTGCCCTGAAAGTAGACAGGTTTTTCAAACAAGAAGAGATCTTTAGCTTTCTTAGCTTAGCTGTCAATATTTCTAAATTTGGAATTCAGCATTTTCCTGGAAAAGAAGAAGACATGGCTGACCAGTGTTCACATAAAGAACACCACCATCCATGCCCAAAGACTTGGCATATTATAGGCGGATTCTATTACCTTTCTTGATTCTGCACATGCTCCCACCGCCCTTACTATATTAGGTCACATAACCCAGACTGAATCCAAAACCTTCAAACTACCCAACATATTCTTCAACTGTAACAGTTTTAGATAGCAAAGCAATCATATGTTACCGGTCCACGCCACTTAGTCTCACCTTAATCAAGCAGTAATACAAATCATAACCAAATACTAACAAAAGCAGGCTAGCTTCCCACGATTTATTTCCAACAACAGCCATAAAAACAAACCCCGTAAACAAAACCTACTCTACAAAGTCGAAATCAATATGCCATTACGGCAGCCACAACTTCAAACACCAACAATCTCACAACATAAATAACATCTCTAAACCACCAACTTTTCACAACATCAACAGATAGATTACCCGTTTTTTAATCGTGAAGTAAAAACTACCATTTACATCAAACTATTTGAATCCTCACTTTTTCAACGACTTACCAAAAAAAACCCAAGAAAATTAGCACCCGTTTTGAATTTCAATCACTGGGTACTAAACATGGTCCTAAAAGTTTCCAACTAAAGCAAATTAACCCAATTTTAGAATAAAATAAATCTTCCCAAATCAGGTAAATTCAACTAAAAAAAATCAGATATATAAATATTAAAACAAGTAATTTCTTTTTCGAAAGAAATAGCGAGAAAGTGAAAACAAAAAAACCTCTGGGCCAATCAGAAACAATCCGCTGCTTAAGCATATCAACAGTAGACGTCGATGAGTACCGGAACGGTCCGATATCCGACCCGTCATAAAGCCTGAACTTTATATCCACCAAATCCTCCTCCGGCATTTCTATTTGACTTTTGACCTGTTTCCTTCTCCTCCTCCAACCAATTACCACCACGTGTTTAATATTCCACTCTCGGTTTCCCCAATCACAAAAGACACCTAAAATTCACACAAATCAACCAAAAATTAACAGATCTAAAAATATAAAGAGAGAGAGAGAGAGAGATTACAGAAATGAACGCAGACGAAACCTTTTTCTTTTCTTTAAATTTTGATGACAAAATAATTAACAGTCTGCCTTTTTTTTTTTGGGAAAAGATAAAAAGGAGACGGGCTTGGATTAGTAGTGAAGAAGGTGGAGGAGGAGGAGGGGGAGTAGGTGTTTTGTTTGTTATTTTGTTGGTGAACTGAAACACATAGAAGAAGATGAAGGCAAAATCAAATCTGTAAATGGTAAAAAACGACGCTGTTTTTTTTTTTTTTTTTCATTCACAAGACGCGTCGTTTTGTATTATTTTAAATGTTGTTCATACGAAGAGTCGTGTTTCAAACCGATTATTGGTGGGCGTTATGTTACGAATCAGTTTAATTATTTTAATATAAAAAAAATCTAAGCATTAATAATATTTTTCTATAATATAAAAAATAATCTATATAAGAATTGATATAACGTGGGTTAATTATTTTGAAAAATTCAAAAATAACTTAGCTGACAAAAAAAAACAAAAAATATATATATATATAGTTTGATTCAAGATAAATATTTATAATGAAATTTTCTTAATAAACATTAAGACAATAACATATTAGATCAGTTTGATTCAAGATAAATATTTATAATGAAATTTTTTTAATAAACATCAAGACAATAACATATTAGATCAATTCAGGTCAACTCGGATTAATATGTCAATTTGTATACCAAGTCATAAGAACATGACAACATCATTACAAGCAAATCAAAATAAATTATAAAATTTAATTTTTAATAAATCCAATGTTAAAAAATAAAATAAAAAATCAATTAAAAAAAGACCTAAAAATAACTTGATTTAATCTTGGTTAATTTATCAAATTTACAATCTAGATCATGAGACTAAGATAACATAATAGAAAGCAAATTAAAAAAAATTATAAATCTCAATTATCAATCAACCTGGTTTTGAAAGACAAAATTGAAAAAAAAAAAACCGACTCAAGTCAACCAAGTTAACTCATTAATCTTATAGTTCGGGTTATGAGTTTGAGATAACCTCATAAAAATAAATTAAAAAAGATTATGAAGCTCAATTTTCAATAAATATAATATTGAAGGATAAAATTAAAATTAAAAAAAAAACATAAATTAGAATAAAAAACAAAAGAAAAGGAAAAACAATTATTCTAATAAATAGTGTTATGTGAGAAGGGGTATAATAAAACTCATTCTCCTTTAGTTTTTTTGTCAATGTGTGGGCTATGAAGCATCTGTCTACTACTGGCATCCATCTACTAAATTAGGAAAACCCTAAGAGCGTGTTTGGCAGTGTGGTTGCGGGTGCTTTTCAAATAACTTTTCGTGCCAAAATGTATGCTAATGATGTTTTTTCATTTTTTAAAAATTATTTTTGACATCAGCACATCAAAACGATCCAAAACGTACAAACCATATTAAATTTTAGCAAAAAAAAAATTCAAATTTTTTGTAAAGAGGAAGAGAGGAGAAAAAATAAAAAAATAAAAATTATGAAACACAATTACATCTGATAAATCCAAATAAAATTGACCAAAAAAACCCTTTAAAATAAACACATACCCTCTAAAAAGGCCCACAAAACACCTTTTGAGATTGGGCTACCAAGCTTGAGCCCAATATATAGTTGGGGCCCTAATAAAAAGGTCCTGGGCATGATAGCCTGAGTCCAACACCCAAGGAGCATGGGCTCGAGCGTGGTAGCCCAAGCCCAACTCTACAAAGGGCATGGACTCATGTAAGAAGCCCGAGTCCATGTTGGGTGTTCGCCCATTTTAGGTGCATGCCTAACCTTATTGAGCATGCTGTCAACACCCTTTGGGCTCGGGCTTTCGTGTTCAAGCCTAAAGTGTTTGGGTTTAAGCGGCGCACCTGGACTCATCTTTCATCTCTAATGGGTTCAAGCACCTTGCCTGAGCTCAACACTCACTAGGAAATTTTTCCAGGACCCCACACAGGTCCCTCAATATTTTATATTGATCCAATACGTAGTATTTTGAGTAGAATATAACTCAAAATATTACAAGGGTGAAATTACATTTTAGCCCATTCTCTCAACAAAAAAGATAAGATTTATGGACTATAAATACACCATGAATCATTCAAACAAAATGTTCACAATCTCTTCATTCTTAATATTTTTAGCATTCTTATTTTTAAACTCTATCTCTCTAAAATATCATTGCACTTTCTCTCTCTATAAAATTACTAACTTTACCACCAGAAAGTTCTCACGTTCATTAAAGAGGACCTTTTGCAGATACCAACCACCTTGGTTTACCAGGCACCACTTGCTACTCTCACAGCTACTAGCCACAATGGCTTACCAGGAATCACCTGCTACTACCAATCACCTAGCATTTTCATATCAAGCCATCAAACACCTTAACTAGTGAGAATATATTAGATTGTTTGAACCGAGAGATTAACCAATTATCTAATGCATCAATCTTATTCTTAAGCATCTTGAATTTTAGGACTCATAACATTTTTCACAATTGTAATTATTGAATCTAAATCACAACATCAAAAATTATAAGTCTATCATTAATTTACTCTAATTTATTTATTTATTACTATACACCTACTCTCCTTCATTTTCTCATGTTAAGGATACTGCAAAGCAACTTTATATAGAGATGACACTCACTTCTTAATGCATACAAATGATTAAGCTTCTTTACATAATATGTTTTGACTTATTCTTTTCTATATATACTATCTATAAGAAATTGTTTCAAATTATTAAATTCATTTTGATTCATCATGCAAAGTATTTATATTATTGATTTTGTTAACTTTAATTTTTTTGTTGCCAATTATAGGCAATATCATCTCTTGTTTGGCCTCCTTTTCTCCCTTGTATGTATAGTTTTCCTCTCTAGTTTATTCCATATATTTACTATCCTCTGTACATTTTGCTAAATCGTGAGGACTAATTAAAATATATCACAAGCTAACTTTTTATCAAATTTGCAAGAGGAAAACCAACCAAGGTTTTCAATCTATCCCATACGTTATTGCACTATTCAATGCAATGTTTTGGTTGTTCTATGCAATTTTTATTAAGGATAACATCCTTTTCATCAATGATGTCCTAAAAAATAGTGTATTGTTTGTTTGGTTCTTGGTCTAAACAGATATGAATGAATAACCTACTATTTACGATAGATATGACTGTTCATTCAAACTATAAAATGAATATCATATTGTTTAGGTCATACCTAAACAACAAAGATGACTACCCATTCAAGACAACCTACCATTTAGGTCAAGCCATATTGACAACCCTATATATATTTTAGGTCTTCAACAATAAATTATTTTTAGACCTCGATCCAACCTCTTAAACTGAATCCCAAGCCCATGTAAATTTTTACGAAGCTCAATGATTGACACATAATACAATGGACTATTACAACCTCTAAGAGGTCAGTATGGTGCCTAGTTTTCTCTCCAATAACTAACAACAATTGTAAGTATGGTGCTAACTTTTCTTGTTAATCTCTTACAAATGCCAACCTTTTCAACCAATTAAATAGCGAGACACAACAACTAATAACTCATTTTATAAGTTATCTATAAGGAAAAATAATTATTCTTCATGATTACTCATATGGAAACTCCATGCCACATAAAGTGATTTCATGTGACTAAAATGTATAAATATCTTAGGTCACTAGGTTAACACATAAGAAACAAGTCCATACAAGAACAAAAAACCATTACAACATACTCTCCTATATTCTTTCTCATTATTATACATTATTTCTCTTCTATATACACTATTCCCCTTCTATATACATCATTTATCTCTTACAATTTACTAATTTAAGTATTAAAGAAAATCTTATCTTGATATGAGACTTGTTTTTATAAGAAAGTATGGAATGCCCAAGCCTAAATACCTTATAATCCAAGCAATATAAAGCATCAAAACAACCCATGAAATAAAAAACCCCAAAATGTTTCTTTTAGGCACAAATGAGTTTCAATTTATCACTATATTACTAGGCATGTTCATGACAATTATTTCCTTCGCTAATAGGCATCATATCCAAGAAAATTATTAAACTCATTCTATCATAAACTAAACTTTTAATCCACATATAAAGTCAAGTTAATCATTAATTCAATTCAAAACCAAGGTAGTTCCTAAAATTCTTAGGGTAGATAAAATACATGGAAATCAAACAAATCAATTGACCACAAAAAAAATCCATGACAAATATAATTAAGTATATATCAACATAAATATCAAGGAAGATAAAAAATTTCATTCATCCTTAAAGAAAATATGTTGTAATATGGATTTTTTTAAAAAAAAAATTAGCACATTTAATTAAAAATATTGGTGAAATAACACAATTGAAAAAAAGAGCTAAATAGCACAATTTATACCTGTCATGATTGAGAAACGTGATTTTTATAACTTGTTGTTCAAAATAACAACATAAAAAATATTAAATGGAAAGAAAAAGAAAAAAAAGAAAAAAGATACTAGAGACATATCGAAGCCTTGATTATGACACCATCAATACAGTCAGAAAAATCTTCATAAGACGAAAACAACACCACCAAGAAAGGTCACTAATAATGATTTCAGTGGACCAGACTTGCCGCTTAAAGGCGAAGGGTAACTCACTTGTCTTTGACGGCAAGTGTGTTCACTCGAGTCACTATTGGTAACTTTCATTGGTGTTGTTAGATTCGTCTCGTCGATATTTTTTTAATAATACCAATAGTGTTGTAATCGGAGCTTTTATGCGTCTCAGAATCTTTTTTTTTTTTCTTCATTTGTCTCTTTCCTTTCTCCTCTCAAATTCATATTTAACATTTTTATTGGATGTTGCTATTTTAAATAATGATAAGTTATAAAAGTCGTGTTTTCCAATACTATGATATTTCACCTATTTGTTTTTCAACTGTATTATTCAGTCATTTTTTTTAGATATAAAAAACATGCTAAAAACCAAAAACAGCCTGTGTAATATGTGTCTATATTCTGATATGTACCTGTATTTTAACAAGCTTGGATTCGTGTTTTGTAGGGTAATATTTGTAAGGTCTGCTTGTAAATAGTTGCACAATGGCACCTGGTGTAAATCAGGTTCCTCCTCCTTCTACACAAGGATCCTTCATTATAGATTGATTGAGCGCAAGCTTTACCGAAATAATGAGAAGGCCTATTGTTTTTCCGCTACTGAATCAATAAACTTAAGTTCATACAATCATGCCATTGTTTGTAATTTTAGTTGGAAAGTGGTTGTCGGCAATACGACGTAGAACATAAAGTTCTGGCAGTGACATTGCCCTGCAACCTGCTTCGTTGTTCATCCAGACAAGCTAGCGTCCTCTGCCTGGGAAAGTATTTGCAACATTGTCTTCAGCATCCAAGTTGTTGTTCAATATTGAGAATAAAGTTACCATATATATATATATATATATATATATATATATATATATATTCCTTGCTTCAAAACACCAAGTCCTAGTAGTTAGGCTAACCTGCAGCCTCTTATTCGATAAATCCTTGCTTCAAAACACCAAATCCTGGTAGTTAGGCTAACATGTAGCATCTTATTCAATCATCTTTTATTTAAAATCCACTTAGTTAATTGATGAAAGCCAAAAAAGAAAACCCCACAACATAGATATTAGAATTTTGATTTTAAAAGTCCTGAATATACATTTTAGGGATTCTATGAGTTGTCGCAGCTAATGCTGTGTATTTCAGACCAAGATGTAATTTTATTGTGTTTATTTTTATGTTTAAAAAGTGTTTTAGATTTTTTTTTTGTTTTAGTTTTTTTTTATGATTTTGGATAGTTTTGAAGTACTGATGTTAAAAATAAATTTTAAAAATAAAAAAAAATATTTTTATATATTTTCAAGTAATAAATACTTTGAAAAATAACCACTACTATAATCTAAAACAAAAATGATTAGAGTTCAATTAGACCAGATTATTCATTCTCCTTTTCTTTTCTTTTTTTTTCTTATTTATTTATTTATTTTAATTTATTGACATCTGTGGAGAAAAAAAAATGTTTTTGCCAATCAGAATTTTTATTTATTTATTAAATTTCACGATTATGCAACCCTTTCTTTTTTGTGAATGAAAGATCATGACTTCTAACAACTGTTGAATTGTATGTTTAGGATTGGTAAAGAATTTTCCATTTATATAACACATCTTATGACAATGGATATAAGGATTTGGCCCTTTTTATGATTAGAAATAATAACTAGCAGTGATGTATTTACTAATTTTTTCGTGTTTTATCTTAGAGCTAAATGATATATATATATATATATATATATATAAAGTTTTAAGCTCAAATTAGTTTCTATACAAAAATAAAACAAGTCATGTACCTGTTACTTAAAATTTTAATTATTTTTTAAAAATTATTTTTTTTATATTTTTAAATCATTTTAATATTATGATATTAAAAATAATTTTTTAAAAATAAAAAATATTATTTTGATACATTTAGAAAAAAACAAACTGCAACCACTACTATACCTTCAAATAACCCAAAAATATTTTTCTCTAAAACAATATCTCAAAACAATCTAAAAATAAAAAAAAAATTTAATTTAAAATAAAAAAATTTAAAAAATTATTTTAAAAAAAATGTAAAAGCAAAATGATTTTTAATGTTTTCATATTTTACTTGATGGAGATTGAACTCTGATCAAGGACACCTCGGCCAGCGTGAACCGGATAGGGTGCACGAGATCACATCCGTTTCCATCGAGGTGGGCAAACCCCTTGAGTTGTTGGAGCTAAGTTACTCGGGGAAGAGTGCTGTCATCGAGGACATGGTTAGTCTGCCAGGCCTTCGACCCATTCGTTGGGTTTTAGGCCGAGACTCTGCAGTATCTTTGGGCTTCTGGGACAAAACCAGTCGCCATGAGGTAGAAACTTTTGTTACCATTAAGAAGTGGACTCCCTGCTGTTGTTTCCGTTCCAAAATCTACTGGACTGGAAATAAGAAAAGTAGTTAAGCTTAAAGGAGGCCATGGCATGCTGTCTTGTAAAGTCGGGGTTCATGGGATTCGATTTTTTTTTCATGCCGATGGAATCTCTTGGAAAACTTGGTCTATCTAGTTTTACAAGTTAAAGGCGAAGAGCATCAGCCCCCTTGCCTTTCTTGTTGTTTTCCAAGATTTGATATAAAAGAATAAAGGCAGTCTAATATAGGTCGGCGGCACTGCATGCTTGCTTGCTTGCTCCATGGCACAAGCACTGCTATAGAAGTTTTGGATGCAAAATAGATTCAAACTGTGTCAACAAAAGCATTGGAAAGAAGACAATACTGGGTGTATGATACTTGACAGAGATTGGCTGTGCCCTCTTGAAGTAATTGACCAGTAGTGATGGTCATTGATTTGAACTTTTCCAAGTGGTGATTACCTCTTGATTGTGATGATATGACAGATTCCACCATATATTTTTGCTAATGGAGAGCATCGAGGTTCATTTTTATTCTTGATTTGGAAAAGAAAGAGACAGGCCAGCCATGCGAGGGAGCCCACAATTAAATGAGAGATGCTCTGCCAAACTCCTGGATTTGTTGTGGCCTGGGGCTCATCCATTATTCCAGTTAAGTTTAAGGCATTGGAATCGACACGCATGGATTTAATATCAAGCAGGCTAGCGCTTCCAGGTATGATTGGAAAAGCATTAATTGTTCATGCGCATGATACTAGACGAAGTGGCAAAAACAAATGTATAATTTAATATTTATTTTGATAATAAAGTGTTAAGTATATATATATACGATCCATTTTCTTTTCAAATAATAACAATATTAATTATATATCACAGTTTATTATAATAAGAATGTGCCCAAGTTTATTTAATGAACCCTTATATATATTATTGAATTACTTATATATATTATTGAATTTAATAATTGAATTTTAGTTCTATGATCTAGAATACTTAAACTATATTGTGGTGGCTCATTATCAACTCCATATATAAGGGTTTATATTTTAGACTTTAAAAATATATATGCTAAAAATATTAAGAATTGAGAGATTATGAACCTTTAACTTGAAGAATTTATGGTATATTTATAGTTCATGAATCTTATTCTTTTGTGGAGAAGAGGGCCTGACGTGTAATTTTACCATTGTAATATTTTGAGTTGTACTTTTCTCAAAATAATATTTATTGGATCAGTATAAAATACCGAGGGACCTGTGTGGGGTCTGAGAAAAATTTCCTGGTGATTGTTGGGCTTGGGCAAGGTGAAAGTGGATCCGTACATCCTACATGGACCTAAACACTCTGGGTTTGGGCGTGAAAGCCCAAGCCCACAAGGGCACTGGGGTGCATGTCCAACACCAACTGGGCATACAACTATTGGGGTGCATTGGGCAGATGCATAGTGTATTGTATAGTGTCCATACATTGGGCGTTCATGTGC
>Ga0307518_10002776_pt1 | contig 12711 bp, 15 predicted proteins | sample 25_EM_MG_FD_203889 | JGI IMG/M metagenome (GOLD analysis project Ga0307518, IMG submission 203889) | Populus trichocarpa ectomycorrhiza microbial communities from riparian zone in the Pacific Northwest, United States - 25_EM | ecosystem: Host-associated > Plants > Roots > Unclassified | place...
CCACTTGTGTCCATCTGACCCTAGGTGATTGATTTTGATTTCATCAGACCATACAACCCTCTTCCAGTTGTCTATAGTCCAGTCCTTGTGGGTATAAGCAAAATCAAAGTGAGCAATAGGGCATTTGATCTTGACTACAGCCTTTATACCAGATTTCTGCAAGTGAAGATGAACAGTATTGGCAGAGGGAGGCTGGTCAATGATATTGGCAAGGGCTTTGGTGACTTGAACCACATTTTCAGCCTTGCCAGAGGCGATAAGATGTTGAGCATGGTGAATATTGGCAGGAGAAAGCTTGGAAGAATGCCCTCCAATGGCCTTAGGAAGGGCAGAACACTTCTTAGAGTGAAGTTTGGATACAGCAGAGGGGCTGACACCAACTTGCTTGGCAATAGCTTCACCAGAATTGCCATAGTCAAGCAAAGAGAGATTGGTGTTTTGTTGAGTAAGAGAGAAGGATCTGACCATGATGGTGGTTGAAAACAAAGAAGTGTGTGAACTTTTTTAAGCTCAGACATATTGGTTATATGTGTATCTTTGTTTGTATCAACAAACAATAGCAATTATAGAGTGTTTTGAATGAGATCCTAGTTACCAATTCAAAAGTGAAAAAACCCTTTCCATGGACTTGCTGTTTTAAAATGCCCATATCTCTGGACTGTGTGAATGGAATCACATGACCTAGGGAGCAATATTGTAGCCAAGAGCATGTACTATTTACAACTCCATCAAAGTTTAGTGTCACTTTCTATGTGTTTGGCAGTGCGCTTCGCGCACTGCCGTTAGGGTTAGTTATGGAAAGGTTTTTTGGAGTCACTGTACCTAATGGTTGAGTCCCACACTACCATTGTCAGCTTAGTGAGTATGGTGTGTGTAAATGCATTCTCCTGTGGTATGGGTGAAAGCCCCAACACTCAGCAGTTCCAGGGGGCTGATTTGATCGGTTGCCCTACACATGTAGAAGAGGTCCCCAAAATGATAGCTGACTCATTCGGAGGATACTTGACAATTGTGTGAATATATAAGGGAACATTCATGCTCTACCAAAAAAAAAGGGGGGGTGGGAATAGTCACAAACACTCAAGAGGTCAAAAAGCATACCACCAGCATCATTAAATTCAATTGTCCTGAAGTGGGTCTGCTGTACTTCATGTGCACACTACTTGTTACTGCAGGCACCATCATGAAAAGATCAGGTTCAATATCCATTCCGCGATGATGGAAAACTCTGGTCATGTTGTTGGGGCTAGTAACACCCCCTATTGTGATTACAAACGACCACAAAATGAAATCCACTATGAAATCTGGAATGCACCCCAGCCTTCATCAAGGGTGAAGCAGTGTGGTTGAAAGTCTCATTGATTGATGAACTTGTTTATTCAGACACACCAAAGAGAACCATAGGAAAAACCAAGAGCCAAATGAACAAATGAGTTAAACTATATGATATTGCAAGTCGCAACAACTGTCTATTGCCAATGCCATTACAGGCCATTTTACTCCCACAAATGAACATATTGCTCCTCCTGCCCTTGATAACATCTCTGTGAACTTGTTCTCCCTGTGTGATTGCCATTCAGTACAGTCGATCTCACTGGTTGACACCATCTTTTCTTCTGCTACTCCTGCACCATTGACAAACTTCATTCCCCTACTAGTTCCCCCTCACCTGATGCCTTTCATATTTTCAATTCCACTTCTCCACAACCCACGTCTCTGTCTGTATCTAAGATCCATCACTTAATCCCTTCATCTGGCCCAACGCATGGTAGCATTGGAGTGACAATCCTCAGAGAGAACTCCCACCTGGCCGGGCAACTCACCTGCATTTTCAGTGATGTAGTTGCGAACTCAATGCAATGCTGGAGCTAAAATACACTCCTTTGTGTACTTCCTCTGAGTTGTGCCACTTCTGGTGGTTGCTGTTTGGTTTGAAGGGATTGGCAAGACCAGAGAGGTGTCTACTCCCCCTCTTTTCACATACATGGATGAATCTGACAGAGCTTTGTGAGTCTGTGGGGGATACACTATTCTCATGTCTAATGAAGCCACTTCTATGGTGTGGTTCACTTATTTACTACTTTTGTACAAGTGCCAAATTGAGGGTGTAAGAGAAGAATGTCAGCACAATGGAAATGCAAACATGGATGTACCTAACACATATGGAGCACTGCTCGAGGGGGAGTGGATAGGATATGCAAGCAGCCAGACAAGTGACCCAAAAGGCAACAAAAATGCATTGAATGCAGCTGTTGAGCATGCAAATGGTTCGTGTGAGCGATCCAGGCTTGCAGAGGTTAATGGAGCCGAGCCAGGAGGTTGTAATGGAGGTGTGGGTATGCGTGTGTGTTGACAAGGTGGATGGCAGTCCAGGCCATGGAGTAGAGCCCATGGACATGTTGAACAAGCTGGAGATGCTCATTACTGTGTTGATCATGTCAGAGGACCCAAATAGCAGTGAAATACCGTGTGTATGCCTTGGAGGCACACATTGGCATGCAGGTGACACAAACAGACCTGGAAAACAGACAGATGGGTCAAGGGGCCAGGCAGATGAGTTGAGAGGTCAGATGGGCTTTGAACATGTCAAACAGTGCTGAAATGGATGGAATGAGTCATGGTGAGGGTGCAGGGACATACCTGGGTGTTAGGGATGCAAAATACATTGTAAACACAACAGATGGCATTGGGAGCCATGCAGACATGTCAACTGAGCATGGAGACGTCCCAAGTGTCAATATGGATGTGGCAATGACTGCAAACGAACCAGAGACCATCAGTATACCCCAAAAACAACAGAAACCACCTGAGTCATCTAGTCAAGCCACAAGACAGACTCCAAATGTTCCAAACACATGCAGGAGCCACACAGACGTGTTGAGCATGTATATGGACATGCAGAGCATTGCACACCAGACAGAAATGGCTAGAAATGAAGCAGAATGCGTCAGGACACCTCGAAACCACTTGAAACCGCAAAACCTACCTATGGAGACCACAAGATGGTGCCCAGATGAGCCAAATGGCTGTGGGAGCCACACAGATGTGCTGAGCGTACACACAGATGGTCATAGCTGAGCAGAAGTGCTCACAATAGGGGAATACTGTAATGGCAATAGAGGTAGCTAATCTCTAATGTGATCACAACAGAATCTTCTCAAGCTGAAACAATCACCTGGCAATGGTAACTGGTATTCAGGAAAAGACTGAAACTACGACAAATGAATGGTATTGACTTTATACCCTACAGCCCAGGGGCAAGCAAAGAGAGTGGTGTGGGAAGGGAAACTAAAAGTAATAAGGGAGCGACAAGAGCTTGTCAATCAATGTCAGAGAGTAGTAACATGAATTGGGTAATTGGAACTGGGTATCCACTGAATAAGCATGAGATCCTTACACTCCCCCCTTCAAGGCAGGCACTGCCTTTACTGCATGGTGGGCAATGAGGTTAGTGCATGGTGGACAGCCTTGCCCTTGCCCTCAACTTCCTTTTCTCCCTCCATCTCCTGGTTGACAGGGACTTCCTCCTCTTCCTCATCATAGATGCCATCTTTGTCTCCATACATGCCAGTGTCCTCTGCCTCTACAAAAGGGTGACTGGGCCCAGTGGTTGTCATCAACACAAATTTCATGGAAGGGGCAATGGATGGCGAGAAACGAGTCTCATTGTTGAAGGTATGTGCTTTTTTCTTTCCGTGGTGCTTTTGGTTGGGGTGGCTGTATGGCAAGTTGATGATCCACTCGGTGAGCAATCCCTGATCGGTATGGTAATTGCTTTGCTTGTCCCTGCAAGCAGAGTATCCCAACGACTAAGGATAACGAGCGTTGATCCCTTGCGTAGGTTCCGGTCAAGAGGGGAAGATGGAGACGGACAAGAACAGGAGTAGATGACTATGGTTGATTTCAGACTGAGGTATACAGAATAACTACAGAGTACTTATACTAAGTAAGAACTAGGGACGAGTATTTACGGTGACAAGTAAACAGCCTGAAAGGCAGACAAGGAACGACCGGAGTTGGGACTAGGTCAGGTCCGGTGAAAATGATACAAGGTAGGAGATATATCGAGTACACAGAGAACTCATGTCAAGGCAGGGTAGACGGCGAGGTGTAGTAAGGACTGTATAGGGATTAGACCAAGGGTCGTACTTAACGGAGGTATATCTATATCTGTGCGACCGTGACCGGAGTAAGTGATGCACAACCGGAGTTGAGCTGTAGAGCTGCGATGTGACCGGAGTAACTGGATAAGGCCCGGAGTTGGACATGGTCGTAACAATGGGCGTAGGTGGCACTGAATTGGGTGTACCCGCAAGGGAGATAAGGAGGACAATCTTTCCCTCAACAGAGCGCCATGTTGAAGCAAAAGTAGGCCCACACCTGCTCATGGTGCACCAACATTCGGCAATCTTCAGCACCTTCTTCCAGGCTCCAGTGGTCAGAGTAAAACTCTGGCCCGGATTTTTCAATGTTTCGGTGGCACTGATAGGCCACAGAACAAGTCAGGTGAGGGTGAGTGCAATGCCCCATGCAATAATGGCTAGGTTGGCGGGAGCACAAAGAAGCAGGGTGCTTCGGGTTCCAACAAGAGTGAGGGGGATTGATGATGGTATGTTGATGAGGCTGCTGAGATAGCTGTTGATTAATGAAGGAGCACAGATCAAAGTAGATCCGTCTGCAATTGATACAGTTGATGTACCGTTCCACTGGATTGTGCTGATGGTGCCACTTGTTTTTATAGTGCTGCTGTGGTGGTCTGTGGGGAAGAGGTTGGCAATGGCGAGGGTGGGGGTGCTGGGACTGACAAGGAGGGGTTGAATGGGAGTTGGTTGCCTGGTAAGATTGAGGTTGGCAAGGAGCAGTTAAGTTTCGTTGACAAGGTGGGCAGCTTAAATAGGCTCCAAATGCATGAGGTGCTGAGTGTCCAAATGACACCTGAAGATCATCATCTGATGGATCTTTGTTGCCTGTCCATCCTAAATTTTCAATCCCTGTCACCCCAATCGCCTCAAAGTAATCAGCCAGTGCCCTCAAGTGTGACACTTCATGGTATGGCAGCCAAGACCTATCACCGGTTGTCCTTTGAATCTCAAAATCAGTGTCTGAATGACTTCCCCGATGGCACAGTATTTTATCCATGGCCCATTCATGGTTTGTTCCTCCAAGGTCTTCTAGCTGATTGTCCCTCCTACCAGGGAATAGCCTATCATCACTCGGTATGTGTATCCTTAATAATGATAAGTGGAAAATGTTATGTATACCTCGCTGTTTTAGGTTGTCCAGCAAGTCAATGCGATATGAATTATTTCCAAAATCCTCAGTAATGTGGTAGGGTTCTATAAACTTTGGTACAAGCTTCCACAATGTTCCTTTTGGGTAACTGATGTTCCTGGTCGATATATACACCAGATCACCCTTTTCCAGCAGGCACATCCATTGCTTTGTATTTGCTTGAACTGTTTGTTTGACCTGTGTTGCTAGCAGTGTGTCATGAGCCATCATGAGTGCTAATTTCATCTTCCATGTGTAAGTTTGGATTTTCGGGTATTTGTTCCTTCTGGGGCTATCCCAAATCATGGCTCTAGGCATCCTGCCAGTGTTCAGGAAGAAAGGTGTGTATCTAGTAGATTCTGATTGCACAATATTGATCATGAACTTGATTGCAGGTAGTCTGGTCACCCAATCCCTTTGGGTGGGCCCTATACATGCCCAGAGCATCTGTCTGACCATCCAGTTGGCCCTTTTGGTTGATCCGTCAATCTCAGGATGATAGGCACTGGACATTTTTTGATGGACTCCAATCAGTTTGTTAAGGTGCATCCAAAATAGACTAGTGAAGAGAACATCTTGATCGCTAATAATCGCCCTCAGCAGTCCATGCAGTCGGTACACTTCATGAAACATCAATTCGGTGATATCTTTCATGGTATAGTCTGTTCAGCTAGGTACTTTATGTACCATAGTGATGAGTAGGTCAATGATGACTGTAATTGAGTTGTATTTTCCATTTCTGTCCTTAGACTCGGGCAGTGGTCCCACAAAGTCCACACCTATTGTGTCCCAAGGTTTAGATGGCACGGATAGGGGATTCAACAGTCCATACAGTTTCTGCATCAGAGGTTTACTCTTCTGACATGTTATACAGGAGTTACAAAATGCTTGTACATCAGGACTCATCATTTCCCACCAAACATACTCTTTTAGGTAGGTCAGAGTTTCCTAGGGCCTAAGTGCGCTAGTAACGAGTGTGCCTGGTCAATGATGGTTTCCTGTAGGTGTCTTTCGCCTTCTTGAATATTTGGGATGCAAAGCACTCTTCGGTCAGCTAACTTCAAGTGTATGTAGCTGTCTTTCACTTTGAAGCTCTTGAATTCCTGCGGTGAGTCCAGAATCTTCTTATAGAATGGATTTCTGTGGTATTGACCCTTTATTTGCAACAGTAACATCAGCAAATTGATGTGTGTCTGAAGTGTCTGGGACAGAACATGCCAGACATGTCAGATGCATCAGGTGTCACAGACATGTGTCTGAAATCAGGCATGTTCCTTTCTGGGTCAGGCATGATTGTCTGGCGTGAGTCTGGCCACAGACTGTTCAGTCTCTCTCAGACAACAGCCAGATACACCCCCAGACACATACCCCAGGCTCTTCTGACTGGTCACAGCCCTCATTAGACCACAGCCAGGTCCACCCCAGACACATTTCAGGCCCTTCCCAGCAAGCCTCAGATCATGCCAGACACAGGTAATAATAGCAGATTCAAATATATGATTGGGCTGCTCGTAGGTATAATTGGTACTGTACTATGTACCACAATCAAGCTTCCAGCTTTGTGGAAGGCAGCCAACTTTCTCATCTGCCAGGCTGTCCGACTGAGAGCACAATAGTCATCAGTTACCCAATTTCCAGCAATGAGATTGCAAATAATACCTCTGGTCCGAATTACTCCCTGTCCACCATGCCATCTGACTGATCATTGATAGTTAGCTAACCTCCAGCAATGAGAACATAGATTATACCTTGGGTTCGATGTCGGAGGACACCATAATCTGGGCACGGTCATCTCCATGTGCTTCCATGACCTCTGTGCTCGAGGTATTGCAGGTAGGATTAGTGAGGCGACGATAACCCCCACAGTACGGCCATGCTGCGGTAATGATCTCATTGTATTTTTTTCATGTGTACCTTTCAAACGGACTTGACATAATACGTCATTTTCATACCCCAGTGCATGTTGGAGAAGCTCAGATTGCCCTTCTTTGAACTTTCTGCCTTGTGACCCAAGCAATTCAGGTGCAATGCCCACTCCACCTAAATGACTGCATCAATAACAGACCCTGGAATCACAAATCCATGATCACTGTACCACTGTTACTGTGAGCACGAGTGCACCAAAAGGAGGAGCAGAGGTGAATCCTTCATAGAGTTCCAAATCATTCTTGATTGGGGCGAGAGCAGCCAAATGACTTGCAAAGGTCTGTAAAATGAATGGGGAGAGAAAAGACTTCATCATCTACGAACAAAGAAGTGTTACCAGATTGCCTTGTTTACAAATGGCATGCACCTGAATGGTGCCCAAGTCATCAAGGGCCTCAATACGGCCATACATGAATGGCAGTCCAGGGCTCAATGCTTCTTCGATGTAGCCTTTGTGGAGCTGAGGGTTGCAGTACTTGGCATCCGAGGCCCAGTGGGCCTCCACAGCATCTAATGCAGGCTTACCAAATTGCATGCACTATTAATGCAGATGAGTGGTAAGGGTGGCTGTAGATAGTGATGATGGATGGCCACTTACCAGGCAGTAGATCTTGTCATTGTCCTCAGTGAACGTGTGTGGCCAGTCTTACATCACACCATCCCATATGATTTGCATGGGGCGCACCAGTCCCTTGGTGACCCAGAGGTTCTTCAAGGAGCCAACATATTTCCGTAAAATGGGTACAAAGGATGTGGTGAACATCTGCATAGAGCTGGCAGGGAGATCATTGTTTGAGGGGGCTTGATGGGACTTGGTCAACATTACCGCATTGGTGATGACTGTGGACCACTGAAGCTGCTGTTGCGGTGCATTCAGTATGACCCTTATAGTGGACTACATCAAAAGCAGCACAAGCCTATCAGTCACAAGGGTTGAGGGCATAAAAGTAATACGCACCACCTTTGGATTTACTGCCTTTGAAACTGTTTGACTAGCACTCTTTGTAGGTGCGGAGAATATGTCTGACGATGACACAAAGCTATTACCTTCGTCACTAGGGAATCCTCTGAAAGTATATGGGGTGGGAGTGATGGGTGAGCCTTGATAAGTTAGACCAGAGGATGCACTCAAAGGGTCAGGGATCTGAGGTGTCACCTTCGCTTGCACATTGCTGGAACGGAAGTCTGTTCTCAACCTGCTTGTTGTATGGTTAACTGCTGGTTGTGTGCTGCATACTGTCATCTGAATAGTTAATAGCTAAGGAAACTGCCAAGTTACCCTGACACGGCTTGTTCATCTGAGAGAGCCTCACAGGCACGTTTCCCATCAGCTGTGGGTGTTGCAGGGTTGAGGGCACAGCATGCTTGTGTAATAGCCTCGTGTGTAGGCTTTGGTAACCCCTTTGTTCTCATTTTGGAATTGAGTCCTTCTTGCACGATGTCTGGGCCCTTATCGCCTTCATCCCCTCCATCATCTTCCTCAAGCTCGTATTCTGATCCACTAGGAGCCAAGACACCATCTGGCACTCAAAGCACAAATGTATGTAAGTCTATCATATATTCTGCACCAGCTACCAATTGGACTCACCATTGACTAATGTTTCTTCTTCATAGACAGCTTGGTCTACATCTTCGAGATCGCTTGACACTTCCTGGCAAGGATCCTGTCAAGTCCGGGTCTACTCCGGTAGGGGGTCCGGACAAGTCTGGACGAAAGCGGACGAAGGACAAGGGCAGGGGGCTGGACAAGGAGTTAGTCCAGCCGGAGTTGGTGACCGCTTGGATTCAATGACTAAGGACAATGAGTGTTGATCCCTTGCATAGGTTCTGGTCAAGAGGCTAGAGATGGAAACGGAGACGGAGACAGAGACAGACAGAAACTGGAGTAGTGACTATGGTTGATTTCAGACTAAGGAGTACAGGATAATCTACAGAGTACTTATACTAAGTGCAAACTAGGGACGAGTACTTACAGTGACAAGTAAACAGCCAAAAAGGCGGACAAGGGATAACCGGAGAAAGTACTAGGTCAGGTCCAGGTAAAATAAACCAGGTCCGATGAAAATGATACAAGGTGCAGGATATATCGAGAACACGGAGAACTCACGAATGAGCAGGGTAGACGGCGAGGTGTGGTAAAGAGTGAATGGGGTATAGACCAGGTGTCGTGCTTAACGGAAGTTAACTGTGCGAGCACGACCGGAGTTGAGCTGTAGAGCTGCAACGCGACCGGAGTGACCGGATAAGGCCCGGAGTTGGGCATGGTCATAACAGTATCCCCCTTTTAGGGGCCGAACCCATGAGGCCCCAATGAGGCTGTCGTGTGGTCACCTAGAACAATGCAGAGTCCGGAGTGATTGTCTGAGTACGAAATTTGGATCTATAAAGTTCAGACCAGTTTTGCCTTTACCCTCAGTTTTCTGCCATCAATTTTATCATGTCTGCCATTGCTAAGTCCACCAGCCCCATCACCCCTGCTGCCACCGAGTCTAGGGACTGGACGAAGGCCCCAACACCGGAGCTCCGGTCCGGTAGTGAGGACGAGTCCGACGTCCTTGACGCCAAGGCAAAGGAACGTCGTCGTCGCAAGCAAGTGAAGAGGGAGGAGAGGCGAGCGCGCGAAGAGGCGGAGGCAAGGGCTCGCGAGGAGGCGGAGCGCCAGGCGTGTGAGCAGGTGGAGAGAGACAGGGCGGAGGTGCAGCAAAGGGCTGCAGAGGTTGCAGCAAAGCAGAGAGCGATGGCGCAGGAGGCGTCGAAGAAGCGAGCAAGGGAGGAACTGGAGGCGGGTCCAAGTGGAGACCGGAGTGACGACGTCCGGTGAGTATTTTATGTTATTCCTTGTTACTTCTTATTTAACTTCCTGGCAGGTGTGTCCGCTGTGTGAAGCACAAGGCCAAGTGCGAATGAGACCCGGAAAAGCCCAAGCAGCGCGCGTGCATGAAGTGTGCGGGGCTCAAAGAGCGGTGCGAGTGGCCGGAGGTAGGAGGTCCGGGTCCGGTAGTGGACAAAGGGAAGGGCAAGGTGAAGGAGGTCGCAACGTCGCCGCGAGGAGGGGAGAAGCGCAAGAAGAAAAAGATGGCGGCGAAGGTTGTCGACGGTGACGACGACATCGTTGAAGTTCCGGGGCCATCTGGGAAACGGTCCGGGTTTGACCCTGGGCTGTTCCTGGAACAGTTGGACCGGTTGACCGGAGCGGTGGAGGAGATGTCCGGTCAGATGCGCCGGGTTGCAGATGCCACCCGCTCAGTGGCGAGGGGTAACGAGTGATTGACAGCCGGCCTCAAGACTTTTCTCGAGGAGTGCCGTTTCTTCACGGCGCCTTGGGACGAGGACAAGGAGTCAGAGGACAGCAAGGCGGAGGTCGACCCGGAGGAGGTCGAAAAGGAAGTCCAGGGGCTCCATGAGGAGCAGGAGAACCCTGATAGCAGTGTACCGGAGTAGATGGTCCGGTCTGGGCTCCTTGTAAATAGAAAATGTAATTAGTTTGATTTTTGTTTATAAGGAAAGTGAACTGAGTTTTAGTGAGTGATATTACAAGATAAAATGAAAACAGAGAGGAGAGACAGATAGGGGAATGTAACAGTCTCACTTTTTATCTTATCTAATCTGTGATTAGATGACATCTTATCTTATCGTACCGTAGTATCTTATCTAGTGCATCTTATCTGTAGGCTTGTCTGGATCACAACCTCGTGCTGTGCATGCTGTATCCCTTGATGTCATTAACATAGCCTTACCACAGGTTGGCAGCTGTGTTCACTGCCTCGTACAGCGTACAGCCTCATGGATAGCCTCGCATAGGACACGTGTAGTGTAGTATATATACTGCTGCAATCCAGCACCCAGAGGCTCTCCATTCGAGCTCTCTTTGGGTCTTTTGCTCTAAGATCTCCGATCCTATTCCTCCTCAGAGTCCCGTGTGGTAGTTCTTTGGGTTTTGCCCTTAGGGTTGTCTCAGGGAAACAGATAAAGGAAAAAGAGAGCGAGAGTACTGTTACATGGACGCGAGTGGTCCGGGTTTGTCCGGGTACCGGACATGATAATCTTCTAACAGTTCCGTTGCGTTGCCTAGTTCAGTGACGAGAAGCCATGACATTTCTTCGTCAGTTCCTTCGTAACCGGACCAATGTACCAGGTACAATAGCTTGCACAATCTGCGTCGACAATCAACCTTGGAGTCGAGGATCTCAGAGATCTCGAACTCCGGTTCACCGTCAACTTCGACCAGTGGCGGAGGAGGCTGTATCCGGTCCGGTATGGTGTTGGGTATGGCCGGTTCGAGTTGGGAGACATGGAAGACGGGGTGAACTGTGCGCATGGAATCTGGAAGGTGGAGCGTAAAAGAGAGGGAGCCTACTTGTGCTATGATAGCGTAGGGACCCAAGTTCTTCTCTGATAGCTTTTTGGATGGTCGAGTGGACCAGAAGTATTTGGCTTTAACGTATACTTGATCGCCTACTTTGAAGTCCAGTGCCGGAGTACGTTTGGCATCAGCTGGATCTTGGTAGCGAAGTTGTGCATTGGCCATTTCTTCTTGAAGGTATTGGTGCAGCGACTCGAGGTCGACTGCGTAGTCACGAGCCCATGCAGAGGTCATATCGCGTTCCGGATAGATGGAGATGTTAGGATGATAACCTTTGTTAGCGAAGAATGGTGAGACTCCGGTGGTAGCACTAGGTGCGTTGTTGTATGCGAACTCCGCCAATGGGAGTAGGTCCGCCCAGTTGTCCTGCTGGTAGTTGCAGTAGATCCGGAGGTATTGTTCGAGTGTCTGGTTAGACCGCTCAGTCTGGCCGTCGCCCTCCGGGTGGTAACCGGAGGTGAAGTGGAGGCGCATGTCGAGAGCCTTTCCGAGTGACCGGAAGAAGTGCAAGACAAACTCGGTACCGCGATCTGAGGTGACGTGGGCGGGAACACCGTGCTTGGAGAATACATGGAGCAGGAAGAGTTTTGCGAGCTCCAGGCTAGTGATGGTGTCGTGAGTAGGGATGAAAATGGCTTGTTTAGAAAGCCGGTCTACCACCACCAGGATGGCTGTGAAGCCAGTAGATGAAGGGAGTTGCTCGATGAAATCCATGGAGATGGAATTCCAGGGCTTCTCCGGTACGGGGAGCTGTTTCAGCAGTCCGTAGGGTCTATGGCGCGGTGTCTTAGCTCTTGCGCAGGAGGTACAGGAACGGACGTAGTCCTTGACGAAGGTCCGAAGACCAGGCCAAGTGTACTCACGCCGGATTAACTCTAGAGTCCGGTTTTGCCCAAAGTGACCAGCGAGTGGGTGGTCATGTCGATACCGGAGTACCTGGAGACGGAGGTCGTCCAAGTCCGGTACGTATATACGACCGTCTAGTCGAAGGAATCCAGCCTCGTCGGTGGACCAACGAGAGTCCGGTGGATCTGCGAGGTGGACCTGGGCAATGGGATCAGAGGGTAGTGCGGAAAGGATGTCGCTATGGAGTGTTTCCATGTCCATGATTGCGACTGCACAGAGAACCAGGAACTCTAAATAAGTAGTGC
>Ga0307518_10002777_pt1 | contig 12705 bp, 17 predicted proteins | sample 25_EM_MG_FD_203889 | JGI IMG/M metagenome (GOLD analysis project Ga0307518, IMG submission 203889) | Populus trichocarpa ectomycorrhiza microbial communities from riparian zone in the Pacific Northwest, United States - 25_EM | ecosystem: Host-associated > Plants > Roots > Unclassified | place...
TGGACATTATTCCTTCAGTTTCTTCTGCTTCTTGGTGGTTCTTGTGCGAGTGATGACTGTCAGCGTTGGCAGTCGTCTCTTGCATCAGGATAGTCTTCTTGTGCGATAGATGGCTACGATGAGGCTCTGTCGTGCTCATCCTTCGCATCAGGATCGTTTGATATTGACATTATCTTCCATGTTCACTGTACCAAACCTGTTTGGTGCGTGACACCGGTCACCGCCCAGTCACCCCGCGGTGATGGTGACGAGTGATGTGGTGGAAATGATCAGGTGCGATTGTTTCCGATCACCTGGGATATGTTGACCCCCCCCCCACGTTGACCTCACCCCCATTGAGGCACTGCAGTGAGGCCTGACGGCCTACCACTACCATTGACCATGTCCGACCTGCCACCTGCTTACTACATATACCTCCCTTCCCTTCTCTCCCTTCTCTCTCCATCTGCGCCTCACATGCCCTCATCCCCCTGCTTCCTTCTCCTCTCATTCCATTCCAAATATCGATCCCAGCTGATCCATTTCCAGCATTCAATGCTCCAATCCATCTGGTGACCCGACATGTTTGAAGTGTTGGGCAGTCACTGGGGCAATTCGCCCCGATGTTGATGGCCGTTGTCTCATCCCATGCATCGTTACATACAGTAATTGCTCCGAGTGCGCCCACCACGTTTCACTCTTCTTCCTTCATCATCGTCATCGTCTTTTTTTTCTTCTTATTCTTCCTTGCCTGTTTTCTCTACTACTTCACTTCTTTCCCCTGCCAGCACTGACCCATCCTTCCCTTCCCTTCTCTTTCAAGGCTTGGAAATGCCCCAACCCAGATACTGATGGCAGCATGACATCATGCCTTGCCACTCGCACTGGAGTGGACAGGGGCACTGTCTCGGATGGCAGCGGTGGCAGTTTCCCTCCTGCTCTCATTGTCATCCCTGCTGCCCTCATTCTCGTGCTGCTGGCACTCGCTGCTGGCACTGCCTGCCATTACATCCATCACAAGCAGAAGCAGCGACAGCCCCAAACCCAAACCCAAACACGGACGAGCTGAGCAGCCCTTGCCGAGCTCGTCCTCCCTTCTGGTCGCCGTCCCTTTCTTATCCAGGTACAGCCACTGTCGCAGCAGTGGTCCTCCCATGCAAGGATGACTGGTTGCCTCCCCTCCAATGCGTCATTTTCAGATCTTTCCTTGGTTGCCACCTCGACCTTGGCGTTCTCGGACAATTCGACTGCCACAGTTGTGGCCAAGGCACCCCAGTTGGACCCCAGCAGCATCGGCTGCCTCCCCTCCAACGCATCATTTTCATGACTTTCGGTCACCACTGCTTCAACCTCGCTCTCAGACAACTCGACTGTCACAGTCATGGCTCGGCAAAAAAAGCACCCCCTTCCACTCGAGGATGCTGATGATGTGGACCCGAGCACGATAGGGCTCGCTTCCACAGGACCTCTGGACCTTGATACCTCACAGCCCCTTGTGTTCCCCAGAGAGCTGCTCCCCAGGGGAGTGATCAAGACACAGTATCTGAATGTGTAAGTACTTTTTTTTTTTTGACAGCTGCTTGCGAGTGGCACACGCTGACTGCACCCTCCTTGGCCCAGCTCGACCCAGATGTGCAAGGTCCTTCACACATGGTGCAAGGACTTTGGGCTTGGCACCAGTGGCACCAAGCACACCCTCCAACAGCAGCTGGCCAAGTTCAGTGTCACTGGTGAGCAGGAGTGGCAGGCCAGCCTCAGGGTTGGTGTTCGCCACCAGCACAAGGGCCCACACACAACAACCAACACAGGCGCTGGCAGCCTCAGCACTCCAGTGCTGGCCTGCACAACCAAGCCAAAGCTGTCACAGCTTCGGTGAGAGAAGCTCATTGCCCCACCGGGCTCAAACGGCACTTTGGCTGGCCCATCAGAAGCCCAGCCTGGCCACACAGCCAATCTCTTGGAGCGCTCAAGGGACAGCAGGACGGCAGACCAGGTCGCTGCTCTTCTGCCTTGGGTGAGCACCCCCATCCGCCATGTCCATCCTCGCTACCCTGCTGACTGACAAAACCTACCCCCCAGGCGAGGTTGTTCACATCAAGGCACCCATATATCCCACCTCCGCTGCCTCCACCAACTGGCCCACTCCCCCCCCTTCCTCCTGCTGCCACCATGGCTTCACTGCCATCGCTGCCGCCTCACTCACCACACCTCCACTCACCTGCCCCCCCGACCACGGCGGCCCCATCACCCCATCACCCAAATGACCAGCTGGCCATCCAACCCAGACAGGTTGAAACCCTCATCCAGTCGGTCCTTGCTGGGCTGGCAGCAGCAGCACTCAGAAACCCCCTCGCTCCAAGTGCCACAGGAGCTGTGGCCCATCCCCCCACTCCTGTGGGGTCAGCTGGGGCCGTTGAGCATGCGCAGTCCCAGCCTGCTGCCATGCCCTCCCCTGGCACTGCCGAGGCCCAGACCCAGCTGCACTCCATCACGCTCAGGTTCGTGGCTGGGGAGCCCCTCTCTGTGGACACGAACAACATCCCCGATCCCCCGCATATCACATTTACAGGTGGCATCAAGGCTGTCAAGTGACTCAATGCCATGTGGGATGACAACCCCAACCACTGGTCAGGGGTGGTGCCCTTTGCCATCCAGGGCCGTCTGATCCCCCTGGTGCACTGGAAGGCACTGTATGGCCGTCAAGGCCAGGCTGCATGGGGGCATGTGAAAACAAGGTGGAACCAGTGGAAGGCAAGTGCCAGCCGGGCTATCATGCCAGAACACAAGACCGACTGACGCTCTTGCACACAGATGTTGGTCCAATCGTTTCACAAGTACCCAACCCCCGAACAGTTCGAGTGCACCTTTGCTGGCGAGAGTGGGTTCCCGCACTATACTACCCTCATCAACAAGGTCAGGAAACACTGCCTGCATAGAGAGAGCAAGGTGCTCCAGCACCTTCGTGCCTCCCATGGTCCCAAACTCACCAGTGCCTTGAAGTACTGCAAGGGTTCACAGATCATCACGATGAAGAAGACCGGCTCAATGGTGAAAAAGCTGCTCGCGCTTGGTGGCTCCTTGGCAGGCCATCCACAGGCCGACCAAGAGAATGTGCCCCCATCATGCTAGGTACCAGTCTGCTACTAGGGGTACAATACATGCTGGTACACTGGTAGCTGGAGTAGATCTCCAACCGGGAAAGTAGGGGGCATGGTGCTGCTTGCAATGACACATGTATGCACTGCAGCTGCTATGCTGCAATTTCTGGTCACTTAAAATACATGTATCATTACCACGTATGTATGGCAGTTATGACACCAGTGAAGATTCGTCAAAAAGGTTCAGAGGGCTGGAGCATGTACAAGGCTACTTACTCAACATGCAAGCTGGTGGTGCTGGTCATTTACAGAATTTACATAACCAGGTTACCGCCAGTCTCTGCCAAGACGACCATGTCTACCTACTGGGTGTGATACCAGAACAATAGCGCCATCATAAATCGTCATGGTCAGGCTCAAGGTAAGCCTCTTCGACCTTTGCCACTAGACTGACGTTTACAGTTGCAAATTTAATTCGTGTTGTCTGGAGATATGTACACGATCAGTGCTGGTGCTGTTGTGACTGCACGCGTGCTGAGTATCTCCAGCTAGCTGTGCAGCTCAAAGTAAGTTTGTTCATGCGGAAGTGTCGCAGGATGTGCAACCGCCCTATCCAAATCTTTAACACTCATCCTTCTGCCTCAATTCTTGTTCTGGACGATGATCTTCAAGGTGAGCACCTCCACAGCCCCCACTGGGATCAAGCATCCTCCACACCCATCCTAACCACAACTCCCACTTTTAGGTTGGTGAGTCGCTGCCAGCACCTGCTAAGCGAGTTCTTGGACGTATCTGTCCCGAAATCTTTGAATGGGCAGAAAGCATATACATGATCTGCTCGGGTACCACATCTGTCTGGGGCAGACCCGATCGAGCTACAAGAGATATACACGATGATGAATTCATATGGGGTGGGCTGGCATCTCGACCATGTGCTATTCAATGAGTTGTTCCACCAGTGCATGTGCACCATTGCACAGGGGAGTGTATCGCTCATGTGCATGAAGAGCACTTTTGTGGATATAATATAGTCTGTGAATTGGGCTGGAGGTAGTAGAAGTGACGGTCAGGTATGTCGCTCTAAATGGGTTGTAGATGCCAATCTGGCCAGAAGGCAACTCTGTCGCACACAAGGCATGGACTTGTCAACCCCCTGCACTCATTGTCATCTGCTCTCACACTGGCACAGCTGGGTTTTAAAACAGTCAAGGAGGACTCTCTGTCAGTGTTCTATGCCGTCTTCTTCACACCTTCGATCACCGAAGACACCAACAACTGCACTCTAATTGAGGCCTGCGAATCAGGATGGTGGTATAGCTCTCCACTTCCAAGCAATCACCATGTTGTCATATACCACACAGACGACTCTGAACCGACCTCTTGCGACGCACGCAAACCAGACAGATTCATGAACCTTTTAAACAATGCAACTGTGCACATATCGCAAGCCATCTCCAAGCATGACTATGACCCGTGTGTTGATCCCAAGGCGCGGTTCCCCATCTGCACCATGGCATGCTCTGCATGCCTCGACTCACCTTGTCAGACCGTGTTTGATGGTGGGGCAAGGTGGTGTGCTGTGGGAGATGCCACCATGGCATTTGACCCTCTTTCTTCCCATGGACTCATGTTGAGTCGACATCGCTGTCTACATCGCTACTGCTCTTGCCATCTCGAACACGCGACTTGTGGTGCCCAGGCCCCAGGCCCTCAATGGCACACATCCGTGGTTGGACAACAAATGCTCGGGCAGTTTGATTTCATGTGTTGCAGGTGAGCTTTGTGTCCCTGAGCTTCACTCAACGCATTCGGACATTCTTGACACCATTTCCAGTCATCTTTGTGCTGTTTTCAATACTTGGCATGTCCGTGTGTCACGACACTTGAGTGGTTCAAGTGGCTCCCTACGGCATTTGACGCATGTTCATTCTGCCTTGCAGCGCTGCTAAGTATTGGCAGTTTCAACTTCATTTGGTGCATTCTGATGGCAGGTGGCATGTTTTTAGTCTTTGTACTGAACTGCATGTATGTCCGTGTGCATACTCAATGCATTTGCAGGCACGCACCAATCACCACCACAAGGACTAGCACCTACTGCTCATCGATGACAACGGCGCCGCAACTGTCTGCCTGCCACAAGGGGCAGTCGTATCGACGACAGCGAGAATGCCACTGACAACCTTCCATCAACACCACTGTGATCTACCATGTCTATGTCATAGGCGTCTACCGTGTTGTGCTGCTGTGGTAGCCCACTGGGTGAGCGTTCCCAGGACCGACTTCTTGTACATACTCCACTAACATTTGCAGCTTCGACCTTGAGTCTTGCGCGCCAATGTCGACGTCCACACTGCTGTCCACATCGCCACAGCTCTCTCTCCCTCAACATTTGCCACAATCGGTTCACCTCCACTCTCAACCCTTCCAAGGGTAAATCTTCACTCTGTGGTGCTCTGCATTTCAACTGACACGTTCCACGGTACATACACGTCAGTACTGTCAGCGCTGACCCTTCTCCATCAAACGGTGTAGGGGGGGGTTGGGTGTTGCTGCTGCCTCAGGTGAGGCACGCTCAACCCAGGGGCTTCTGGAGGTCTGGCAGAGCTCCCAGGGACTGGGGAGACTAGAAGAACTAGGGAGAGTAGTGGTGGTTCAGTCACTCCACGACTGAGCTCAAAGATGTACACTGAAAAGAAGGATATTGCTTAGTAAGCTAAGTACAACATTAGCAAACCAACCCTCCCCTGGACAGTACTGGACAGTACTGGCCAGTTACCCCAGAGCCCCAGTTACTCCTATCAAGGTACCCAACTGGCTAGCACTGTCCAGGACTGTCCCAGCACTTGTTCCAGGCTGTCCTAGCTGTCCTACATCAGCAAAACAGCACTTTTTCCATCCCAAGTTTTGACATGTCACATGAGTAATTCAGTTTCTACACTCAAACCCGGTATGCAAAAGGCTTATTTTGGATACAAAGAAGGTTCAGTGAAATTTTTAGGTAAGGTTTATAGGCCAGTTTTTTTGTCTGTTTTCTGTACAGCTCTGTATTACTGGGTACCTTTCTGTAATTTTCTGTAATTAGCTGTACAGACCCTACAGAGCAAAGGGTTGTTTTGCTGATGTAGCTGTCCCAGTATTACTATCAACAGCAGCTATACTACCTTTACTGCATGTACTTGAAACTTTTTGAGTACTTAATTCATTCAATGTTAATGTTAATCAATTTATATCAATTCAATAAAAAAAACTACAAAACAAAGACTAAATACTATATACATCGAGGTGGTGGGGGTCGTTGTCGTTGTCGACCCTGGCGGTGGGGGTGGTGGTGGCAGCCGCGTCACTGTCGACGTTGGTGGTCACGTTGTCATTGGTGGTGGTCGCATCGACAGTGGTGGTAGTGGCCATGTCGCCATCGACATTGGTCGTGGTCGTGGTCGCGTTGTCATCATCGCTGGTAATGGGGTCATTGTCGTCATCGACACTGGTGGTGGGGTGGCCTTTGTCGCTGGTGGTGGCCGCGTTGTCAACGCAGGTGGGTGGTGGTCGTGTCGACGCTGGTGGTGGTGGTGACCACGTCGTCGTTGACGTTGATGGTGGTCGCATCACCATCGACGCTGGTGGTGGTAGCCACGTCGCCGTCGACGTTGGTGGTCGCGTTGATGGTGGTGGTGGTCATGTCACCATCGACACTGGTGGTGGTGGGCATGTTGCCATCGACATTGGTCGTGGTCATGGTCGTGGTCGTGTCGACTCTGATGGTGGTGGCCGCGTCACCGTCGATGTTGGTGGTGGTTGCGTCGTTGTTGATGCCAGTTGTGGGGTGGTTGTGGTGGCTGTGTTGTTGATGCTGGTGGTGGTCGACGCGTGGTGTGGTGGTGGTGGAAGATAGAGAGGATGAATGAAGGACTTAGAGAAAATTTTGAAGTATGTGTGTGTATGCGTGTTTGTGTACATGATTATATCAGCATATTGAACTACCAAATTTCTTAATAGTATTTACCATGTCACTACACCCTTGCCCACAGCCACCATCACCACCACCAGCGTTGTTGACACGACGACAACGACAACCCCACCACAGACGACGGCGACAACACCAACCACCACCACCACCACTACCACCACTACCACCAGCATCGTCGACCAGACGACGATGACCGCGGCGGTGGCGATGGCTACACCAACAGCACCGACCACCACCACCACCACCACCTGCGTCGACGACGTGTCCACCAGCGACGATGCAGCCACCACCAGCATCGTCGTTGCGACCCGACAACGATGACGATGATGACACCCACGACAACGACAACGACGACTACCACGAGCGTCGTTGACCACACCAGTGCGCCGACAACGACAACGCCAACCACCACCAACGCAACGACAATGGCCACCATGGCCACCAGCGCGACAACAACAACAACGACAATGCCGCTGCTGCCCACGGCACTTTTGATTAGTTTACTTAGTATTTAGTACGATTTGATATAATAAAATTCATTTGTCCTAAAATTTGGTGTGATCTTTTTTTATTGATAGTACTAGTAGTATGTATGTACTCTACTGGATTGACTGGAGTGTCTGTGCAACACTGGCCAGTCTGTCATTGCTGTGTAAAGCCTGGGACAGACTTGCCAAGCTGGGCACTCGGCTAAGCAAAAGGGTTAGTTTGCTGATGAAGCCTACATAGCTAAGGTGAGAGTCCAGTATCAGTACTACCAATTCTACACCTAGAGACAGGACTGTCTCTACAACGGCAGCGCTCTGACTATCACGATTTTGCGTCCATCAGGCGAGTATTGCGTTTTCAACTCGTTTCAACATGTTCTGACAATTTTTGTTTTGTTTGCAGACATTTCCATGTCCATGTCAGCACTGTGCATGTCCATATATGCATGCTTAATTTATCTAGGTGTATGCTCGATGTGTGCACACGGGTTTCAGTGCTGTCAACATTGTGGGCACTAACAACAACAACAACAACAACAACAACAACCTCCTGTGCAGCAGAGACAGGCGATGGCAACGGCAACAACAACCACGTGACCTCTGTGCAACAGGGACAGACAACGGTGACGGAAACCACGACCTCCCTGGGCAGCAGGTTCAGATGACGACATGACGACTTCCTGTGCAGAAGAGACAGGCAACGGCAATGGCAATGACAGCGACCTCCATGGTCAGCAGGGACAGACAATAGCGACACGACCTGCACAGCAGACAGGCAATGGCAATGGCAATGGCAACAACAACGACCTTCCTGGGGAGTTAGTGCTGTCACAGGGACCAACAACGACGTGGGCAGCCTGCACGGCTGCAGGGACAGCGACAGCCCACCTGGGCAGCCACAGCAGTGATGGTGATGGCTGACTTGCAGGCAAACATTTACACTACTGTCACTACATACATTGACTACATAGTGATTGCATTTTACCCATGCAAGAACAATGGCGGACATGGGCTGGTCATGTGAAAGTTGCAACAACAATTGGCAAACAATGGGTCATGGCTGAGTCTGTCACAGTGGCCACTCCCCTCCAGAGCTGCATCCGTCCTTCAAAGCATCCAACCGTAACCTCTACATGAGAAATTGTACTACGTCACTGCGGATTACTACAAGGTTCGTCCATCTATCGACACCTCATCTCTTGCTAGGCTCTCATAGTAGACATTCTTAGTACTAGTATAACAGCTCACTGCTCCATCTCCCTGGCGTCAATGCTGCCATCAACCTACCTTGGGATTAGTTAGGCCAGGTATGTATGTATGTATGTTTATTTCATTTCATTTGACGGCAACTGACTCTACCATCATGCTCTCTCTTTCCGTTCACCGTCGCTGCTGCCCACCTCACACTTGACCGTTTGTCATGGCCCCCCCCCCACTTCGAAGACCCAATGGCAAGACACTTTGCCACCCTCAGATCATGTTTCTACTGAGGACAAACCTATGGTGAGTATGAAGTCAGTCCAGTGGTAAACAGAAGCCATTTCTCACTGGTTGATAGTCTTCCAAGACATTTTTAGAACTTTTTCGCAACAACCTGCTTGATGTGAAGGTTGATCCTTATCCATATGGTACCCACTCCTTCTGGTGAGGTGGATGCCAATGGCTTCACCTTGAACAGCACTGGCCACTGTGCAAGATCTGTGAGTGGGGTGGATGGAGTTCAGAGCTGACAAATGGAACCATTATGAAGTATCTTATTTCCCATAATGATGATCCAGTTGAGGCCCGAGAGGATTTCTTCAATCCTTCTTGTGCTCCAACCATTGTTTGTCCTTCTTGTGGTAGATCATGTCATTGTCGTTAGACATTTCATTTCCACTTTGAACTACAAGTATGTTGATCATTCAAAAATCTTGTTTTTAGCATCAGGGAAAAAAAAAACCACTTGTCAATATAGTACTATGTAGCCTTTGTAGCACTCAAAGCTCCATCAACAAGTTCCCACTGCTTTAAAGTCAATATAACAACAGGCATGAAATCCATGGTAGGCATAGTCCAACATGTAAATATATATTTAATGTAGCAAGGCTGCTATGTATACTACTACCAAGACCATATGTTGTGATACTCCATCAGCAAAACCCAAAGTCACTGTGCTGAGCTGTACTGCCAGCTACAGTCAGCTACAGTTGCTACAGTAGTACAGATAGGTCCCCATTTGTATAGTTACGGTACAATTATGGTGCAGCGCTGTTAGTCATAGTCGAAGTTGCCATAGTCGAGGTCATGGTCGTGCTGGGGTCGTGGCCGCTGTGGTCGTGGTTGTGCTCATGCAGATGCTGGTATTGGGATATTGGAGTGGTCGTGGTCGTGGTCATAAATGTGCTTGCGCTGGTACTGGTGTTGGGGTCTGGTTGCTGGGGTCATCAGCATCGTCGTCAACGCTGGTGGTGGTTGACGTGTGGTAGTGGTGGTGGCGGTGGCGGTCGACAGGCAGTGGCCCACAGTCATTGACGCTGGTGCTGGTGGTGTGATTAACGCTGTTGGGTGGTGGCTGACGAAGTGTGGTGGTGGTGGTGGTGGTGGTGGTGCGGTAGTGATGCTGGTGGTCAACCGGTGGTGGTGGCGGTCGACGCACGGTGGCCCGCCGTTGTCGACGCTAGTGGTAGTGGTTGACGAAGTGGTGGTAGTGGTCGACACTTGTGCTGGTGGCTGTCGATGCGTGGTAGTGGTGGTGGTGGTGGGGGTCGGGACACATCGCGCTGGCATTGGCCAAGCGATTGCCTCGCTGTCGTCGCCGTCGCCGTTGTGCCATCACACTGGCAAGTCGTACCGCCAACTCATCATTTGATTCGTTCGCGGTGGCAATGGTCAAGATGGTGACGCTGGTGGTGGTCAAGGAGGAGGAGGAGCCTGAGACTGGTGTCACCACTGTTTGTGTGGTGGTCGAAGCGGAGAGGGTGGTGCCAGTGGTGTGCGTCACCACCGTTCATGTGGTGGTCGAGGTCGAGCTGATTGTGCTGCCGAAAGGTTCTGGGGAAGTGGGGGCGGAGCTGCTGAGGCTACAGACGCAGATGCATGAGGTGAAGATACCGAGCGGGAGATTGGCCTATGCGTCTCGTCTGCGGATTTGGGCAGTGAAGGCACGGAAGGTTGCTGTAGTGTATATGGGCTGACTGAAGAAGCGGTTGTCACCTTGTATCATTTGTCTGCACCAGCGTATATGATGGTGCAGGGGATCAAATGACTCGTGCTGAGGCACAGAACTTGGCTTGTATGGATCATAAACATTCATGAAGGCATTTTGCAAAACTATCTGTCGGCAATGATTAGCATAACGGATGCAAATGGTTGTAGTTAACTGACCTGACGAAGAGGCACGCACTGACCGTGGTTCGTAACCGGTCAAATGGACCTCCGAGTGCCAGCTTTGCTGTTGGACGTAGGGTGTGGGTGCAACATCCGGCTGAACTATGGAACTATCCTGGGAGGTTGGAAATGACCAAGGATCCTGCCAAACGGTCCGGGCGTCTGGATAGATTTGTTCGGCGAACAAGGTTGAAGCGTGGTGGTGGATGGGGCAGAGAGGGCGGTGGCGGTTGCCATCACTGCCATTCACGTAGTGGTCGAGATGGAGAGGGGGGTGTGGTGGGCATAACCGCCGTTCTCAATGGTGGAGGTTGGGTATGGGTGCGGGTTTGTCGAGATGGCAAGTGCGTGGATAAGCACTTCCCATGTGATGTCCATTGCACACCAAAGCTGTTCACCAGCAATTCTGAGTGCACAGGCATTCCGCCAGAGCCTGTTGATAGCCATGCATGCGAGAGTACGTGCACAGGAGCGATTTCCACAAGTTTGGTCGGGAACTGCTGCAGCTGAGTGCGCATGTTCTCACTTGTGGGGTCCTCGGTATAAAGGGCAGCGGGTGCTGGCTGGGGAAGCCAACTCTGGTGTGGAAGTTGCGATTGGTTCCTTGGGAAGAACGCGGAACGCAGGATGGGAGAGATATCTGGGTAATGACATGGAGGTCATTCCGTCGTGTGCATGCGCTTCCTATAAATGTAGACATGTGATACTAATTAATTAACAAAAAAAAGAAAAACACACCTGCAGGAGGGTGATGCAATGCAGTGTGAGTGTATACGGGGATGCTGACAGCTGGGCTGCATGGTATATGCAGGGCGGATGTGCATACAGTGGGCTTGTAATAATAGTTACTAAATGAAATGAACTATAAAAAAAACATACCAAGCAGTGGGGGTAATCGTCTTGTGCGGGCATAGGTGTAAGCGGGTGTGGGTACTATGCACACAAAGAACATTAGTAAACGAAACAAGAAGAAAACATACCTGTGGCACGATTGTTGCATCGACTTCGTGAGAACGGCCGATTGTGAATTCGAGGTTGCCAAGTGAAGGATGGCAAGCGGTGAATTGACCTGTCTGGGCAATGTGTTGCTTTGAGAGGCCAATTGTTTTGAGAGTGAGTGAGTGCGGGTGTGCTGACGGCTGGTAATAATAGTTAGTAAACAAAAAAGAAAGAAAACATATGGCAGGAGGGCAATTATGCTGTGTGAGCATAGGTGTATGCAGGCATGGGTGTGCACGCAGAGGAACTGTGACGATAGTTAGTATATGAAACGAAAAATGAAACGTACCTGCAAGGGCGATCGCGCTGTGGTGGTGTGGTCAATGCTGTTCAAAGTGCCTGCGATTACAGTGCCACAGAGTGGGGGTGGGGTAAGCAGTAATGTTTGTGAAAAATCAAACTGTAAGCGCTGTCCTGAAGTAAGGGATTTGCTGATGAAGTGTAAAGAAAGAAAGAAGAAAAAAAAAATACAATATTGCACATGAGCGAGCCAGAGAGGCCCAGGGACCTCTCGGGCATGTCGGACACGTGCGTACACGACCCCATGCACCTACTTAGGCCGTCTTACATGGCCACCCGAAGGTGAAAATCAGCCGAGTGTCACGGGCCAGCGGATGGTAGCCCAGGAATGATTTATTATCGATTGGTATGGATGGGCTACATACTTAGATATTATCGCAGTGTACTATGGGTGGGCTAGGGTGTCAATTAAGGGGAGGGTAGATAGGTCAAATTAAATATTGTCATGGAATCATATGAATGAGCTGGGAAAGTATTGGCAAATTAATGTGGGCACATAATGTGT
>Ga0307518_10002779_pt1 | contig 12697 bp, 8 predicted proteins | sample 25_EM_MG_FD_203889 | JGI IMG/M metagenome (GOLD analysis project Ga0307518, IMG submission 203889) | Populus trichocarpa ectomycorrhiza microbial communities from riparian zone in the Pacific Northwest, United States - 25_EM | ecosystem: Host-associated > Plants > Roots > Unclassified | place...
AGTGACAAATGGCTAGAGTGGCACACCCAGGGAGTTGCAAAGACAGTTGGGCTATTAGTGGGTGGGAATAATGATGATTGAGGGTGATGGTGAGGGTCCACCAAACACTGGTTCTAGATGCTGGACCCAAGGGGGAGAGAGAAAAGAGAACAACACACCTGCGGCCTGCGGGGTGCAGTTTGCTAGCCCCTGGCTTGGCTGTTGGCTTTCATGGACTTTTTCTTTGGTTTAATGTTAAAAGACAAGGACCCATTTAAGGTCATGATGGCTACTCATCTGACGTTATCATGGCTGGAGGAGCCCGGGCCACGCCTCGATCGTGCAAAACTGCCAGACGTTATTCGTACGTGTGAATGTATATATATTGAAAACTCAAATTTAATCTTTATTGAGTTACCAATAAGTCCTCAATCTTTTGATCTTATCAATTTTATTTTAAATATAATCCATGTAGACGGGATGATTTTATCCCCCCATCCATCGTCTTTGTTGAGTGCTGTAGTTTGATGTATTCAGATAAATCCCTAATAATTCTTAAAAAAAAATCAGTGTCGGCATATTCTGTTTAGATAGTGTTTTATATTATAGCGTAAAGTATTTTTTAAAAAAATATTTTTTACTTAAAAATATATTAAAATACTGTTTTTTTACATTGGTACATTAAAATAATTGAAAAATACTAAAAAAATATCAATTTAATATTTTTTAAAAGAAAAATCACCATTAACTTTATTGGCTTGTACTAAAATAAAAATGAAGAAAAAACTAATATAAATTGGTACTGAAATTGTTTTTTAAAATATACTAGAGTTTATTATTATATATGCAGTTAATGGAAGCTCCTCAAAATCATGTGCAGATTGAAAAACACTCGTGAATTGTCATTAATGTTTTTGAGTGGATGGATGAAAGAAATTAATTTAATTGTTAATTGTGTTTAGAGCAATGAATGTAGATGAAATCGAAATGTTTGGAGCTCAAATAATAATAAATTTGATATATTAGGGGCTATGTCGAGGTTTTGGTTCTGCATGCATGTTGTTGTGTTGTCTCCCACAGAGACACTTTTGGCTCAAAGCAGATTCTGCATGTGTGTATGGATGGAGCTTTCTCACGAGAGAGTCAAGAGTGTTAGATATCCAGATGGCTGTTTATACACATAGTTATCCGTTTATTTTCACATTTCTAGCTGACTTTTTGGTACAAAAATCAACCAATTTGATCCAGATAGCCTCAAATGCCAGTAGAATTTGATGAGATTTGAAACCCCTTTTTTCCCCATCAGTAGTTGCTAAGCCTGGTGATAACACTGTGTTGAAATGTTAACTTTGTGATTCATTGATATAGAATTAGATTACTGAAAAAAATCATTTTTTTAATTTAAAACATGCATGGCTTGCTAGCTAATTTACGAGCTAATCATACCTAACCCACAACCTAGGTTTTAAACCAAGACACCTCTCGAGTCAAGTTTTACCCAGGAGTTTGAACTATGAAGGAATTACCGGTACTGCGCACAGAGAAGGGGGAGAGAATACAGAAAATACGCCCTTGACTATACGGAGGATAAGAAATTAGGCAGGACTGATTTCCCTTCTTATCTTATTGTTGAGACAGGAAAGCAGTACATGGCTAAGTTTAGGTGAACATGAGCTGTTGCATGCACGAATTATTCTTGACAAAACGAGAAAGAAAAATATTGAACGCTGAGAAAACTAAATTGGCAGAATAAAAAAGTAACGTCTCGAGGTAGTTTTTTGTGTAATACAGAAAGAGATGTCGTCGAATTGTTAAATAATTCATATGGCTGATATAAATACTCGAAAACGTTATAAATACAATACAAAATACATCGGTATTATTGGACCGGGGAGAAGATTTAGCAAAAAAGAAAAAAGAAAATCAGATGACATGTGACATTGAGTTTTTCTTCTCCTTTTAAGGTGGCATTAATGCTTGATAGTGATTTGTACTTCAGTATAGTATTCTAGCTGCCCGTCCTTCTTCTTTCTTTTCACATGGAAAAACAGGGGTCCATGGGCAAATCATCCTACAGAGACCGGCCCTACACTGTTTGACCAGCCAGGGAGCTGCTGCTGCTGCTGCTCCCAGTAAATTCTGAAGCAGGCTTGGCTTGCTTAGATTTCAAGCATGGCGGCCTACTCCACACACATCAATTGCCTTTGTACGAGAATGTCAAACCCCGCATAGCCATTCTAGGAACTCTGGACACGCCTAGATCAACGATTCATGAATGTTTCTGACACGTCATGTTAGAGTCTCTTTCTTCTATATTTTAGTCCCACATGCATGTAGATCATGTGGCTTGGAGACAGGTGGGAGATTAGGAAATTCACAAAAAATGATTGGTGATTATAAGCCTTTTATTTTCAATCAGTGAATAAAGATGCTTAACGATGTTAAAGGCTGTAACTTGGTGATGTATATATTTATTTATTTTATATATATATAAATGTTCTTTTTTTTTTTTTGCTTTTGACTGAAAATAGTAATTTGTCAAATCTTTTCCATCCCCGTCATGTCGTGGGCTACTTTTTTATTTTTTTATGCTATGATGTGGTGTAATATGTGTTTTTTCCGAACTATATATTAAAAAATTGTTGATTAATCAATATATACTGTGTTTCTATTTTAAATTCTCGTTGACACTTTTATTAAAAAACTATAATTCATAGTTTTTTTAAAAAAAATATGTCTTTTCAAAACCTAACTAAATCACAATGTTGAACACATATTTAGGCAAAGTGTCTACTGAGTTTCAACAAATACATTCCTACGAAAGGTTTTTTTTAACTTTGTCTAAAAAATTCAATAATAGGATGGTAACTTATTGATAGGTGAGTCTGGTAAGCTGTCTTACCCAATATACTTAGGCTCGCCAATGTGAGTTCAAGTGAACACAAGTCCTATACCACGTGTTGAGCCCAAGCGAACGTGGATCTGATGAGCTACTAGACCCTTTATCTCTGGGATCTCAATTTGGTCTAGAGGTCGTTATAGACCCGAGTTAGGGGTGTAAGACTTCGTTTGTTTACTCTTAACATAGAATATTAATGTCTTAAATATTTGTCTCCCTACACCTATAAGTGTATAAAAACTTTACCAATGACTTACTATATTTTTATTTCCTTAATAATGTGTAAAATATATTTATCTTATATTAATGCTATCATAAGAAAATAATTATTTAATCTTTAACTCCATTAAAACGATAAGGTTCAAATACTATAAATATTACTTGAACTATTTAGGTAAATGGTTCGTAATTTATATTCTTCAAACATTTATACTTTAATTTTTAGAGCATTTATTATACTAAAACAAGAACAAACATGCATATTGTTAGAACTTAAAGCTCATTCTAGTATTTATTATAATTCCTTACTAAAAATTACTGATTTTATTATACGAGGACCTCTAGACTCTATTAAAAGTGAATGACCTCTAAACCCTATTAAAAGTGAATGGTTTGCAGGTGTTAAGTCTTCTACAATTAATCATCTACTTCATGAGTTTCAGATAATATAATATTGGCATGAACATGTGATTAACTACTATTTAAATATTAAATAACTTTATTTGCGAGTATATAGAATTTTAGAACATTATAAAAATATATATATAATTAATAATTTAAAATTTCAAGATGAAGATGGCGTCCGTAGCTATACACACACACATATACGCGCAAACTGGATTAGAAACTCGTGTTAATTAAAAAAAATGATAAAAAAAATTATTTTATTGGGTGCTGGTGCATTGAATTTGAGCTCGAGGACTATATATTCAAGTAGGTATGCAATGGTTTGTTGACCCTAGCAGAATTTTGACCCACCTCATTAAATTTTGATGTGGGTGTCGGGGTATGAATGTGAGACCCATTGTCCATAAAATTTGGACGAACTTCCTCGCATTATATATCCTCTTGGCTCATTCTCCATGATTCTCCGGGGGTTATATATATATATATTAAAAATTAGGTATGTTGACTGTTTTAATATATATATTTTTGATATAAAAAATAAAAGTTTAAATTTAAAAGTTCATGTATGTATTTAATTAAATAAATTAATAACTATTTATGTTTAAAAAATAACTAACAATAATAAAAAAAAACTAAAAAAAATAAGAGATGAATGTATATCAAAATATTCAATCACGTAGGATAACACATCCACCAAATTATATTTACTGAAATTATTTATTTAAATTTAAAAAAACATAAATACCCCACATAATTTTTTAATAATCAAGGAACCAGTTAAAAAAACTAAAACACCCCACCCTCGAGACCTCATTAATTCTTTTCTACTCAAGAGCAACATGATAATTTCACCTTAGCAATTCTAAATGACAATAAACTATGTCTTCAGCTAGAATGAAATTCCCACAGGCTTTAAAGGTTTTTGTTAATTGCATTGCATCAAAACCAATAACTTTTTTTTTTTTAATCATAGCCGTTACTCGTATATCATTCACATTTACTATTATTATTACTATTTTTGTTTTCGCTACATGACTTGTTTTTAGTCACGTATGATTATATTTTGATATACAAAAACAAATTAATTAAATGGAGTTTTGTTCGTCAGTAAAACTTGTTAAACTCAGCCTAGCCATAACTTGGCTCAAAACCCGAGTCACGCATTAATCAATTTAACCAAGTTCATCAAAATAACTTCCTTTTGAAACTAGAATAGAAACCGAGCCAGGTTTAATGTACTGAGCTCTCAGTTCTCAATTTCCAATCCAGCTCTTCTAATTAGAGCATCAAGAAAGCAGTGTCTACTGTGGTTTATAGGTGGCAACAAGTGTGGGCATGCAAGGTGGTCCTTTGACAAGATAGCAGGCTACAGGCTACAGGCCTCGCGAGGCATCCAGTTTCTAGATCCAAGGACTAATTCTGGGATCTTGTGCTATGAAACGAGGGATAATTACTGGCCTGTTCATCTCGAGCCATGAAATTTTCTTCCCAGTTCTGTCAGTGAAAAACTTTTAGTTAGGGTCACTGTCCCTTTTACAAGGGGCCGGTGTCCCAAATATTTACTCAGAGAATGTTAATATAATTACAATATCTGGATGAATGCTCGAGTTGGATTGATCATTTCGCCATTTAAGGAATTTCTTAACGTGGAGAAGCGTTTTATAGCTCATGATTAAGCATTTGACTCCACAAGAAAAGACACTACTGTCTGCTTTCGAGTCCATGATGCTCTTGAGCATTGGTTGATATGCGATACCCTTAAAGCAGCAAACTAATATGGAAGCTTCAAATTTCACCAAAATATTTATAAAAGGCAAAATTGAATAATTAAGGTTAGTTTTTCCTTGATACAGAGCTTTCAATCAAATTAAGGACAAGATTTAAGGTTAGTTTTTCCTTGATACAGAGCTTTCAATCAAATTAAGGACAAGATTCAATCAATCACGCATCCTTCCTTGGACCAGTCTTCTGAAAATTTGAACCTAACAATTATAAAAACCTCAATGATATTTTCTATTATAGTCGAAGATGAAGATACATAGAGCAAACACTCAGTGTCTAGAATAAAGTTATTTAACCGGCTAGCTCCAATACTTAGATCTCGAGAGGATTAATAGGCTATGAATGATTAATTTTCATACGATTTAATTTAAAATCTAACTCGAGTAAAAAAAAGTTTGACGACCAAGTTAAAATGTTGACTTGAGGGTAGAATTTAATAATTCTAGTTTTGAAAAAAGAAAATATAATCAAAATCGATTTTAATAACATTGGTTTGGAAAAAGAAAGAAAATATAATGAAAATTATGGGTTCTTCTTCATCATGTAGTCATGATTAGCATGGAATGGCGCCGACGAAAGGGTCCACCGCAGTCACCACCCCACTAAGAAAGAAGATTACGAAGATCCCTTTTATACACACGAAGCATCATGAGAAAGAGAGCACTGCCATCTTAGATTAAAAAAAGAAGAAGAAAAGGTTGGCCAGCAATGGAGAGCGTGCCGCATGTGGAATCATGCTTCTAGTTCTAATTAACTGTGATTACTGTGTTTAATTATTAGTAATTAGCTTGGAATCAAATCATATCTTATGAGTCAATTTGAGGTCTCACGTGCAGAAGAGAAGCATGGGTGTTATGCTAATTAATCCTAGCACTAACTTACATAGCATATTTATGTGCATGCAAACTATAGATTTTACAGCTTAAAGTGAATTAAACAGTCACCACTTTATTTGGGTGTGTGACCTAAGGCCCAGGCCTACCTATAACAGCCCCCCAGTTTTTTTTATATCAAGGGTATCCTCTAAATCAAATTTAAATGTTAACTAAGATTAGATTTTCAAATTTAAATCTTAAGGAAATATCTTGACCTAATCCTATAGTTTGCCCCTTTATTCATTTTTAGCTATCAATTAGTCTCGTATACTTCCAATTTAATCAATGTGATTTTATATTATTTGATTCGAGTTAACTGAAACAAGTTACTAAAATTGATTTAAATTAAATATTATTTTTGAATGATATGATATTAAGTGACTCTAAGAGATAGAAGAAGTTTGTTTTGAATCTAGCATGTGCCGACGTGTAATGAATGGCACATGTGAGACAACATTTTAAAAAAATAAATAGAACTAATAAGAAAATTGACTTATATCTGTCACCTGTTTCTCGTTGCGTTTATGATATGCATAATACTCGGAAATAAACTTTATCTCTTTTGACCGAAATTGCTTAATAATAATAATAATAATCACTCAAAACTAATATATGATTTGCATATATTTAAATCATTGCTTGTAATTAACTAAGATTAAATAACACAAAATCACACTAACTGAAATGGAAACACGTGAGTAAAATTAACAACTAAAAACAAAAACAAGGGCAAGCTATGAAGTTAAGCCAAACATCCTTCTACATTTATAAGCAAGGCGCATTTAAGAAATTAGTTTTCCTAGATTATACTTTCAAAATTTAAACTCAAGAGGTCAAGAGTGTAAGCAAACATCATTAACCACAGCCAAGAGTGTTAGCAAACAAACATCACTATCCACTTGACTTGTCGATCGGGGTTCCTCGTGGCTGAAAATGGCTTGGCGGGAGCCTGAAAGCAACACCACGACCTTAGCATTAGCATTTCCATGGGTCAAGCTGTAGCTACCATCTTTCCAGAGTATTATTAATCTATGCTAGCTAGAAATGTCTCTCCATCAGGCATGGACCACAACAAGGCACTCGTTCCACAATCTTTCAAGCTCAGAATTATGAATAGCTCAACTCCCTGGCTAGGGAAGCATCAAGTACTCCAGTAAAGATGGCCCATAACTCCTGAGCATAACATTGCCCCTGCCAATGATAGTTTAGACGATGCTGGGCTGACATGAACTGTAGTTAATCTGTAAAGCTAGGCCTAATTATGTCCTGTCCACTACAAGAGCCTTTCATTCTTATCTTGTACTTGGAATTCAGAACTCTTGTCATCTGAGACTCGGAATCATTGTGTTCTCTGCTTTCCAAGCTTTTTCAAGGAGCAAATTAACTTTGTCAGAATTATTTGGATAAACAGGCCGGGTTCAAAGAAGATGACAAATTATTCGGTTTTTATCTCGGTCCAGTTTCAAAAATTAACAAACCGAATTGAATCTCGAGTCATTTCGGTTCTGTAGAGTCCAACTCAGAAAAAAGAAATAAAATTCATAATGCAAAATAACAAGGCACCTGGGCCGAGTGAATAAATTTTACACAAGTTTGGACCTCTACAACACAGTTAATAAACATGCAGCAGATGGAGGTGTTACACCTTCAGAGTTCCAAAATAAAAGAGCAAAACTAGGCGTGAGTAACGAAAAATATATAATTGCCAGGGTGCACCATCCATTGACTTGAACCGATCTAAGCTGAGGAGAAGGCTCGAACCTTGTAACCAGTGCCACCATGTCTGGGCTGAAGTGGAGATTGATGACGGGAACGTTCTTCCTGTCTCCTTGCATAACTTCCATCGGAACAACTACTTTTGCTCTTCTTGGGCTTCTCCTTCACATCCTTTATCTTTATTAAGATCCCCGAAACTTCTTCCATGGATGGTCGAATTCTCAGCTCAGATTCCAAACAACGCAGTATCAGTTCAGCTGCTTGCATTGCAGCTTTTAAAGGGTACCGCTCTTCAAGACCCGGATCCATTATTTTCTTGAGCTTTCTTCTCTCTAAGAGAAAAGGCCTGGCATACTCTACCAGATTGTGCTGTCCACTCGGCCGATTGGTGTCGAGGGCCTTTAGGCCCGTCAGCAATTCTAGGAGCACAACACCAAACCCGTACACATCACTCTTGACATACAAATGACCTGTCATTTTTTGTTGTAACTGTTATTTATCAGTACTGTTCTTGTCAAATATTTTATTAATATAATAAATTATAAATTAATCTCTCGTAAAAGAGAATTAAAGAATCCCTCTAATTTTAAAAACAATCCCTTTCAACTTTTTTTGTCTTGTTATTTTAAGAAATAGAAAGGGAAAAATAATATAGAAAAGATGGATAAGAAAAGAAGATATTCTTTAGAATAAAAAAGATTAAATTAAGCATGAACAATATTGAGAAAGAGATTTATTAATTAATTTTTAAATTAAGGGGATTACTTAATTTAAAAACTAAAGGGAATAATTTACAATTTACTCTTGATTAATATTAGGAGGGGGGAGAAGGGTTAATTACCAGTGGCAAGGTATTCAGGAGCTGCATAACCATATGTGCCCATGATCCTTGTTGTGACATGGGAGTCGCCATTTAATGGACCTAATTTCGCCAGCCCAAAGTCAGAAAGTTTTGCGTTGTAGGCCTGGAAATTGAAAGGAAAGATAGAGTCAAGTCAAGATGGGGCCGTGGGCGTGTCTATTTCTGGAAAATGCAAAAATACAAAGAAATCCACCCCATCCAATAATATATTAGATGTCTTGAAGTCTCGATAGATGACACTCTTGTCAGAAGTGTGGAGGAAGGCAAGACCTTGAGCAGCTCCGATGGCTATTTTAAGCCTAATGTCCCATGCAAGTGGTTCTGCACCCTCTGCAATAACCACAATTTATCATGTCATCGGTGAAACTAATTCAGACAAAAAAAAAACACCAATCTTGCTTCTTCTTGTTCTTTTCAATATTAACTTCTTGAATAATCTCACACGTTGAACGAATAAATCTAACTAATACAACCCACATGAATTTTTTTCAAAAAGAATTTTTAGATAAAATTAATTAAGTTTTGTTGTGTTAGTGTCTTGCTACAAAAAAATAATAATACAAAAGCAACAAAAATATTCTTGAATTAAAGAGACGAAGATAAAAACATGAAATAAAATTGTTTATGTAACAATTTTAAAGGAATTTTTTATATTTTTAAATAAAAAAATATACATGAAAATATATCTCTGTTCTCTCTATCTTTTCTATTCCGAGAATTAAAATTAATATTATGCGTGGGGTTCTTACTTCTGAAAAGGTGCTTTTCCAAGCTCCCCTTCTGCATGTATTCGTAGACAAGGAGGAAATGTTCATCCTCCCAGCAGTAACCCAAGAGTTTGACAAGGTTTGGATGAGACAATTTTCCCAAGAACTCCACCTCAGACTGCAACCACGCACAAAATCAACATATATAATTAATAAAATTTTGCGAAAGAGATAGCAGAACTGGTCAACATTAACGAAACTACTGGTAACGCAAAATTTTAAATTCACGGCAGTTTAATATGTTTATCAATTTCTGCTATGGTCAAGGATTGACAACATCGATCGTTACAAATTTTATTCTAATTAGAATATAAAATATGATTTTTTAGGTGTATTGACTTAATTATTTTCATCATCAAACAATGATTTCTCTTCTTTCAAGAGTCCGAAACTTTTTTATTTTATTTTTCTTGTAACTAGAACATATGAAAAAAATGCATGATTAATTAGTAAAAGAAGACCCTTCTATGATCTAAAATCATTGTAAAGAAAATAAGCATTGTTATATATATATTCTCTCTTCAAAATGCCATTGTTTTATTGCATAATATAGTTATAATATGGATGTGGGACGCATCGATCCAGGATTTCTAATAAATTAGGGATCCAACTAAAAATTAAATTAGTTGTTAACCTAATTGAGAATTGATAAATCATGGATCTATATGAGTTTTTCCTGAAAGAATATTTCAATCGTTCGAGAAACTAAGATAAATCAAAACAAAAATTCATATGAATATTTGAGATGTCAGCGTGAACGTCATATGAAGATCAATGGAAAGGCAACATGATGCGTGAACACGGCCAAGTATGAACTTTTGAAAGCAAATCAAGTTAGGGTTGTCATGCTTGTCCAGGCCAATATCAGAAAACAGCTTTAGTCGATGGTAGAAGGAGTGCGGAAACGAAAGAGAAAGGGGAGGGGGGGGGGGGGGGGGTTAGAGGGGGGTGGGGGGATTACCTGCCACTCCTCTAGGCCTTGAGAGCTCTCTGGGCTGGATTTCTTGACTGCTACAGCCATGCCTGTACCAACTTTAGCTGGTGCATAAGTCTTCTCATCGACCCAACCCTTAAAAACTCTGCCGAATCCACCTTCCCCGAGCACAGTATTAGGTTTAAAATTCCTAGTAGCACTTTTCAACTCTGCTAGAGTGAACAGCTTTGGTGCCAATATAATCTGTCCACTTGCAGCTGCAGAAATCATTGCTATTTCATCCTTTCCCTTCTTTTCCATACCCATACCAAACTTGTCATCTTCTTTTGCCTTACATTGGCTGCTGCTTCTGCTCCCCAGTCCATTTTCTTTGCTGTGGTTCCGTGTTGTTTCTGCATTAACACGTACATAAAACAAAATTTACAAGAAACCCCCCTCAAATCTCAAAGAATCCAAGAAAAAAAAGTAATGATCGATCAATGAAATATTACCTGGAGTAGAAGGCTTTGTAGGCGTGGGGCTATTATGGTTAGTGACAGGAGTAGTTCCCCAACAATTTCCCATGCGGATAGAGATTTTTGATATCGTCTCTGGATTGGAGCTGTGCTGTGGCCGGCCTGCCGGCCTTGGATATGAAATGATAAACTGGTTGCGTTGGTTCCTCGAAAGGCAGAAGAAAGGGTCAAGAAGTAACATAGATAGAGAAATATCTCAGTGATGGAGACTTGTTGCTAGCATCTGGACTTTTTCTTCTTGCACTCTCCATTTCTTTTCTTGTTCCTTGTTTAAGTTGTTACCTTCGATGCCCCCACCTCTGCTTAATTATATTTGCTTACAATATGTGCGTACTGTAATTAGTAAATGTTTTAGGTTTAGCTAGAAAGCAATATATGGAGACTTGATTGTGTTGTTGAACTTCGATGAGAGAATCACTAAAAACAATAAAAAGAAATTTTATATATATATATAATTCAATAAAATATTTTTCAGATAAAAGAAAAGAGAAATGAATACATGTGATCTTTTGGTTATTCATTTATAATGTAATGGTTTTACCGAAAAAATATATTAAATTTTTTTTTCCTGATGTTATAATAAAAATAAATAAATAGATGCATATCACAACTAAGATATTGTTTGTCTTTATAATTGAAATCATATTTTTAAATTGATTTGAAATTATTTTTTAATTGTTTTGATGTGTTAATATTAAAAATAATTTTTTAAATAAAAAAATATTTTTATATATTTTTAAACATAAAACATATTAAAAAAAAAACACACCTCCATCATAAGTCAATGGCACTTGTGTCACTCCGACCAATCACCTGCATAGGCAAGTGGACCAAGGGCAATAGATAGTGGACACATTCATCGTCTATCCATTGATTTGTTTTGTACTTCGTTAATTTTCAAGATTTTGTGGAAGCAACGTTTTAGTCATGAACGTTTGTTTTATATATTTTATTTACGCTAAGGAATTTTTTTTTTTTTTAAATCGGTATGACAAGTTGACCCAGCGACATGTTTATATGGATAAATTGAGTTAATCAATCTGGAAAAACTAGGTTTATTCAATATATCTTTTTAAATAATATTGTTTTAATTTAATTTTTTTCAAAATAACATGGATATAATATTGTGGTGCTTCCCTTGTACGTTCATTCTTTTTTTTTTTTAGTTTAACGTGGGTGTCCGGGCCAGCTTGCGCGCACCTCGACTAATCCCACGGGCCCTGAAGTTAACGATTATGTAAGCCTCCAGTGACCATCATATAAGCAACCACGAAACTCGAACCTGAGACTCCAGAAAAAATAAATCTTTTAATTCTAAATTCTGGACCACAATCTGGTTACTTTTACGTTCATTCTTGCACCTTGAAACACGACAGGATTAGGGATGATCATGTTTCTTTATTTTTGTCCTAATATATTGTGGGCCCAAGGAATAACTGTATTATGATTTCATTCTTTCACCTTGCCGCACCCAAATTTCTGGTGGAAATATATATAATTAAAAGGATAAAAATAAATATATATGTAAGATAATTTCAGAGTAGATCGATTTATGTCTTTTCAAGAAAATAAATGAAAAATTAAAAAACATGCATTTTTTATTTTAATTATCTCTTTTTTTTTTCTGTCTTGAAATCATAACTTAATGGTATCATAATTAATTAAGTGAACTTAATCAGTTAGTGGAATTCCGAATTAATTTCAAAAGCTTGACTTGAGTACTGATTGATCACTAATTGCA
>Ga0307518_10002780_pt1 | contig 12696 bp, 17 predicted proteins | sample 25_EM_MG_FD_203889 | JGI IMG/M metagenome (GOLD analysis project Ga0307518, IMG submission 203889) | Populus trichocarpa ectomycorrhiza microbial communities from riparian zone in the Pacific Northwest, United States - 25_EM | ecosystem: Host-associated > Plants > Roots > Unclassified | place...
AACGCGATGATTATACACAGTATGACTACGGACTATTTATCTCGTAGGTAGAATGATCAATATATCAAAACTAATAACAGTAATTAGTCTTGTAAGTTTGCCACGTAGCGGCCGTATATTCTGACACGTACAATATTCGATAATGCTGGGGACGTTGAGTTAGGATGTGTTCTACGACACCCTGGGACAGGCAATAGCCAAGGTTGAGACTCGTTAGCTCGTAATGATAAAGGGTATAACTTGACATCATTCTTTTGGACGGAGATCGGCGTTGAATGCTCAATTGGTCGTTCGGCATGCTTCATAGTGAATGAATTCGATATTGGTTGTGGGCGCGTTTCGTTTGACATCTATGTACCAGTGGTTACATACATGCTATGCTCTCAACGGACATCTCAAATGCACATTCGCAGGAGCTAATTTCGCTTGGTTGAACATGACGCTCTTCACCGCAAAATCTAATAACGTTCTCCAAATATTCCTTCCTCGTAGGCCTTGATTTCTGCGCCAGTGTCATCAGCCCGAGTAGTTCAGACTTCGCCGAGTAAAGGAAAACACTCACGCAACGCAATATGTTTCGAGTAGAATCGACACAATGCCAGATTACCTAAGATCGACCAAAGGCCAGCTAGTTTTTTGCCTTCAGGTCCACGTCCGCCAATTTCGCGCCACAGCGAGGGTGGTTCGCCCTCTTCGTTAATCCCCCATACAGGCGTGACAGCGTCATGGAGGTTTTCCGGGAGGAGTCCGAGGTAGGTCTCGCGTACATCTCCGCAACTGTGCAGTTTTGGCCACAGATTCAGTGAAGGCCACGATAAACTTCCGGTGTCCACCTACCCAGTGGCAAAAAGAACTACATCCGCATCCAGTGTCGAACCATCTTCGAAAAGCAGGCCCGTAGGTGTGAACCTTGCAATGGGACCATTGCTCTTCAGTTTGATTTCCCCATCAATGATCTTTTGCGAAGCCCCGACATCTTTTGGCCATGGTCAATAACTGGCACTACGAGCAGGTCAGGGGAGATACCAAAGTAGTACCCTCCAACCTTCTTCCACATCAGTGCCATAAGACCAGAGCCGTCTTCTCCGAAAGTGAGTTTGAACCCCACTTTACGGAGTCCATCTAGGATGTCCCTGGGCATCCTCAGCCAGTATCGACTCGACTTTGCAAAGTCAAAACGTACTTGTCAGCGTCAGCTATGTCCTTGGTCACACGCTGGTTTAAAAGCCGAAAGAAGTGGTTTGGATACGATGCACTAATGCGATCGGCAAGATCGACAGGAGGACCGTCCTCTCTATATAACCCTTCGTAGAGTATAAATCATGGGAGAGGGCCCGAGTGCCAGAATGGTGGGCTCACCGCCTATGGTTCTCGGTAGGCCTTCTTTCGAAGACATGACATAAGTTGGGCCTCTCTGAACCATCGTCACATCTAGGGGAGTATTAGAAACGATTTTCAAGGTGAACTTTTCACTTACCAATTCCATGATCAGTGTAGTCTGAGCAGATATCATGAGCTGTATGTAACGTATTAGCCAATAAAAAGAGTAAGTACAGTACCCATATACCTGATGTGCATGAGCCAACGACGGCGACCTTCTTCCCTAGATGATCGATAGCAACCTTGTGCTGGGTAGAGTGTAAAACTTGGCCCTTGAACTCCACCTGTTATCGGATGTCAGCACGATAACTGGACCAAGCGACACTGCATGTTACACACTTGACCAAGTATATTTGGCATACTAGGTTTTCCATCGCCAAACCCAGTGGCAAACACCACATGATTAACCTCGAAGACGCGCTCCCTGCCATCGCCACGGACAACTCGAACAGACCACCTCTTGCCCTTGGTGCTGGGTTCGACGGAGAGAACAGTAGCCGAAGTCCAGACGTTTAGTTCAAGCGACTGAGCATATGACTCCAACCAATTGGCCACCTTCAAAGCCGGTGTATGGACAGGCCACGATGGAGGGAAGCTGCAGCAAAGCGATATGATTTCTTTACTCAGATATGGCAACGATGATGACGTTTAACATACGGCAAGTAGGGCATGTGGTCGTACCCTACGGCAAGCCTCAGCGATGGCATTGAGGTCAACCCATCGTTGACTACTCACATACCGTGTTATTCAAGCACAATGCTGCATATCGGGTTCTCCAATTATCCCCAATGCGATCATGCCGTTCGATGATAAGTGAGTTGATCCCGAGCATCTTGAGACGTGCCCCAACACCAAGGCCGCTCTGGCCTCCTCCGATAATGAGCGCGCCGGGCTCTTCGTCGAGGAATTCTTGTTCCCTTTCTCGCCTCTCAGCCCACTTTCCATGGTTCGGCTCATGGTTCCTCAGCAAACCGGTCTTTTCCGGGAAGCCCTTAAGATCATCGAGGTTTGTGTACACACTATGAGCCTTCCATGACCCGTCTGCCAAGGGAATAAGTCTGAAAATCCCTGTTGCATGTCCCAGCGTGGTATCAAAGTTGAATATGCCCATGATCCACACGAGGTCCTCATATGGCCTATCAAACGACACGAGCTCTTCACGAAGCTTAAAGGCAGACAGATCGAACTTGGGTAATTGATCTGTGAGGAACTGTTTTACAATGTCCCTTCCTTCATAGGTGTGGAAGTCCCAGGTGAGTGCAAGCATATCGCGCCAGAAAGCGTCATCGACAATGAGATCGAGGATGCCCGGCACGTCTTTGGAGTGCATGGCATCTGCGAAACGGGTAAACCATGCTTCAGCGACAGCTTGAAAGTCGACGTTGGGGTCCACGGTGCTGCCGAGTCTTTGGAGAGTCGGTAGAGAGCGAACAGGCACTTGAACCACGGTCATGAGTGCTTGGGAAGAGAGTGATGATGGGAAAACTTACCACACAGCACCCCATATAGGCGAAGGCCCACGTGTAGTTAGTAAAGCTCCATGGATTAATAACTTAATAATACAGAGACCTTATCTTAGTATTGTCGCGGATTGAACTGAAGTGAATCGAAGTTAAGAATTCGACTACTTCGTGTGACTGTTCGCGAAGTGGCACCCCAGCTCACGTTCGATGATTTGGCTCGTGGTCCTTCAGGAAATCAGCCAAGATCATCAAGGTTTGTGAACACACCACCGTGCGGGCAGTTTCAAATCCATGACCCGTCTTCCAAGGAAACGAGTCTGAAAATCCCTATTGCATGTCCACTGGTGTTGAAGAAAACGCCCATCCATACGAGGTCCTCATACAGCTTAACAAGCATCACGAACTACATATTCACGAAGCTTAAATGCGGACAGATCGAACTTGAGCAGTTGATCTGTGAGGAACTGTCTCAGTGTCCATTCCTTCATACATGTGGAAGTTCCAGGTGAGTGCAAATCGCACCAGAAAGCGTCATCGACAATGAGATCGAGGATGCCCGCCACTGCATCTTTGGAGCATATGGTCTCTGCCCAACGGGTAAACCATGCTTTTGCAACAGCCTCCTGAACATCATTGGCGCCCACAGCGCTGACGAGTCTTTGGAGGGTTGGCAGAGAGCGAACAGGTGCTTGAACCACGGTCATGAGTGATGATGGGTAAATGCAGCGCCCTATATACGTGGGGAAGGCACACATGCTTGGTAAGGCTCAGTCACCGACCGTACCTAAGTGGACAACGCATCAACTGAGCGTTGATAACAAGGTTGATCAGTGGCGCCCAGCTGAGGAATTACTACATACTTTGCTGCAGTGGTCGCACTTACTACTACGAGAGGCTTACATAAGTAGACCGCACTACTTTTGCAGCTACAAAATCAGTACGCGGCTACGTTGTAGCAAACAATGTGGCCCCCCACCGTCTTCCTTATCCTCAGTTGTCTCCTCTCAACGTCCCAAATCCTCGCTTTTAAACCCAACGACTTCAAGACATGTGCCCAATCTGGCTTCTGTAGGCGCGGGCGTGCCCTCTCAGCCCGTGCACAAGCAGCAGGATCTTCCTGGAAGTCTCCCTACTCCATCGACCCGTCTTCAGTCGTGCTTGCATCTGACCGTGCATCATTCACCGCATCTGTCAAGTCTTCCATATACCCCACTGTGAATTTCGGACTCGATGTACGGCTGCACGAGGATGGAGTCGTGCGGGTACGGATGGACGAGGTTGGGGGTCTGCGAAAGCGATATGACGAAGCTGCCAGTTGGGCCCTTGTTCAAGAACCGCGTGTAAACCGTCAAATCGCATGGACGGTAGGAAAGAGTGCGGTGCGCGCCGTCTACGGCGAGAAGAAAAATATAGAAGTTATCATCGAATTTGAGCCACTGAAAGTCACTCTTTTCCAAGATGGCGTCGAACAAGTTGTGCTGAACAGCAGGGGGTTGTTGCACATGGAGCACTTTAGGACGAAAGAAGACAGCAAACCCGCAATTATCACAGATGGCGATGCGCAAACCGTAGTGCAAGTGAACCCTGCTGCATGGTTCGAGGGCGATGAACAAGACGATTGGTGGGAGGAGACATGGTCTACATGGACAGATTCCAAGCCCAAGGGTATGTTCTCGCACTTGCTGAACGCTAATTCTGTTTACACTATTTCCGTTTCATAGGCCCCGAGTCTGTCTCTCTGGATATCACCTTCCCTAACCATCTTCACGTCTATGGAATACCCCAACATGCCACCAATTTATCACTTCCTTCCACAACAGGCCCTGGTGCAACGTACACCGACCCCCTTCGTCTCTACAACTCGGATGTTTTCGAATACCTAGCTGACTCTCCTGTTTCGCTTTATGGATCGGTCCCTCTTATACATGCCCACAATGTCAAGTCAACTGTCGCCGTCTTCAACCTCATGGCCAGCGACACCTCCGTCGATATTGGCCGCACCTCCACTGGCACAGAAACACACTGGATATCCGAGTCCGGTATCCTGGATTTGTTCATCCTCCCTGGGCCCACCCCTGCTGATATTTTCGCTCAGTACACGCGCCTCACAGGAACTGCGCCGCTTCCTCCGTACTGGGGTCTCGGGTACCACCAGTGTCGGTGGAACTATGTAAACTCAGACGACGTGCACAGCGTCCAGGACAGGTTCGATGGTGCAGATATGCCACTGGATGTCATCTGGCTTGATATTGAATATTCGGTTGGGCATAAATACTTCATCTGGGACAAGAAAAATTTCCCTGACCCCATTGGCATGATCAAAGATATCGAAGCCGTGGAACGGAGGGTATGTTCTGTTATTATCAGACTTTTTTTCCGTCTAATGTGTCATTGCGGAACGTGTAGATGGTGATTATTGTGGACCCGCATCTCAAGCGGGAATCTGATTACCCTATGTACCAAATTGCATCTGACCTAGGCGTGCTTGTCAGGCCGAAGACTGGATCGGGCGAGTACGAGGGATGGTGCTGGCCTGGGTCTTCTTCATGGATCGACTTTTTTAATCCCAAAAGTTGGGACTTATGGATTTCATTCTTCAAATCCAGGAGCGCGGATGGGCAGTGGGCTTGGATTGATAGCACGGAGAATATTGGGATTTGGAACGATATGAATGAGGTCGGTGCGCTTGTCTAGAGCCACGGAATCAGATGCTGATGCATGGACAGCCTACTGTGTTCAGTGGTCCAGAAATCTCGATGCCCAGGGATAACGTGCATTACGGGGGCTGGGAGCACCGTGACATCCATAACATCAATGGGATGATGTTTGTATGTTGTTGCCTTTCCCCTTCTGGCTACATTACCCATTCTTCTCTATAGACCAACCAGACGTATAATGCGCTCCTCCACCGGTCCGATCCTCCGAAACGGCCATTTGTCTTGACCCGCTCCTTTTATGCTGGTTCCCAACGGTTTGGGGCTATGTGGACTGGCGACAACCTCTGTTCATGGGAGCACATGGCCGTCGGGATCAAAATGGTGCTGTCGAATGGATTAGGCGGTATTGCGTTTGGTGGTTGTGAGTTTTCTATATGGCTGGCTTTCTTAAGATGCTTATATCCGTTGCGGCTGTTCCAGCTGATGTCGGTGGTTTCTTCGGCAACCCTGACCCCGAGCTACTCGTCAGGTGGTATGTGGTTGGGGCATTCAGCCCGTTTTTCCGTGCACATGCGCACATTGACTCGAAACGACGCGAGCCGTACCTTCTGGATGAGCCATACAAGAGTATGATAAGGGATACCCTGAAATTACGATATGCGATGTTGCCAGTGTGGTACACTGCGTTCAAAGAACTGAGTACGACTGGTATGCCGATCGTGCGGTGCGTTTCTCGTTTATGTCCAGACCGTTGTCGGGCTCACTACGGGTCCACCCTACAGTCCGCAGTATGTGGTGTTCCCTCATGACCCCGAAGGTTTCGCGATCGACGACCAATTTTACGTTGGCTCATCTGGCCTTCTCGTCAAGCCCATCACTACACGGGGAGCGACGAGCACCTCTATGTACCTCCCAGACTCGCAAGTCTACTACAACTATTTCACCTCGCACGCCTATCCTGCTGTGTCCAAGAACTCTCACGGGCGGACGGTGACAGTGCCTGCGGAACTCCATGAAATACCATTGCTTATCCGCGGTGGATCGATTGTACCCACACGCGAACGACCTAGACGATCATCAGGGTTAATGCGCAAGGACCCCTTCACACTCCGGGTCGCACTCGATGTCGATGGTGCTGCAAGTGGGAAAGTGTACCTCGATGAAGGGGAGGGGTATGGTCATACCGATGGCGAGTTTGTATGGCGTGAGTTTGGTGCCGAGACAAAGAAAGGAGGGTCGAAGAAGAGCAAGAACAAGGAGTTGCGACTTTGGAACACCAAAGGAGGGAAGCAGGATGGTTCGAACGACGTCGCACTGTACGATCCCAGCAATGCTTTCGCACAGACCATCTCGGGTGTACGTGTGGAGCGCGTAATTATACTTGGAATAGGTGCACGACCTGCAGCGGTGAATATCATCGGCGGGTCTGGGTTGGAGTGGGAGTGGGAGGAAGGCTCCGGGTTTGGCGTGACTGCGGAAGGCAGGGCGGGAGTGTTAGTGCTCATGGATCCTGCCGTCGGGATCGCAGACGATTGGGAGATTGTGGTGTCGTTCTAGACTACTGTCTGTCTTCCGGGGAGAGTGGTTGTGCCGCGGGCAAGTTGTTTGTGTGCCGCGGTTTGATAGGCCGATAATCGTGGCACGTCTTTTTTTTTTCCTTTCGTCGCTCTGGGCTGGCCAGGCTCGGGCAGTTGTACTGGACATGCAAACCCATTGAGACACTGTCACCAACGACCATCGCAGCGTACTCGTCCCCCATACACTGTGGCTCCATTCAGACTTGCTAATAAACCATCGCTTAACCGACACTGAGGGTGGAGACCAGCGCATCGCGCAGTGTGTATAGGTGGATTCGAAGCGGGCTCGAGTCTCAGCAGCTGCGTTTTGTCTCCCAGTCATTTGTTCTTGAAGTCTTTCGGCCGAGTCTCTGTGATCACAAAGTCCTTTCATTTTCTCCTACAGCTTCCGCCACTCCACTCAGCTACTCAACTACTCCCTTCCCCCCACTTTCTCCCAAACCGACGCTGAATTTTGAGTCTCCTGCCTCGGTGAGTTTCTATGCCGTCGCCATCCGCGACCGAGATGGTGCAGGACGACCGTTGTCCTTGCCTCACGGGTTGCGGGTCCATCCACACAGACAATCGGTGGGAGACATACTACGGCGACGTTCATTGGGGTCTTCCTTCCCTACGATGCCCCCATTCTCAAGGGGCATCTACCTCTAGGCTCATGAGGCTTCTTGCACACAGAACCCACACGACCTGTACATCTCAGACGCCACCCGTCTCCGTCAGGGATCGGCGAGTGGCTCGTGCTTTGACACCAACACCTTCATCTGCATCGTTGTCATCCACCTCGACTTCATCGAGCTTCACCCACTGCAGCACAAGCACCCCTCCTACAACCCCTCCAAATTCCCCTTTTAAATCTGCACAGTCACTCCTAGCATCCAAAGACCCCTTTCTTCTTCCACGCAATTCGTCACTCAATACAAAAACTAGGTGGTTCGAACGCGGGGTGCATTTATCTCTATGTCATAGTCCATACGCTAAAGCACCGCATCACCATGCCTCCCTCCTTCGCTCTTCGCTACCCCGTCGCAAAGGCAACTTCCGGAAGATCTCCCATAAGACCATTGATTTCTTTCGCGAGGAAATGTCCAAGAATGGTAGTTTTTCTCGACAATGCCTTCCAGCGAAGTACTCCCTTGGCGACGCTAGCTCCAGCATCGCGGTAAACGCCGCTGAAGCGGCTCTTCGTTCATACGAAGCATGTGCTGGGTTCTTTGGATGGCATGGGTTGGGTCTATCTGAAAATGTGTACAGGGATCCCGTTAACTTACAGCTGGCCACTGGTATCAGACGTCGCATGCGGTCACGCAGAAGAACATTGGATGTTTCGATATCCGAAGAGGAGGTAGAAGAGGGGAGGATACGGTGGTTAGAGATCGTGAAAGAGATCGTCGGACCTGTTCCGTTCCGAGCTAGGCATAGCAAGAACGCCACTCCACAATTGGGAGTTGTTCGGGGTCGCGGCCAGGCGTCATGTGACACACCGAGCCGAGGACAGATACGTCCTGCGGTAAAGAACAAAGGTCTGTCTCCTCTACGAGAAGATACACATCACCCTGCGTCGGGATGGCAGTGTAGCACCCCTGTCGCCTCATCCGCTGGCTCCGTGCGAACTCCTTTTGGGCATCAATCTGTGGTGCAGGTGGCACATGCATCGGCGTGGGGTTTGGAGAACTATCAGGCTGTCGGGTCGGGACATGGTAATCTACTGGGCTCGGCTCGTTGTGTATCTCGAGCAAAGGAACGTGAGTATATCTCCTCCCTCGCCTTGGGTCTCTCCCGTCCTTCTCTTTTGTGTCGATGAGCGTCACGTTGGCACATTTCTGCGCGAGTATCTGTTTGTGTAGGTAGTGTCACGATGTCTTTTGATTTCCCTCCCTGTTTCCCTATCGTATGGAGTTCGCATCTAATCTTTTTTTCTTTCATCTGCGCAATGCAGATCTGTCACCGATGTCGGAGTCCACACCTCATTCATCTCGTAAGCCCGACCCTCAGTCCCAAATCCCCCAGTCTACTTCGCGTCCCATTCATTCTCTACAACCTATGGGCATTTCTGGAAAGATGGAGGGAGCAGACTCTCGCGGCAGAAATTTGGTCCCCAGCTGGGCGTCGAGACCATCCGACGTGCTTGATTCTACGAACCAATCTGCGTTATACACAAAGATGGCGTTATCACACAAACCTGAAGCGATCCGCATTCATTCTCAAACTTCTCTCGACTCGGAGATGCCTATGTTTCCCGCTCTCAATGGTGGATATGTCCAGGACTCTGCGCATCGTATCGTACCATCACGGGGATCCGCCCTGGGTGCAGGATCCGGTAGTGCTGACCACAAATCCGCCGAGGGTGCAAATCGATTCAACAGCAATGGAAGTGGGAGTGACCAAGAAGAGCGGTCGACGTGTTCTGATACTAGTCCGAGTCCTTCTCTTCGAGCTTCAGCCGGCAGTCCCGCAAACGGCGCAGGGCTGAGGAAGGATGCACAAGGATTTTGGGAACCAGTCACACCCCCGTGTTCGCCACCTGCTGATCGCGGTGAGTCATTTCCTTTTTCGTCATCAGTACTTACAGAAGTCCGTTATGTTGCACAGGACGGGGTACCGCCGTGTCTGGTCGATCACGGGGATCTACAGCCGAATCGCCATCGTCAAGTAGTTCTTGTCCTGACTCTATTTTACCATCAACACCGGCTTCAAGTGTAGCATCAAGTACGACGTCTCCACCTCCAGACTCTCCTAGTCCGTATTGTCCATCCGAATCACGGGACTCATTTGAATCCTTCGATGCACCCAATCCAAATTCGTTGCTTCCAGCCTTTTTCGCCTCAGCCACGAAACGGAAGCGGGAGAAAGCGTCAAGGACGAGGGAAATTGTGGATCGGCTTAAACTCGGTAGTGGAGGGGAAGATGACAGTGGGAGTGATGGCCGACCTGTGCTGGATGCGGGCAGTGGGAACACAGGTAAAGTATCACCTTATAACGCTGCGATTGATTGGACCGCTGATGATGTTAACGAGCTAGGTGGCAAGACACCCAGCAGGCCACCCTCACAGCCGATGGGAACAACTATGCATAACGAGTCGTCTGACAAACAAACTACTCCGCCTGGACCCTCCAAGGCGGTATCAGCGGCAGAAGTTGTTGTCGACCCAAAGGCCCCTCCGGCGGCAATCAAAGCAAACCCTGACTCGCTCCCAAGACACACGATGCCTGCTACGCCAATATCTGGGAATGGATGGGTTACCCCTTCCGGAGCTAGTACGCATGGACGATCCGCTAGCAGCGTGCAAAGCAAGCGCACTGGATGCGCAGTCCCAGTACCACCTTCCACTGCACCTGCTGCTACAACTACTTTCCAGGCTTCTGCCCCTCACTTTCTTCCGCAACCTCCTTTCCAACCACCAGCCACGCATACTATTCCTCCTGCTGGCCTATGTGTTCAGCCTCTGCCACCACCTGGTCCTGTCGTACCCATTCCTACACAGCAGCAGCATCCCGTTGTCTTTTATGGCCCGCCATACCCTATGTATGCCTACCCAGTCGTCCCCCCTCCGCCTCAACCGATAGGACGAGGGCAGAGTCAGCCTCCGTGGCTTTTAGGATATCGACCTCCGCCAGGGGGTATGCACCCGCCTACCCAGGCAACGCCGATTACGGGTATATCCGGCATGAGACATATGGGTTGGTAGAATAGCAAGATGCCTCTGACTGGTACGTACGAAGTATCTTTCGCCTAAGCTGTACACAAGTGCTCATGTGTTGACAGGGGTTGCCTCAACTTTTTGGTGTGGGGTACAGCTCTATCCACATGTTCCATTGCACTCGTTTCTTTTGTATATTTAGTTGCTGCCTCCATGAGCCTGGCCTGCTTTTTTTTCTTTGATTAGCTTCTTTGTCTATGCTATGCATTTTGGTCTCGTGTTCCATGGTAGGTAGCGTCGTAGGTACCTTGTACGTAGTCTCTAGTAACATTCTTTTAGATTCTTACCAATATACATTACATGCAATTGTGGTATTGGACGTGTCGACTTGACTCGCCCGTTACAAAGTCGGACATTGATCAACTTTCCTAGTCACTTTCCACATCAAAGCTTGCAACACCTCTCTTTCGATCTTGATTCTACTCGAGCCAATTCCTTGAACAATCAAATCGCGCTGTGGCAGGTGAAGCAAAGACCATCAATCCTGAGTTGTTTCTACTCGGAGTCCGCTCGTTTTCTTGTCTTTCGATGACTGATCGAGTCATTACTGACAGACTTTTCCACATGGTCATCATCGTTTCACTTGCGCTCGGGAGGTTATGTGTCACTTCGGACTACAGCGGGATTCAGTGATACTCTTGGATTCTAATCATGCAACGGACCGAGGACCTTGGGGCTAGTCATACCCTGTATTAATCCCATCAGGTATGGACCTGGTTCACACCCATCAACCCATCGTGAATCGTGATTCAGCGCGCGAATTCATCCAGGACTCAGTAACCTATCATTCCACTCATTGACTACTGATCTCAAGGCCAAATGCTGGAGCGATGTATCATCGACATCGGCAAGTCTCCGGCCGGGGAATTGATGTCATTCAATGTCTAAATTGCAGACCGTTTGCTGGCAGAATGACAAAGGCAAGGTTGAACGAGTCAGAACGACAGCGCACAGCTGATTGATTTCCTTTTTTGGCATACCTCATGACGTGCTAAAACACAGTAATGTCATAGCATTCCCACAGATCCTGCCCCGCGTCCTTTGCAAAGAAAACTCGGGTCAAGAAGGCCCAGGTGCCTTCCGAATATGCCACCGCATTCGCCACGTCGTTATCGCCACTGCCAGTGTCTGAGCGACTTTTTCAAATAATGGGCTCAACGGACCCGGGACAAATGGCATAGGACCATTAGGGACTCCACCCGATTTGTTCCCCTCTTGGACTATAAAATGTAAAATATATGCAGGCACTTAAGCAGTTCTTGTCCTCCCAACTGTCAAAATGAAGCTCCATTTCCTCAGTGTCGTACCGATCCTTTTCCCGCACATTGCCTTTGGAGCTCCCAATGATGTCCCACCCTTTCACGAACTCGAGGCAAATGTCGTCCCGGGTCTGTTGTTACGACGTGATATCTTTTGTGGTAAAGGATGGCGTTAGTGGACCATGTTATATTCAACTCAACCTGTGCTCACTCATCGACAGACACGTGTGACGTATTCTACTGCGTCCCGAATGGTTATAACTGTGTACGTGCCTAGTGGACATACCAGCTGACCGATACCAATGGTGTGTGCGTTTCTTAGTGTCATGGCCATACACACTCTTGTCCCAAAGCTAGCACCTGCTGCGAGGGTGCATGCTGCGACAGCGGTTATTTTTGTTGCGAGTTCGGTAATAATGCATGTAAGAGCTTCGATCATAGCAAATCTCCTATCGTGTTACTTACATTCATTCCCATCCAGGCTGTCCGAATGGGACCATTTGTGTTAACGATGCGGAGGGTATGACTAAGTGCCACTCACCTTAGGCACCACTTTTCGGTGGCAATAGAGGTCTCGGAGATAGGGTTTTTTTACTGGGAAGAAGTAGTCTTAGACCAACCATCCGCACCGGGAGTTGCTGCCCTTATTCAACTCGTCCCAAATA
>Ga0307518_10002781_pt1 | contig 12694 bp, 15 predicted proteins | sample 25_EM_MG_FD_203889 | JGI IMG/M metagenome (GOLD analysis project Ga0307518, IMG submission 203889) | Populus trichocarpa ectomycorrhiza microbial communities from riparian zone in the Pacific Northwest, United States - 25_EM | ecosystem: Host-associated > Plants > Roots > Unclassified | place...
TGTGTGTGTGTGTGTGTGTGTGTGTGTGTGTGTGTGTGTGTGTGTGTGTGTGTGTGTGTGTGTGTGTGTGTGTGTGTGTGTGTGTGTGTGTGTGTGTGTGTGTGTGTGTGTGTGTGTGTGTGTGTGAAGATAAGATAGACATGGAATGACTTGGTCCATCATGAAGAGAATGTATGTGGTATGATGGGCCACCTGTCTTCGACAATTGAAAATGGACAAAGGCTTTTGGACACCCAGAAAAATCCACCACTTACTTTTTCTGCTCAGGAGTGTGTGCATGGTGAGAGTAAATTGTTTTCTCTCCTTCGATTCAAAGGCCATGGTGATGAATCCATCTTTCAGAATGTTCAAAATAATTGTCTGGATTAGCCACATGCACAAATCACTCCACAGCACAATTTCACATGCTTTTGCAGGTTTCCAGTCAATTATGAACTTAGTTTATAGTAGCATGCAAACTTTGACCACAACATTTTTTTTCTACCAACACACCCATCTACCCCAACTATATATCATTATAGGACCATGTGAAGGACACTTGGAGTGTTTCTGTATTGTTTTCAGCATCATACATACCCTTCTCCTTATATCAGATAGCATGATATCAAATAAATTAAGACAGTCTTTTCAGCATATAGACAGTGGTAATATGGATGTTATAAATGACTAGAAAGATGATGGGAGTTGATTCCTAGACCCCAACATTTGTTCCTATGAATATACCCAGTGTGACTCTTCTCATCCTATATTGGTCTCAGGAAATTCAGGAGCATGCCACTGATACCTGAAACATGTCTACCCCATATATATATCATCACAGGACTGTGGAAAGAACATTTGTGATGTACCTGTATTTTTTTGTGACCATACCTTACATTACTGTATCTAATAAATTCAGGAAGCTATTCCAGATTGTTTAAATGGTTGTTATTGTGGGTTTTGAGGTCCCTGAAGATGATGGGAATGGTCCTGAGCCTTGCAGAATATTTCCTGATAAGATGTGTTTCCGGTACCCAAGCATGCTTGCATCACCTGTAGAATATTATTCTGACCGCCGTTTTGTCTGAAACTTGGACTGGGACCTCCCAATTGGTCTATCTACCCCCTCCCATCATTACATTTCCCAGAATATTGTTTACAGTTTGTAATTATAATTCCACCATGGGCTGTATAGATGGCAAAAATGTGCAAAACATGTACCCCATTGATTTGCTCACATCCTATCCCCTGGGTTTGGTCCCTACTTACTTACACAAATAGTGGTCAGCATCATCAAATAGTCAAAATGCACAAATGGGAGACCTCATTGATTTGTGCATTTTTATTTCATTCACTTGCACAAATATTGGACCCAGTCAATTTGCATGAAAAAATGGTACAAATATGTCATGCAAATCAAAGATCTACATGAATTGTGGGATAATATTGTACATATGTACTGTGCAAATTGTCCTAGGTCATGATTTGTGTGATATTTGGGTACAAAACTTTACCTTAGCACTCCCTAACCCTAAGGGAGTTTGCAAAAATGTATAGAATGGTTGCTCATTTGAACCTATTGGCTATTAAAAAAAGTTAGATCAAACATTATTAAAGATCAGAAACTGACACATGCGGTTCCTCAGAATAATATCAAATATGAGTTCTTGCAATGTAATAGAAGCACAATCATGCTGCTGAAGCACCTGCTGAAGACTATGGAAAACATTGCCTTGGATTCCAGAGTCTTCATATTTGTTGACAGCAAATGCAATGACATCTTTGGGGTTTCCCTTGGCCTGTGAATGGAAGTAGGAGTACTCATAAACAATGAGGCATCCTTTGATCATTATGATAAATAGAAGAGCAATATAATTTGCTCACCAACACCATGAATGATGCACTTATGCATAGAAGAAACAATAGATTCAGGAAACATCAAGGGAACTTGGAAAGATGTGTGAATATAAAGCATTTGCTAGGGTTTGATTAGATATATCAGTTTGAGATATAAATAGAAATTCATCTTACCATCTACAAAAGATTAAGATATATAGAAAAGGTAAATACTGATAACTCACTAATGCCTAATTGTCAAGGTGAGGAAAATGATGAATTATAGAAAATAAAGCTAACCTGCTAATAAGTTGAAAAAGGGAGATCAGAGACAATTTATCAGAAAATATAAGATATCACCAACATCCTGATAACTTTTACATTACATTGTGAGATCATGTGCATGTTAACTTACTTGCTGGAAGAAAATGAGGAATTATAATGTGAGAACAGACCCAGCTGCACCTGCCATGAAATCACTCACCTCCTGCCAAGCCAACAGGACCAAAGTGGGAGTGAAGCCAGTGAGAACAGACCCAGCTGCACATGCCATGAAATCACTCACTCTCTGTCAAGCCAACAGGACCAGAGTGGTAGTGAAGCCAGTGAGAACAGACACAGCTGCACATGCCATGAAATCACTCACCTTCTGTAAAAGCCAACAGGACCAGAGCAGGAGTGAAGCCAGTGAGAACAACCCAGCTGCACATACCATGAAATCACTCACCAACTGTCAAGCCAACAGGACCAGAGTGGGAGTGAACCCAGTGAGAACAGACACAGCTGCACATGCCATGAAATCACTCACTTCCTGTCAAGCCAACAGGACCAGAGTGGGAGTGAAGCCAGTGAGAACAGACCCAGCTGCACATGCCATGAAATCACTCACTTCCTGTCAAGCCAACAGGACCAGAGTGGGAGTGAACCCAGTGAGAACAGATCCAGCTGCACATGCCATGAAATCACTCACTTGCTGTCAAGCCAACAGTACCAGAGTGGGAGTGAACCCAGTGAGAACAGACCCAGCTGCACATGCCATGAAATCACTCACTGCCTGTCAAGCCAACAGGACCAGAGTGGGAGTGAACCCAGTGAGAACAGACCCAGCTGCACATGTCATGAAATCACTCACTGCCTGTCAAGCCAACAGGACCAGAGTGGGAGTGAACCCAGTGAGAACAGACCCAGCTGCAAATGCCATGAAATCACTCACTGTCTGTCAACCCAACAGGACCAGAGTGGGAGTGAACCCAGTGAGAACAGATCCAGTTGCACATGCCATGAAATCACTCACTCTCTGTCAAGCCAACAGGACCAGAGTGGGAGTGAACCCAGTGAGGACAGACCCAGCTGCACATGCCATGAAATCACTCACTCTCTGTCAAGCCAACAGGACCAGAGTGGGAGTGAAGCCAGTGAGAACAGATGCAGCTGCACATGCCATGAAATCACTCACTCTCTGTCAAGCCAACAGGACCAGAGTGGGAGTGAAGCCAGTGAGAACAGATCCAGCTGCACATGCCATGAAATCACTCACTGCCTGTCAAGCCAACAGGACCAGAGTGGGAGTGGAGCCAGTGAGAACAGACCCAGTTATACATGTCATGAAATCACTCACTGCCTGTCAAGCCAACAGGACCAGAGTGGGAGTGAAGCCAGTGAGAACAGACCCAGCTACACATGCCATGAAATCACTCACCAACTATCAAGCCAACAGGATCAGAGTGGGAGTGAAGCCAGTGAGAACAGACCCAGCTGCACATGCCATGAAATCACTCACCAACTATCAAGCCAACAGGACCAGAGTGGGAGTGAACCCAGTGAGAACAGACCCAGCTACACATGCCATGAAATCACTCACCAACTATCAAGCCAACAGGACCAGAGTGGGAGTGAACCCAGTGAGAACAGACCCAGCTGCACATGCCATGAAATCACTCACTGTCTGTCAAGCCAACAAGACCACAGTGAGAGTGAACCCAGTGAGAACAGACCCAGCTGCACATGCCATGAAATCACTCACCAACTGTCAAGCCAACAGGACCAGAGTGGGAGTGAGGCCAGTGAGAACAGACACAGCTGCACATGCCATGAAATCACTCACTGTCTATCAAGCCAACAGGACCAGATTGGGAGTGAACCCAGTGAGAACAGACCCAGCTCCACATGCCATGAAATCACTCACTGTCTGTCAAGCCAACAGGACCAGAGTGGGAGTGAACCCAGTGAGAACAGACCCAGCTCCACATACCATGAAATCACTCACTGTCTGTCAAGCCAACAGTACCAGAGTGAGAGTGAAGCCAGTGAGAACAGACCCAGCTGCACATGCCATGAAATCACTCACCAACTGTCAAGCCAACAGGACCAGAGTGGGAGTGAGGCCAGTGAGAACAGACCCAGCTGCATATGCCATGAGATCACTCACTGTCTATCAAGCCAACAGGACCAGATTGGGAGTGAAGCCAGTGAGAACAGACCCAGCTGCACATGCCATGAAATCACTCACTCTCTGTCAAGCCAACAAGACCAAAGTGGGAGTGAACCCAGTGAGTACAGACCCAGCTGCACATGCCATGAAATCACTCACTGTCTGTCAAGCCAACAAGACCAAAGTGGGAGTGAACCCAGTGAGAACAGACCCAGCTGCACATGCTATGAAATCACTCACTGTCTGTCAAGCCAACAGGACCAGAGTGGGAGTGAACCCAGTGAGAACAGACCCAGCTGCACATGTCATGAAATCACTCACTGCCTGTCAAGCCAACAGGGCCAGAGTGGGAGTGAACCCAGTGAGAACAGACCCAGCTGCACATGCCATGAAATCACTCACTCTCTGTCAAGCCAACAAGACCAAAGTGGGAGTGAACCCAGTGAGTACAGACCCAGCTGCACATGCCATGAAATCACTCACCAACTGTCAAGCCAACATTGCCAGGGTGGGAGTGAAGCCAGTGAGAACAGACCCAGCTGCACAACCCAGCTGCACATGCCATGAAATCACTCACTTTCTGTCAAGCCAACAGGACCAGAGTGGTGAACTATCTTATATCAATGTCCAAACCTAGTATAACCCTCTTACTGGCAACATTGGCATCCATGCAATTATTTCAAATTCCAGGAAACCCTTGTCAAAGATTTTACCCTTTGCCATTTCTATAATGGATCTGCAAACCATTAAAATATCATCTATCTTCTAGTTTGTCACATAATTCACTCACCTAATTGCAAATTCAATATTCAGTTCAAAATTGATTTGTTGTGCTGATATCACTAGCTTCTGTAGTTCAACCCCATCAAGTGCACTTGTGGTACATCTTATAAGTGGATCACACTCTGCACCTTCTCTGTTCATACCTCCATGAAGCAGCACCATTAGCATACTGACAAGACAGGTCTAGATGATATCTTACCATGCAGTGACAGATAGTCCTTGGGTGGGTACTTGCACCCATTCAATTGGATTTTGATTTTTGAGCTAACCTTACTCAAAATTTGTTTTGCCAAGTCCCCAGCCATTTCCATTGCATCTTTCATTTGCACACCTTCATCTCTAAGCCTCCCAATTGCAATCCCCTCCATTGCATCAGCCTTTGTCAACAAAACAATCACTGGGACTATACAATAATTATTCAGACCATGTATTGCAAACCATAATGGAGATTCTCACCATGTTCAGTGTTGCACTCATTGAAGAATTGTTCTTCTGCAGTCAAAATTGCCCTGTGAGACTCATCCATTGGAATACAAAACCTGGATTCTAAACTTTAGCTACTTGATCAGATTCAGTAATGTAGTCTCACCAGACAGCGTGGATCCGCTTTGCTAACTGCTTGTTCTTCGCTCTGTCTGTGATGAATTTCTTCATCAGCTCTAACTCACTCGCAGAGCCTGACTCGAATCCTCGTGAGTCGTGAAAGACAAAGCCTGCATTGCTCCGAAAAATCAACTCATTCTCAATGTCATGATATCCCCTCTGTGCATTATTAGTTTGTTGGTGTCATGTCCCAGAGTCGTGAAACACACCTCCAGAGATCCCTGGACAACCATAGGATCAAGCTGGGAATATTCGTCCATTACCTTCCAATATTGTGCAGCGAGACGTCCTACCTTTTCGCCTTCGGCATTGAAGACTTCGGGGAGCTCTGTGGTATTGCAAACACGCTGTAAGAGAGTCGTTTTACCAGCATTGGATCTGCCGATGACGAGGACTCTAAACCGACCAATACGGTCGAAGTGCTTTCTGACGGTCTCAGGATCAATGTGAAGCTTATCATCAGCACCTGGAGAGTCGGTCACCATGCCGCTAATGTAGGTCCAGTCCATGATATTGGCCATAAGCACTCACCTGCGCTGGAGGCCGGGTTACTGTTTCTGACATCCGCAGAATCCATCTGAAGCACATTGTCAGCACCTGGCAGAGGAGTTAGTCGCCACCTTGCCAATGTACGCCATCCGGACCATGATATTGGACACAAACACTCACCTGCAATGGAGACCGGCTGCTCAGTCTTGCTGGCGTCCGCAGGGTCCATGTGAAGTATATCGTCAGCACCTGGAGAAAAGAGTCAGTCGTCATCTCATTAATGTATGCTATTCGGTTCACGATATTGGACATAAGCACCCACCTGCACTGGAGCCCGCGTCACGCTGCTTAGCGTTTCTGACGTCCATAGGATCTATGTGAAGCACATTGTCAACACCTGTAGAGAGGAGTCAGTGAATGTACGCTATCCAGTCAAGCATATACACTCACTCTCTCTGGGGTTTGCGCCACGGTTCCCCGTATTCCCAAAAACTTTGTTGACGGCTCTAGGAACCATGGTTGTCACAAAATGTTGTGTGTCGAGCGGAGGTGGGTGTGTGGTGGTTGGATTGAAAGCGTCGCAAGCCAAGGACGCTATCAGGGCGCTTATCGAACAGCCTCGTTGACTCAACGAGGTGCACCCAAATTTCAAAAACGTCCGATGGGCGCAACGAGGCGCAACACGGTGCATTCTGATTCTACTCAGATGAGGCTGACATCCATTCAGCCATTCTGACGGTATCTAGTTTGTCTTTTGCCAACACTTGCCATGAAGGTAAGGGTGATCATCTCCTCTAGGCGTCCTTCTCCTAAGAAAAGCTAAGTAGACTAAACAGGCTCGCGACCAACTCTTGTGTGGCACAATCTCGGTCTGACCCTATGCATCTACAGTACCTGCGTCACAAATGCTGCTACTATCCTTGCAGGAACTGCTACCATCGAACAGCCTGCATGCACTAGTCACGCCTATGGGGTGCGACGCCGGCGCATCAAGTACGTCCGCCTCTGCGCCTCCTCCGGCCCCCGCATCTGCAGCTGCGACTTGATCTGACCCCAGTATGTTTGTACTCCGTCTCATTTATGTCCACACTGATTCTAACACTTGAGACAGCCAGCCAGCTCTCCCTCCCCGTATCCCCGGTCTGACCATTCACATGTTACTCCTCTCCGGCTTCTTGCCCTATCCTCCTCCCGATCTCCACCCGTCACACACATCCATAACTGCGCCGAAATCCCAGAAAACAGTCCATCCCATAGGCACACTCTCCTGCATGCTCCATCCTCGTTCCGCGCAGCATTCGCACAGCTGGAGTGCACCCTGTAAACTGGCGAGCTGGTGGAATCGTGCACAGCCTTAATCTGCCTGCGAGTGCAGAAACGGGTATATTGGTGAGTGATTGCAAAGCGGACGAGAAGGAAAGATGGGGATGAGGCTGCTTGCGGGAGATCGGGATAGTGTTGCGAGTTCTAGCCTCGTTCACCGCAACCACGGTGGTCTGGTTGAAGTCCGGTCCGCCCACGGCCCGAGCACCCAAAGTCGCTTCACTCCTTTGTGCTTCCGTCGTGACTCGTTACCTGATCCCTGCGCATATCTCCCTCTGCATTTCCCCCGCCACATTTCTTACATGGATTGATCATGATAATGTGTGCGGAACCGGGATGGCCGAGAGTGCGTAGGAAGGGTAGCTAGGTAGCACAGATGGTCACTCGAGTATTGGGGCAATGGATTGATTTTTCTGCTACTCTACTCGGGCTATATATCTATCAAGTCTCGCAACGTTGGGATAATTTAATTGAGTGCTCAACGCGAGCAGAGTGGCAGCAAAGAGCCAAATTTAAGCGTCTTGCCTGCGGCCGTTAAATACCTTGATGAATCCCGACGACAACGACCGTTCGTTCCAGCGATGGCTGAACAAAGCAGCACGGGCCACTGGTCTCCACACGAGCACAGAAGAACGACAACGTAACCTCGAACAGCAGAAATACGCACGTTGTGAGAAGTGGAAAGCAGAACTGCTCAACTACAGTACGTGTTGTCCCTTACTCCTGCACCACGTATATATCATAATGCATCATCATGCCGCGAGCAGGTCCCAAAGTCGTATTCATGCTCAACCACCTCCGATTGTCGCCATCGCTCCCTCCAGCATCATCTGTGCTCCGTGCGACTCCACCCGTTCCGGCGGATTCCATCCTGCAGGTGCAATAGTCCTTTGCCTAGGTCATTTTGGGAGCAAAAAGCACATGGAGGATACACTTGCACATGAACTCGTGCACATGTACGATCATTGCAAGTTTAACGTGGATTGGCAGAACTTGCGGCATCATGCATCATTCTCGAAGCAGCATCAGGTATAGTGTCTGCGCATCACTCTGATAGCAACTAATGTATACTCTGTTCCCGTGCCCATAGGCATGCGTTTGCCGCCGTGCGGTCCTCTCCGTCCGTGCAAACTCAGCATGTACAGACACCGCATCAGCCGAACGCGCCGTCAACGATGTCTGGAAGAGCTGCTTCAGCGATACAAGGCCGTTTGATGAGGTTCGTGTGTTGATCATAAAAACTTCTTTGTTTGGGTCATCCCACTCTTCTTAGTCTTCATTTCCGCACTCTCTGGCCTCGTCGCAAACCTCCTTGTACGCATATGGCGGCTGAAAGCGTCCCTTGTTTGCCATCGTCATCGCTTTCGACCTCTTTCGACGCTGCCATGTCAAACACAACAGCCCTCCTCAGAAATTCAGATCAACGTCAGAGGTGGGCCCGACTCTTCATACAACGAGTCATTATTCACTTTACAGTTCGCTGCCTACTGGCCACTCACAATCCACGCTCCACGCCCGCCATCTGGTACAGGTCCAGGCGATCTCAAGCTTCAGATCACGATCAGCACAGAAAAGACCGTTCGCGATCTTAAGCAGGCTATCGCCGCGAAGTCAGATGTCGAGGCCGACAGACAGAGGCTGATCTACTCAGGTGTGGTACTTCTCCTCTGCGCCTCACAACCCCTCCCTATAATTTCATGGCCCGCTAATCTGTCCCATAGGGCGAGTCCTGAAGGTCCTCACTCACTCTCTTATATCGTGCATGCATAATCACACCCTTTTTTTACTATTCGTATAGGACGAAGACTTGATATCAGCATACAAGATCCGGTCATCGCACACCATCCACATGGTCAAGGGCGTTGGGCGGTCTGCAGGGTCATCCACCCCATCAACCACAGCCGCGCCGCAAAACCAGCAACAATCTCCTCCGTCGATGCAAGCAGGCCAGAACCTACACGATCCGCTTACGCAGCTCAACAGCCATCTCGGATTCGGTGCGCTTGCAGGATTCAACGGACATGGGTGTCAACCCAAACGATCCTAACACGGTGCGTGTTTATCTATATTCCCTGCTCGGTTTACAGAGCACTGTGACAATGGACTCATACGTGCCCCTTATCGCGCATACATTCGTGACGTAGATGCAAACCATGATGAACTTCGCCACAGTTCCTTCAGCAAATGTCCAGTCTCATGTCGAATCCTGCCATCCTTGACCAAATCATCGCGTCAAATCCCCACCTTGCGCCGATCGCACCATAGGTCAGAGAAGTCTTCCAGAGCGAACAGTTCAGACAAATGATGTCAGCAGCTCTTTTATCGCGCGTACACACTAACGCTTACGTTCATACATGCATCTTTAGGTCGAACCCGGAATCGCTTCGGACTGTATTGCAGATGTCCTCTCTGCTTGGCGAGCGAGGGGGCGGTGGTCCATTCAACAACCCATTCGGAGGACTCGGGGGACTCTGAGGTGCCACTGCCAACTCATTCCCCGCACCTGGTATACCCTCGACTGGCACACCAACAGCGCCATCACCCACCGCCCCTGGACAGCAATAATCCGGACCATCACCGACAGGCGCAGCGCCGATGTCACCATTAGATGGCGCTGGTCTTCCCCCTTGCTCGTTCTTTGACCCTGCGCTTCTCCAGTAGATGCAGGCGATGTTCGGTTCGCAGGGAGGATTGGGCGGACTTCCATTTGGTGCTGGTGCCGGTGCCACGGCGACTCCAGCGGATACGCGGCCACCTGAAGACAGGTTCCAGCTCCAGCTCCAGGTACGTAGATTCCGTTTCGCTTCGCCTGACCGTCCATGTATGTGCTCATGGATCTCTACCTGCATACATTTAGCAACTGCAGGACATGGGCTTTACAAACGCATCGGAGCACTGTTGGCTACAGGTGGAAACGTGCACGCCGCTATAGAGTACATCCTAAACGGAGGAGAGTTGTAGGCGTGTCCAGTCTGTCTTTCTGTCTTTGTGTGTACATGTACTACATGTGTCGGCGCCACGCTGAAAAGCGCTATGAGTCGCGAATTATAATAGTAGCAATCCGAGTGGTATTGATGAATGAAAAACACCGTCGTAGTGATGTCTATGAATTAGCAGCAATATTAATCTAGGTGGTGCTCCGATGACTCAGGCAACTCCAGGTGGCGCGACCTTGGGTCTTTTAAAACCATCTCCTTTCTCAGGGTATTCATCCTTTTTGGCGGTATTTGCAAGACTTGAATTCACGTGTGTTCGTCACAGACACATAGGTATTCGAAGATACGACTTACCTTTTGGCGATACAGGTTCTCTCTCAGGTTGCTTGCTATTCACCGGGCGGAAGTACGGCTGCGCAAGCCAGTGAGGGAGAACTTTGAGCCCTGTCGTAGGCTCGATCGTTATAAGCTCTTCAATGCTCCGATCCGCTGCCTCCTCAGCATCCTGCTGTGCAACCACACGAAGTGACGACCATCAACACGATACACCTAATGCAATACAGAACAGAACACTCACCTCCATGCGTACCTGCATCTCCCGCACAACCTCGACATACCTCTCAATAGCACCCGGTCCGCTGATTTTACCCAGGCGCTCACGCAGATCCGGCTCACGCGCCAATGCAGGACGCATTATCTTGAAAAGATGTCCCTTGACGGCGCTCGGCGCCGTGCGCGTCTGAAGGCTCTGCACAATATCAAGATACTCCAGCGCCATCTCCGCATGCGGCAGATGTAGTCCCTCTTCAAACGTCATCATCTTCCCCTTACCTTACCTTTCCCCCTCCGCGCATGCGCGCGCAAACAGCGCAGGATTATACAGCTGGCCCTCGGCAGACATCACAGCATCTGCACCCGTCTCCCGCAGACACCGCTTGATATCCGAATGATAAAGGATATTCCCATTCGCGAATACGGGCACGGACACTGCTTCTTTGACAGCACGGATTTTGGACCAGTCTGCGAGCCCCGTGTGCTGACCGCGTTGTTCTCGTATGCGGCCATGGCATGTGAGGATCTGGGCGCCGGCGCTCTCGAGCATGCGTGCATATGCGACTGTTTTTTCGGTGCTGGGGAAGACGCAGAATTTTACGGTGACAGGAACATCGAGGGAGACGTGAAGGATGTTGACTACGATGCCAGTTAGATTAGAGGTTGGACATGTCGCTCGCTTATTCATCCCCTTAGTTGAGGGGGAAGAAACGCGCACCGAGTTTATATATCAGGTCCCATTCGTCTTGAAGAAATGAGCCGTAGTCTTGCTATGTCCTGCGGACACCCCAGATTGAGATCGACAGCATCAGACTGTGGGCACAATTCAGATGTCAGCGTACTCACTGTTACACGATCCGTTCGTCTTTTTCGAAATGAACCAGTGGGCTGTGAAGGAAAGGGAAAACATAAGCAGCGGAAGGACCTACTAAGTCAAAGTCACTGCCTTGAGGGTGCTCATACTTACCTTGGACGGCCATTATACGTTTATTCGACGACGATCGACCTGGGATGAGGTGTAAGAACGAAGAAATCGAATGTGGGGAGCTTCTGGAGTCCTTGGAATCCCGTAATCCTGTTGAAGTACGATGGTTGCTCGTCATATCCTGAAAGCGTGTGAGGCTTTGTGGTGGAACTGGTGGTTGTGGACTCACAAGTCCATCCGTCCAGTGACTACGGCTGGGAGGCTTGTTAAGTTTCGCCGTTTTACGGGATGCTTTTATTGGTGCTTTTGTGTGCTTGGCTGAGGTTGTCCCACTAGCACACTAGATATTGCCCTCAAGACCAGGAGAGCCAGAACCGATAGGCGCCACGGCAACTGCTATGGTACGCAGGTCGTGCATTGGCGGAGGTTTCTGAATGTATGTTGCACCTGACGAAACATGAATATAGTCTGAGGTTGTTCGTGCAAATGCGCATACCATTGGAGGTTACGATGGTATTTGCATTACCTCGTCTTCATGGGGACCATAACCTTTGGGAAGCTTGAGGAATCCCTGTCAGCAAAGCGGCACCAGCGGGCGACAACAGACTTGTAACATTACCTCCTGGTATATTTCACCCCAAACGTGGTCATGAATGACCAACACCCCGCAATCACTCTGAGAAACGGAGCATTACAGCGCTTCCCAAGAATAGGGGAATTCAAAGCTGGTTTTCGCGAGCGGTTTTGGAGTGGTTTTGGAGTCGGTTTTGGGCAGTAGTTTTCGTTGTTGTTGCATCGAAAACCAGTGGCTGGTTTTCGCCTGGTTTTCGCCTTGGT
>Ga0307518_10002782_pt1 | contig 12694 bp, 13 predicted proteins | sample 25_EM_MG_FD_203889 | JGI IMG/M metagenome (GOLD analysis project Ga0307518, IMG submission 203889) | Populus trichocarpa ectomycorrhiza microbial communities from riparian zone in the Pacific Northwest, United States - 25_EM | ecosystem: Host-associated > Plants > Roots > Unclassified | place...
CATCAGCAAAAAAAATCATTTGCATCCAGTGCATCAGACGCATCTGATGCACTGGAAGATCAAAATACAAACTGACGTTCAGGATGCCAGGAGCTTAGTCGGTTGCGTCCTGATGTCGTCCTGACTTGGGTGACCCGACCGGTTGCATCCTGTTGTCGTCCTGCGTATCCCTGTTGCGTCCTGTCTGCGTCCTGTGCATCCCTGTTGCGTCCAGTGGTCTTCCCGTAGATTACTTACCTCGTCTAATCCCGTCCTGATATCTGGCACAGCTCGCGTTCTACTCCTGATTTATTCTCAGTCCCCATGTATCCCTCCTGACACCGTCCCAGTATCCATCGAAGCCTCCCGACGTCCCCACCATGCACCCTCTCTTCCTAATCGCATTTGAGGCGCGACCAAAATCTCCTGATGCACTCATCCCGTATCCTCTCTTCCTTACATACTCATATACACCTGCCAAACCCCAGGACGTACTCATCCCATATTCATCCGTCCGAATTTCGTCCGATCCATGGCCGGTTCCCTCAAATGTCCTCCTACTCTCGTGGACCTGCTTCCCTGCCTACATGATGACTTCCCTACGTCCTCTCACACTCCGCTCCCGGTTTACAACGTCCTTATAAATCTCTTTAATGCCCGTTACCATCCGTATTACGTCGTCGCGATGCCCTTCCTTAAATTCAGTTCTCTTCCCGTGCTCTCGTAGAAACAAACCGCCATCCTTTCACTATTTTCAGGTGATGCCCAGACGCGACGCGACGCGACGCGACGCGTCGCGTCTTCGTCACTATTGATTAAATACATAAAAATAACCATCCCCCTATTCCTTCCTCCCTTCAATCACTTTGTCCGGCGAGTATTAAATAAATAAATAAAAATAAAAACCCCCCGATTCCTCCCGCCTAGCACTACCTGAACCATTATTCCCTTCTTATGCTCAGATTCCGGCGCGTATCAAATACAAGAAAAAAAAGAAAAAAAAACATCCCTTGTCCTCCTACCTCACGGTACAGTTTCAACCATATCCACGTCCTGCCCACATTCTTCCTCGTTCTGCACGTCCTGGGGATCAGGTGCGTCCTGCGTATCCGGCGCATCTTGCAAGTTTGTTGCTGAGATTTCGACTCCACCCTCCGGCATCTCCCCGAGAACTTCTTCCATCCGGGATCCGCTCGCAACCTCCCCGCTCGGTGCGGCTTGCCTGGCATCTGGCTCATTCTCCAGAGTTTGCACATCTGGCTCCTCCCGCGTCTCCCCGTTATCGGTTGCCCTCCTCGGCTCACCCGCACTGCGGCGTGGCGGTTTTCGCCTAGCTTCGCGCTCCTTTAGCTCTGCCTCGAGTGCTTCGAGATCATCTTCATAGCCGGTGGTATCCTCGTCTTCCTGCCGATTATTTTGCCTTAAAAGCTCCCGAATTCGTTCGCGTACCCCGTTTAAAATCAGCTGCTGCAACCGGAACGGGATTTTTTCCCATGTTTCGATCTGGCGTTTTAAAAGATCTGTTTTATCGTTAGAGCTTGTCCACGTCTGTTCTGAGCCCTACACGTACCCAAAGACGTCTCCCGTTTGAAGTCCCTCGGCTCCACGTACGTGCCGGTTTGCCAGGCACGTAGTGTGTGGCAGATGGCGGCGGATGTTAGGCACATGAGAGGCCCATTGATCATCGTGATGAAGTCACGATCAATGGAACCTTTCATCTTTTTTCCTGAAAAATATTTCCCATAGATAATTTTCGGGATTTGCGGCGCAAGGAAGCGCAGCCGCAAGCTCTTTTGGATCATCAGCCGCGTCCTTGACCATCATAGTACGTCACACCGGGCGTCTGAACGTACCTCGTATCCCTTTGGATCGCACTGGAACCTATCCTCCTCCAACAGAAACCCTACCTGCCGTGCCACCTTCGTCGGGTCACCAACTTTGAGGTTGTACAGATTTGGTAGGTCAGTCTTGATCCAGTAGACCAGCTGCCCGCGTGCTGACGAGTGCTTGGCTCGCATCTGGAGAACTGTTAGCAGTCAACTATCATCGTTAGTTCACCACCGGGCCCTTACGTGAGCCAAACTCTCCTGTGAGGCCTTAATATGGACCCGGTGATGCCTCTGAGCATCCTCCCAAGCAATATGTATGTATGAGGTTAGGTCTGTTGCAGAGGGGAAAGGTTCACCGAATAGAGTAAAATAATAAATTTCATTCCGAGCAAACTCCAATAAAATACGCTCACCCCCTGTCACCAACATCTTCCTACCCGTCATAATGCTTATATCAAGTTCTGTCGAACCACCCGCGACGCTGGCCGATGATGCTTCTTCAGTTGACTGGGCTTCGGAAGGAACAGGGGAGCAACGGACATCCGAGGTCGAACGACCGCCGACCTGAGGCGAACGGCTCCTTACACATGGCGAGCTTCGTCCAACAGAGGAAGAATGATTCGAACTGGCGGGGGATTTGCCTGCAATTATCTGTTAACCCTAGTCACGCAACAGGAGGAAGGGTGTTACCTCTGATAAATTGACGTTGGTTCTGCTTCGTGGTACTTGGTGTGGTCGGGGTAAGCTGTGAAGAGGGGCGTACTAGGTCCTTCGGTCGGGGGAGTGGACGTGATGTGATCTTTGACCGTATCTCCCTCCTACTCTCCTGTCGTCGTTCAAGAGCAATCCGTGTGGGAGTATCCTTCTCTGTAGCGGATCCGGATTCCTCGCTGCAGTCCCCGTCGGTTCCTACATGGTCGTAGGGGTCATCCTCATCGGTATCATTGGTCTCACCTGCTGGAATTTCACTGTTGGACTCCTCCTCCTCCTCCTCCTGCTCGCTCACTTCGCGAACCCGCTTCGCTACCGCCCCCCCCCGGCGATGCTTCTTCACCCGCCCTTTCTTCACTCCGTGAACCACCTGCTGAACGCGCCCTCTCTTGGCCCCTTTCTGTCCGCTCCCCGTCTTGTCTGTGGTGCGGCTTGCTTTGGAGCTAGTTGAATTCGCCATAGTGCGTGTTTAGGAGGGTTTGAAGTGAGAATAATAAACCAAGATACAGAGGTGTAGTAGCAACACTGCACGCCCACAGATCGACTAGGTACGCTTTATATACATTCGACGCGTCTTCTGGTATCAATTTCGTCTAGGGGTCTCCCAACCGCGTCCGCGCTGTAATTTTCCCAGATAGTCAAAGGATCGAGACACAAAACTATGTATTCTACGACACTGGTCAGTATAGGTCATAGCGTATGGCTCATTAATTTATTTCATTCATACAGAATACAGGTACGAGGACCTAACCTAGGATGAATTTACGTAAAGCTCATGATGAGATGGAGCCTGAGAGACATCCGGTAATTGGTATTCTAATGATACAAAAAAAAGAGAAACAAAATGAAGATAAGAATGGAATGAAAAAAAAAAAAAAAAAAAAACAGGTAGAGACTACGGATCCTCACGGCATATCCTCGTAGTCCGAGTCCACCAGCTCGGAGGCCCTCCCCCTCCCACGAGAAGCCTTCTTCCCCCCAGAACCGGAAGCCTCCTCCATTGGGCCTTTTCTCTGGGCCTCAACCCCACCATAAGCCCCTCTTGCCCCGTCCCTGCTGGACTCCCCACGCAAAGCCGAAGCTCCCCCGGCCGACCTTGAGAGACGTCTGAGAGGGGTGGTGGGAGGAGGGAGGAGTGCCGATGGGGAGGGGAGGGTAGTGGAACTTCCCCCAGTCTTCTTGCGCTTCTTGGCACTACCCGGAAGTGCCTTGGCCGGTTCGACAGCCTTCTTCGAGACAGAAGCAGGAGCCGACGGACGTTCGCGGGGGGCAGAGGGGGTGGGGGTGGCGGGAGGGGGGAGTTCCTCTGGTTGGGAGAGGGCAGTGGTTGCTTTCTCGGCCTTCCTGGCCCTCTTGGCCCTCCTATTACGAACAAGTTCATCAATCGAAAGATCCTCGTCCGAAAGTTCAACGACCGTCACACCAGCTGGAACCGACGGACGTTCCTCGGCCGTTTTGCGGGCTGAGGAGGGTTGAGAGAGGGGTGGGGATTCAGCGCGGGGTGGGCGGGGGGCAGCGGTTTCTCTCTCGTCCCTCTGGGCCTTCTCGGCCTTCTCCCTCTCGGCCTTCTCCCTTTCGGCCTTCTCGGCCTCCCTCCTGGCCCTTCTGGCCCTCCTGGCCCGAGCCTGATCAAGAAGTATCTGAAGCTCCTGATCCTCGTCCGAAGATTCCACGCCCGTTTCGGTAACTTGTCCCAGAACATCAGCGGGAGCCAGTGGACGTACCTCGGCCGGTTGGGTGGGCTGAGGGTGGGGTGGGCGGGGGAGGACTGGGGTGGGGAACGGATTGGGGGATCTCCGAGTCGTGATAGAAACCTCCCTCTCCGTTGACCTTTCAAACAGGCCAGACAAGTCCTCGAGAAAGAGCGGGCCAGTACTGGTACGATCGCCGCTGCCCCGGACGTCCTCAGCACGCTCCTCGTTTCGCCCAGAGACCCCGCCCTCCTCTTCCTCGCCCAAGGCGTTCTCGTCCTTCTCCTCAACCTCTTCCTCTTCCTCCTCGGGAGAATCCGAGTCCAAACCGCCGAAGAGCGTACGGGGGAGGTAGGGGATGTGCCCCACCTTCGGGGTCACCTCTCTTCCCCTCACCTGGTCCTCGTCCTTGCGGCGGACGAGGAGGAGAAGGTCGAGGTACTCCTTACCCCCAACTGACCACCAAGTCCGGACATGATGGTCGGTTCGGAGGAAGATCATGTCCCCGACGTCGAGAGCATCTTCCGTCCCCTCCTCGACCAGGACCCGTTGCCCCCTGGCGGTGGCCCCGACGAGGTAGCGAGGCAACTTGCCCCTCCGCATAACGACCTCCACCTCGCGGCAGATCATCTCCGCGAGAGAAGACATCGTCGGGGCCTCCAGAATCCCCCAGAACAACAAGCAGCCTGGGACCCTCCAGGCCAGGCCCTCCCAGAAGCTCCCCGCAGGAGCCTCCGGACGGGTTCTGTCAGGATTATGGTAAGTAATCCTAACATACCGACACGAAGAACCCACAGAGAGGCAGGGATCTGTTCGATTTGGGTTAGCTTCCCCGCTGGAAAGTGAATTAGATAGAAGGTACATACCTGGGGGGGGTGTTTCGGGGGAGCCGCGTTCATCTAGGTCCACGTGCCCACGCAGAGTGTGGGCACGCTTCTTCGCCACGTCCATCAACAGGCCGTCTACCGCTTTGCGGTAGTCGTCCGAGTTGTGGTGGTGGGCCTGGGACCTGAATGGCCTCTTTTGGAGAGTCCATTCGGTCAGGCGCGTCCACTTCTCTGCTGGGGCCCCAGATTTCGATGCAATGCCCAAGTAGGTCATCTGCAGCTTAGCGGCGGCCCGCCAGCTCTTATAGAGAGCTGACATGCCCTTTTCGAAGCCTACAGTCTCTTTCCATGGCTCGATGGGCGCCATGTGGCAGGGCCCGGACGGGGGAGGGACTTAATCCAATTATAAGCATACACTATATAACTAGAACTGTATCGAAAACTTACAAAAAGGAGGGTGAGGTGGGATTGGTGGCGGTAGGACGCGGCTCGTGGCGGTGGTGGGCGGCGAGTGATCGTTGTCGGACGTGGCGGGGAGACGATGATCTGCCGTAGACGCTAGGTTGAATAAGCATACACTACATAACTAGAACTGTATCGAAAACTTACCAAAAAAAGAGAGAGGTGGGATTGGTGGCGGTAGGACGCGGCGAGTGGCGGTGGTGGGCGGCGAGTGATCGTTGTCGGACGTGGCGGGGAGACGATGATCTGCCGTAGACGCTAGGGTTGAATAAGCATACACTACACTACTAAGCTGTATCAAAAACTTACCGCTTTTCTCGTGCCCAACTGTGAGATGATGATGTGAGACTAGATCGTCTCGTCAGCGGACATGTTTCGTTTAAAAGAAAGGGGATGGAGTGCCAGTGATAGGGCATACAAGAAGGTGGATGGAAGTCGCTGTTTTCTTCGATTCTTCCTAGGTGGTAGGGTTGCCAGTGGGATGAAGAGGGATGAGCTAGGAAGGGGATGGAAGAGGGATGAGCTTTGTCGGAGAGTTGCTTGGTTGGTGATATATAGTCCTTGACCATCGTGACTACCGTGACAGTGACGGCTTCCGGATGATGCGCGTATTCGCCTACTTATATTACATACCCTCATGTTCTGTTCGCTTCTCAGGTTTTTTTGTTCACATATTGTAATTATCTTGGTCTGAACTCGCACGTACGAATCACAATTGTATGCCTTTGGCCCGTAACTATCTACAATTGACTGACGATACTCGAGTGATAGTCAATGAACCTCTCCAAAAGCCGGGATTTACCGCTATTCGGGCACCTGAAGCGTCTTTACGTCATCGTAACACGACGAAATGAGTATTGCTGGTAAGATTTCGGTTGTACTGGTACTATGTTCGTTCGGCAACGCATGGGGCTTCAGTATCTTGCGCTTGGACCCTTGCATAAGGGGGTCATTATCAGGGGCATGCCATGGGTGGGTACACCTGTTGTAATGCACGGTAGTGTTTGTTCATACTAGTGAGAGCTTCCTTCTTAATTCTTCGTTCGCAAACCGTATTGCAATTATCTACCTGAGTCCATCTCTATTCGCCTTCAGATGTATGAATTATGATAATATACCTCCAGGCTGCCATTAGTATTTCACTGGTATCCGTGTGATGTGAATGCATGTAGGCTAGAGCCGTATCCCGTACTCAGACGTAGAGACGACGTATATAACCTTGTTCATGTGTAACAAGGGATAGGGAGAAAAGGGCTTGACCCCCTGCCAATCTGAGCGTAGCTTGCGGATTTGGCGGTACTGGGGAAATAACTATCCCAGTATGTACTCATAGGGTGGAGTTCGAGTTGGACCTCATAGCCTCAAGTGCCGTATACGCGTGCCTCCGTGTATACCCTACTCGTACTTCGTTAGCCTTGGAAATCACGCTAGCATGTCAACCCAGAGAACAAAATGTTTATTCTGTCGACGACAGTATGTACAAGCGGGTGCATACGAGAAACACCTTCGGTCGAAACACGGGGAGTTTTACGACAGTCTGTACAAGTCTCTTCCGAACAACGCTTCGCGTCACGGCTCCCCGACACATTCCTACGAACGGTCATCCGACGCGGAGGAGCTAGACGTGCCAGGGGAGCAGGAAGTCACCGTTTTACCTCCTGGCGTGAACCAATCCGACTACGAGTCAGATCAGGAGTCGGAGCTTTCAGCTTCCGAGGAACACGCCTCAGATGGCGAAGAAAACCTTGAACCGATCTCCTCGAACGCCGAAAACAGAACGGATGATTACGAAGGTGCCGGATGCCCTTTGAGAAGCGCTGGTTCAGAACGTCGACTCGAGGAGGGACTTCTAGATGACCCGTGGTATCCATTCCGCACGCTTGGTGACTTCAAACTTGCCAGGTGGTTCATCATGAGCAAAGTCCCTCGGTCGAGGATCGACGAGTATTTCGCCAGCGGGCTTTCGGCCTCATCTACACCCTGCTTTCGGTCCGCATACAAGCTCGATCAGTACATCAACGGCCTTGACCCATACCAGGATCTCCTGGAATGGAACGAGGCAACCTTTGAGCATGATGGCCGCTCCTCCGTCTTCTTTTATCGGAATATTGTGCATTGTGTCGAATACCTACTTGCGCAACCCGCATATCGCCAGGACATCGTATATGGACCGATACGGGAATATGATGGAAGCGGACAGAGGCTTTACTCGGAGATGCACACGGCAGATTGGTGGTGGCAGACTCAGGTAAGGTGATCCCCTGCTCACACTCCCTCCTCAATGCCTTTCATATGTTGCTGCTGTTGCTGTTTTCTATATGTTCCTGTTGTTGCTGCCGTTGCCTTCCCCCGCACGTACTCAGCCTGTTTCACGTCCGGCTGTTGCTGGCTTCCATATGTTGCTGTTGCTGCTGCCGTTGCCTTCCCCCGGGCGTACTCAGCCTGTTTGACGTCCGGCTGTTGCTGGCTTCCATATGTTGCTGTTGCTGCTGCCGTTGCCTTCCCCCGCACGTACTCAGCCTGTTTGACGTCCGGCTGTTGCTGGCTTCCATATGTTGCTGTTGTTGCTGCCGTTGCCTTCCCCCGCACGTACTCAGCCTGTTTGACGTCCGGCTGTTGCTGCCTTCCATATGTTGCTGCTGTTGTTGGCTTCCATATGTTGCTGCTGTTGCTGGCTTCCATATGTTGCTGCTGTTGCTGCCTTCCATATGTTGCTGCTGTTGCTGGCTTCCATATGTTGCTGCTGTTGCTGCCTTCCATATGTTGCTGCTGTTGCTGCCTTCCATATGTTGCTGCTGTTGCTGCCGCTGCCTTCCCCCGCGCGTACTCAGCCTGTTTGACGTCCGGCTGTTGCTGCCTTCCATATGTTGCTGCTGTTGCTGGCTTCCATATGTTGCTGCTGTTGCTGCCTTCCATATGTTGCTGCTGTTGCTGCCTTCCATATGTTGCTGCTGTTGCTGCCTTCCATATGTTGCTGCTGTTGCTGCCGCTGCCTTCCCCCGCACGTACTCAGCCTGTTTGACGTCCGGCTGTTGCTGGCTTCCATATGTTGCTGTTGCTGCTGCCGTTGCCTTCCCCCGCACGTACTCAGCCTGTTTCACGTCCGGCTGTTGCTGGCTTCCATATGTTGCTGTTGCTGCTGCCGTTGCCTTCCCCCGCACGTACTCAGCTTGTTTGACGTCCGGCTGTTGCTGGCTTCCATATGTTGCTGTTGTTGCTGCCGTTGCCTTCCCCCGCACGTACTCAGCCTGTTTGACGTCCGGCTGTTGCTGGCTTCCATATGTTGCTGCTGTTGCTGGCTTCCATATGTTGCTGCTGTTGCTGCCTTCCATATGTTGCTGCTGTTGCTGGCTTCCATATGTTGCTGCTGTTGCTGCCATTGCCTTCCCCCGCACGTACTCAGCCTGTTTGACGTCCAGCTGTTGCTGGCTTCCATATGTTGCTGCTGTTGCTGGCTTCCATATGTTGCTGCTGTTGCTGGCTACCATATGTTGCTGCTGTTGCTGGCTTCCATATGTTGCTGCTGTTGCTGGCTTCCATATGTTGCTGCTGTTGCTGCCGTTGCCTTCCCCCGCACGTACTCAGCCTGTTTTACGTCCGGCTGTTGCTGGCTTCCATATGTTGCTGTTGTTGCTGCCGTTGCCTTCCCCGCACGTATTTGGCCTGTCAGACGTCCGGCTGTTACTGCCATGAATTTGTTGCTGTTATAGGCTGTTGATTCTTCACTGTTTTATCGCTACATTTGCTAACTATGCCTCAGGAAACTCTACCAGAGGGGGCTACGTTGGTCCCGGTCATTGGCATGTCGGACCAGACTCATTTGACGAACTTTTCGGGCGATAAAAAGGCGTGGCCGGTATATTTGACGGTTGGAAACATTCGTTCGAAGACCCGGAACTGTCCGAGTAAAATGGCAATTATCTTGCTTGCGCTTCTACCAGTACCACCAAAGTTTTCAAGCAAAAAAACGAAGGACAGGAGTGCCCAGCGGATGACCAACGATGAGATTCTCGAGGGGGCGTTCTCGCTCATATTCGAGCCATTGGAGGCCATTACGAAATTTGGGAAAGAGATGGTTTGCTCAGATGGCAGTGTTCGGCAGTGTTTCCCGGTGTTGGCTGCGTGGATTGCCGATCATGCAGAGAATGAGATGCTGCACGGATTGAAGAGAATGGGCTGTGCGGTGTGCGAAGTTCCCGTGGAACGGCTGGGATCGGACGCGGAAGAGGTTCACCCGACTCGAGACTACGAAAAATATGCGAGAATTGCGCAGCAATACTTTGACACCGGGGACGAAGAGTTCGCCACGTCGCTATCGACAGTGGGGGTAAAGATGGATCGAAATGTCTTCGCCGGGATTTCGCGGGTGACGATCCCCCACCTATTCAAGCCGGACATCCTACATAACGTTTATCTCGGTCTATTCAAGCACATGATGCAGTGGATCGAGGATTTCCTCAAAAAGCATGACCGGCAAGATATCTTCGACGAAGTCTGGAAATCGCTACCACCTTATCCCGGATTCTTCGTCCCCAGAAAGGCTTACAGGGAGGTCACCCAGTGGCAGGGCAAGGAAATGCGGAATCTGGGGCGGTGTATCCTTGGTGTCCTTGCATCGGCACTCCGACGCCCTGCACCGGCCCAGCAAGTTCCTTTTCGAAATGCGATGAGATGTGTACGTGCGTTGGTGGATTTCAGTCTCATGGCTCAGTATCAGAGTCATACACCGGAGACTTTGGACTACATGGAACAGTATCTCAAAGATTTTCACCATTACAAGGACGTCTTTCAAGAGTTCCGGACGTCGAAGAGAACTCGTGAAGACGCGGATGCCAACGACGAACGCTTGCGTTTAGAGCTCGACAGGCAATTGAAGAATGTCGGACGGGTTCCCCCGGTGAGGCGACGTCAGCTATTGGACGCAAACCGGATGCAACGGGTTGGAGAACGTGAGGATATCCTTCGCAGCCAATCCCACTTCAATTTTATCAAACTTCATCTTTTGGTACATTATTGTTCCCATGTCCGGAGGTTTGGAAACATACCGATGTACTCGACGGATGTGGGTGAGCTGGCACATAAGGTGCAGATTAAAGAGGGGTATAGGCGTTCGAATAAAAATGACGCCGCTCGGCAGATCTTGTTCTATTACGGCCGTGTCCATGCTGTGTCCATCAGGATGCTGACGCTACATGTCCTACAAGCTCAGAAGCCAGGATGTGGGGGGCTATCTGGAGATGCTGAGCGAGCGTTCTTGAGCGAAGCGGGACAGTCGCAATCTCCTACGGGTCCGACCCAGGCTGGAGACCCCAGGCCAAGAAGATTACTGAGGGCACGATACGCAAATGTTGACAGTTTTAGGCAATTATCGCGGAATTTAGACATTCCTGTCGAGAGAATTTTCGAAGAATTGGTTAGGTACAGCAGGAGGAGCTTAAGCGATCATCACCGGTTAACCGAGGAGGACGAAAGGCTACGTGCAATGCCTGTCGAACAATTCGGTCAACTCGAAATACCGGTACAAGTCTTTCAAGGAACCGACCTGTACGACATGCATCATGCTCGAACCACGGGCAAGAAATCGTTTAGGAACGGTGCACCTCGAAACGATTGGGTCTGGGTAACAGTGGGTTCGACAAGCGAATCTGGTGCGTTAAGGGGGAGGCTGCCGGGAAAGCTTCTTGGCTTGTTCAAACTCCGTACGGACACGGTCAGCGGTACGGATACAGTCGTCGGTACGAAAACCGTCCATAGGCTAGCAGTAGTCGAAATTTTACAAGCCACGAATAGTGGACGAATAGTTGATACTCATGGACTTGTAAAAGTTTCAAAGCGGCGAGGCACGTCCGAGAGGATCGATTTCTGGATTGTGGATATTATGACGATTTCCTCCCTAGCACATCTGATTCCGGAGGGCGATGGACAGTGGCTCGTCAATAGCCGGATAGACTTACGGACGTTTAATGAAATTTATTAGAAAGGTGGGAGCCGGGCAAGTGGAGGATGTAATGCGGGTGAACAAGACGGGAATGAAGCTAATTGATTTACAGGCTGCGGCGGGAACGGTCGCTCGCGTGGTTTGGAGTCCGCAATCAATAATACTATTGTGTTTGACATTTGTTTTGACGGAAGACAGACGTATCGCGTATATAGCACGTACGCGCTGTGTTGAGCCACGTTTTCATGGTTAGTCTACAGATTGATAGATAATGAAGTTAGTTGTGACGAAAACTGGACATAGCGTATAAAGGACGTATGCGCGATGAGCTGGGCTGCAGTTCATAATTTACAAATTGATAGAATGTTGTGACGAAAACTGGACGTATCGCGTATAAAGAACGTATTGCGTATCAAAGACGTACTCGCACTGAGCTGGGCTGCTGTTCATAATTTACAAATTAATAGATAGAAGTTTGTTGTGACGAAAACTGGACGTATCGCGTATACAGGACGTATCGCGTATCAAAGGCGTATCGCGTATAAAGAACGTACTCGCACTGAGCTGGGCTGCGGTTCATAATTTCCAAATTGATAGAAGTTTGTTGTGACGAAAACTGGACGTATCGCGTATAAAGGACGTATCGCGTATAAAGGACGTATCGCGTATAAAGGACGTACTCGCACTGAGCTGGGCTACGGTTCATAATTTACAAATAAAGTTGGTTGCGACGAAAGACGGACGTATCGCGTATATAGAACGAGGCAGTGGGCTGCGACACATACATGGCGATAAGTTGTGGGAAAGGGCAGCAAGAATCAGATGGAATCTGGATGGGTAGTAACTAACGGGGAAATCAGATGGCATAGATATGCGAGCTACGATTTGAGAAGCGTCATAACAAAACGTATCTAAGGAAACGCGTTGGGCTGAGGGTGATCGCGCGATAATTATCAGGAGGACTTGGGGACGACGGAGTCAACAAGGTTACCAACCGGATGGAGGTGGGATGTGAGGAGTGAAATAACACTTGGTGGGACGACGTGGGACGTAGGGGGGGAACGGAAGCACGCACCTGACGCATAGGACGCACAGGACGCGAGGAAAGCACCGGCCCACGTCCTGACGCAGGCACCATACACTTGATGCAGGGATTTTTTTTGCTGATGTCGTCCACCAGGACATATGAAGTCAGAAATCATAATCCCTTTTCCCCGAGACTTTTTACGAAGAGGCGCTCCCCCCTCCTGACACCAA
>Ga0307518_10002783_pt1 | contig 12693 bp, 8 predicted proteins | sample 25_EM_MG_FD_203889 | JGI IMG/M metagenome (GOLD analysis project Ga0307518, IMG submission 203889) | Populus trichocarpa ectomycorrhiza microbial communities from riparian zone in the Pacific Northwest, United States - 25_EM | ecosystem: Host-associated > Plants > Roots > Unclassified | place...
ACCCATTTAAAGTATAATTAAGTCCTTGCACTTAATTAAATCCTTCAATTGGACCCAAATTAATTCTTAAACATAATTAAAATTTAATTTGGCCCATGATTAAATCAAATTGGCCTATTAAAAATTTTTATGCAAACTCATCCAATAATCATTTAATTTGACCTTGAATTTGCATTTGTTTTCCATTTTTGGGCATAATGGGTTACAATTATCCTTAAATCTCCTCTAAAAATTGCAACTTCATTTCCCGGCCTGCTTTCTCCACATTGCCAGCCTTTATTTTATTTTTTGATTTTTATTTTGAAAAAGAGTGAATTTTGGGGAATAACCCAGAATTGGGTTATGACAGGGATGTCGATACTTTACAGTGATGTTATTGATAGCTCGAGAATCCATTCACATTCGCCAAGTTTTGTCCTTTTTTGGAACAAGAAGCACAGGAACTGCACAAGGACTCATGCTCTCTCGAATGTATTATTTCGACATCAACTCCCCCCACTTGCCTTTGAAGCTTCTTAGTCTCTTCAGGATTGCTCCTATAAGCCGACCTATTTGGTATAGATGCTCCTGGAACAAAGTCAATTTGATGGTCAATACCTCTAATTGGCGACAAACCACTAGGAATGTCATTCGGAAATACATCCTCAAATTCCTGCAAAAAAGCTTTAACAACACTAGGAACACAAGAATCTAAATTATTTGAGTTAAAGAATGCCTCCTTATACACAAGTAAAATCATAGGCAAGTCAGAAAGATAGGCATATTTAAGATCATTAGATTTTGCAAAAAACTTCAGGTGTTTCCCTACTTTTTCTACACACTCTTCTTTTCTCACCCTTTCTTTCTTCTCTCCACTCATTTTCTCTCCACTCTAGGCCTTCCTTTGATTTTTTTGTTCTTGGTCGTGACCCTCCCCTAATGTCCTAAGGGTGGAAACTTTGTTCCCTTTTTTTTTCAACTCATGGCTCACTTTCTTTTCTCTCTTCCTCACATCCTCACATGTTGTTGAGCTTGTTTTTCCATTTTGGCCAAATCTTTTTGTTCCTCCACTTTGGCCGAAACATGTTGCTCTTCCTTATAACTTCAATTGAATTTGATCTTCATACACTTGCTTTGGTGAGAGTGGAGCAAGTGTATAAATCCTTCCATCCTTCTCCAATGAATACATGCATAGGCACAACATCACATAACACTTCATTCTTATATTTGCCTGAAAAAGAAATCATCACCTGTCTATTCACCCTAACAACACCACATTCATTCAACCATTGAAGCTGATAAGGCCTCTCATGCTTTACGGTATTCAATCCCAACTTTCTAACCTAAGTAACACTCGCAACATTAGTACAACTACCACTATCAATGATCATACTACATACATTATCGTTGATTGGGCATCTAGTATGGAAGATGTTCTCCCTTTATTGCTCCACATCATCCTCCTTAGTCTGAACACTAAGCGACCTTCTAATCACCAAAAGCATACTTTAAATCACTAGCATCCTCAAGTGGTGGCATGTCTCACAATCTGACTCCTCACTAGTGGACACAATCTCTCCATCATCCCTTAGAATCATAACTCGATGATTTGCACACTCTAATGCATAGTGTCCCAATCCCTAACACTTGAAACACTTTATATAACGATTATGCTTCGGTTAGACTTCTCCCTTAAGTTTTTTTATCATTGGCCGAAACCTGCTTCTTCACGGAGGTAGATTCGACACTTTTGGAAGTCATCAATGGCTTCGTTGGTGCACTACCCTCTCTCCTATAATTCATTGTCCAACCCGAAGAAGACCCCATATAAGCTCCAGATCGTGTGTTACCCTTCCTTTTCAACTGTCCTTCAACCTTAATGGCTAAGTGTGCTAACTCCTCCAAATCAACATATGATTGCAACTCCACAACATTAGTTATGTCTCTATTCAAAAACCTAGACATAGTCACTTCCTCGTCTTCATTAACATTAGCTCTAATCATAGTCACCTCTAATTCTTTTTTATACTCCTCCACACTTTTATTACCTTGTGTAATCATTTGTAAAGGATTAAATAACTTCCGATAATAGTGTTTAGGAACATACCTCTTCTTCATTATTATCTTCAACTCCCATGTGCTAACTGGTCTTTCTCTATTCCTTCTTCTTTCTACCACCAATCTCTCCTACCAAACCATGACATAATCAGTAAACTCCACTACAACTAACTTAACCTTCTTTTCTTTAGAGTACCTATGGAGGTCAAAAATCATCTCCACCTTTTTTTTCCCAATCTAAGTAAGCTTCAGGGTCAGTTTTTCCCTTAAAATGTTGGGATTTTCAACTTAATACTACCCAAATTTCAATCTACATCATCTAAATCATTAAAATTCCTCCTATGCCCAGAATCCCTATCGACCAAATTCTACCCCTCCTTGGTCGAGCCTCATACAATTCTTTCCTATGTGTACAGAACTCACTACCACGGTTAAAATCATCTTCGACTCCTTCTGTAGAGTTTTCCAGCAACACTCTCCTCCTTCCTAGCTTAAATTCATAAATTCACAACGCCTACACCTGGAGATGAGCAAAGGAAGTATAAATTCATAACAAAGAATGGTCAATTCTTTGAAGAGTTGAAAGTTCAATCAAGAACTAAGATTGAGCAACCAAAAATTCAGCTACAATGCTGAAATTATCACCAAAAGTCTGATCTGAAATTATTCCTAAAGAGTATTTAAACTTGATGCGAACCTCATGATCACGTGGTCACGCAACCCACAAGCAAAGATATTAATTCCTGGAAAGCCAAGTAAATCATGTTTGATAGGAGTGCGACACAAAGATAACTTGTACCTAGGCACCAATACTATTGGAAACGGAAAACCCACACGTAACGAATATTGATTCGCGAATGAGAAGTATAAAGATGACACCACGAAGCCAGTTGTTCTTCGATAAGTCGTTTTCAGTTCTTTAGAGAACTAAGGAAGAGAGATTATCCCACCAACACACAACAAGTGTGGCAAACCATAAGTTTTATTAATCTGAATTATCTAACTTGCATGTCTGGTTCTGCCTTTATTTATACTAACTCAAAAATTAAATAAACCATAATGGACCCCCCCTTAGGTGGATTTATATGAGGCCCACATACAATTGACCCAAATAAGTAATAATAACCCAAATACTAAGAAGAAAATAATAAAAATAATAAAAATCCAAAAATTCTATCCTAAATAAGCTAAAATCAGATTTTTTTTTCACCATTAAGAAGTCCCAAATAGACTAGAAAATCTGATTTGAATGTAGAATTAATTCTGAAGTCTTCTTTCCTTGTTGTAGCTAGGATGAATAAGGAATCCTTGTAAGAAAATGATTCTGTAACATTTATGAATCCTTGTCACACTTGGGAACTATGTTGCAGCCCATTAAAGATCTTTGTAGAACAAGAAAATTCCTAAAAAAAGCTGTCACATCCTTTTAGGAAAAGAATCCTAGCCAAATAGGAAGTCCATAAGTCAGAACTAACAAAATTCATACAGCCCCTGTTGATCAGTATTGTGATGCCTTCTCGAACTCCGATGGAACTGAAATTTTAACCCAAGGTAGGACGACATGTCACGAGACCCCACGTAAAATTTCAGCTCGATCAAATGGTCAGATTGAGAATTATGATTGTTTCTGAACTCCAATTGACCTAAAATTTTAACCTAATGTAGGAAAACATGCCAGGATACACCACGTAAAATGTCAGTTCGAACCAACGATCGGATTGAGAATTATAACTTTTATCGTGAAACTGGATAGTTGTGCATTTTACATCATAATCAGAATTTAAATGTTTTTTCATTGCCAGGATTGTATCACCTTCTTAATACTTTGATTCATCGCCCATGCCAATCCTCCACGCGAATGGTAGTGCTCATCCTGGGCAGTCCACAGTGATTATTGCTCTTATTGTTTATCAAGCCTCACCATGCTCCCAAGTGTGGTGTTGTTTGTTTCATCATGATGGAGTTTTTGACAAATCATTCAACTTCTTGGATTATTGCAAAAATTAACCTTTGATCAGCTCTGTACATTCTACCAACAATCATAAAAAGGTTTCTTAGTGTTGACCTCATATTAGATTGTTAAGTAGCCACATAGTTGCCTTGAGTTGAACCATATTCTTCAAGTATATGTTATCATATCAACCTTTATGGAACTGTTAACTCATCTAGACATGCATGACCATTTTTATGACTCATAGCTTACAACAAAAGCTCATTGTTGTGTGCCTAACATTTTTTTACCGAAAATTGCTCCCAACCTGTCTAATTAGATTGTGAAAAGAAATTCATTGTCATTATCAATGATGTTTCTTTTTATCACTCACATTCATGTGGTGAAATGCACCTTGAATTGATGAGCTTCAAAGCAAATTGTCCTCGATCAATCTAGGTTAGGCACATCCTTTCAACATTTATCCAAATGCACCCATTTGATAACATCTTTTAGGAGTCATAGCTATATTTCAAAGGGTAAGACAAGTTTTCAGACATGAATAGCCTCTCAAGTGCAGTTTTACACTCAATTGCTGCTTGAGTTCATTAAATCGTAGAATTTTTAGGCAACATTGCCCTCAACTAAACTAGTTGTGTCCATTCTTCTACCTATCATCAAGAGACATTTATCATTGTCAGACATTATGATGCGAACCTCGTGATAGGAGTGTGACACAATGAAAAACTGTCTCAAGGCACCAGCACTATTGGAATGAAGTTGAATGACACCATGAAGCTAGTTAATCTTCGATAAGTCAGATTCAATTCGTTTAAGAACCAAAGAATGAAAGAATCTTTTTCACATGTTAAAAGTGAAAAGTTCAAAAGTATTATTCATCAAAGGTGCTGAATTTTAGGCTTTACATGTATTTAAATAGTTCTTAAAAATTAACCCTAATGAATCTACCCTTGTGGCATTTACAAAACTTGACCTAAAACCTTTACTAGTAAGCCCAAACCATGATCCAAACAAGACTTAGATCTTAGATGAAATCAAAAGTGTTAATTCAGCTCAAACATAAAAATAATAATGAAAACAAGTCTAGACATTAGTTTGTTGATACCGCATATATAAAAAAAAACAAGAAAAAATATCTTAATTCCCTGGATTAAATAACCCTTGACTGATCCACCTTCCTAGATGCTCTAAGATTGCTTAGCGAACTTTTAAAGTCGTTTAGATGCTAGGAAATCTAATCTGAATAGGAATTTAATTGTTGAAGTCTTCTTTCCTTGTAGGACTAGGATTTCCCTTTAGAACATAATGCGAACCTCGTGATCACGTGGTCATGTAACCTACAATCGAGATTGAAATCTAAACTTGGAAAGTTAAAAAAGGTTTGATAGGAGTGTGACGCAATAGAAACTTATCCCAAAGCACCAACACTATTGGAATGAAGCCAAATGATGCCACAAAGCAAATTGATCTTTGATAAGTCAGATTCAGTTCGTTCAAGAACCAAAGAGTGCAAGAATCTCTCTCAAGTTAAAACTAAAAAATTCAGAAGTGTTATTCATTAGTGGCTGCTAAAATTTAGGTTACATATGTTTAAATAGTTTTAAAAAATTAACCTAGTGGATCTACCCTTGTGGGATGAAATGGACCCATACACAAAAAACTAACCCAAAACCTTTATGAGAATTGTGTGGAAAAACAAAGAAACAACCCAATTTTTATGCTAGAGAGGGTGAGGTCAAATCTACATTTTTCAATACCAAGCAAATGATTTTACTTGTGTACAAAGAGACTTACTTTAATACTAATGATCTTGATTATATGACCATTATTGAGGGGGATAAGGCAAGTATGAGCCCGTGTTTTGTACCAATGCTACTTGTGCCTAAGAAGGATGGAATATGGAGGAAGTGTGTTGATTGCCCAAGAAGTATAGACATCCTATTCCTAGGCATGATGACATATTAGATGAGTTACATGGATCTTTTATTTTCTCTAAATTTGACTTGAAAAATAGGTACTATCAGATTAGGATGAAAGAAAGTGATGAGTGGAAAACAACATTTAAGACGGAGCATGGTTTGTATGAATGGTTAATAATGTTGTTTGGACTAACAAATGCACCTGGTACATTTATGCATTTAATGAATCATGTGTTGTGTGCTGATACAGTTCAGCCTTGTGATACGACCTAAGCGAGGTTAGATTCGGATTTTGGTGTAAAAGTTTCTATCGTCCAATTTTACACTATTAAACATAACTCCAAATCCAACCATTGGATCGAGTTGAAACTTTACCAGAAGATTCTAGAGGTATTTTTCTATGCATGGAGAAATTGTGTTTCTTGGCTATGTTGTAACTGCACATGGTATTGAGATGAATGAGGAGAAAGTTAAGGTCATCCGGGATTGGCCTACACCCAAATCGGTAAGTGAGGTGAGAAGTTTTCATGAGTTAGTTAGTTTTTATAGGTGTTTTGTGAAAGATTTTAGTATAGTAGCTACACATTTGATTGAAGTTGTTAAAAAGTTAGTTGGGTTTAAATGGGGGAAGGAACAAAAATTGGCTTTTGTTCTTTTAGAAGAGAAATTATGTTTTGGCTTTACCTGACTTTACGAAAGCATTCGAAATAAAATGTGATGCATCTAGAATAGGAATAGGTGCTGTTTTAATGTAGGATCGAAGACCTATTGTGTATTTTAGTGAGAAGTTAAGTGGAGCAACCTTAAACTTTCTCACTCACGACAAAGAACTCTATGTGCTGGTAAGAGCACTTGAGATATGGCAGCATTACTTGTGGCTAAAAGAGTTCGTAATCCATTTAGATCATCAGTCCTTGAAGCATATGAAAGGACAAAGTAAGTTGAATAAGAGACATGCAAAATAGGTTGAATTCCTTGAAACATTTCCTTACATAATCAAGTATATAAGCAAGACAAAGAGAACATAGTGGTTGATACACTTTCATGCAGGTATGTTATTCTAAACACCATGAATACTAGATTGCTAGGCTTTGATTATGTGAATAAGTTGTATGATAATTATTCTGACTTTGCCGAGATTTATATGCACGTGGACATTCAGCTTTTGGTAAATTTTATTTGATGGATAGTTACTTATTCAAAGAGAATAGATTGTGTGTCCCTATTAGTTCTTTGCATGAATTGCTTTTTCGTGAAGCACTAAGGATGGTTTAATGGGTCACTTTGGGGTTGCAAAAACCTTGGATGTATTGCATGAGCATTTCTATTGCCCAAAGATGAAAATGGAGGTGCAATGAATCTGTGAACAGTGCATTGCTTGTAGAAAGGCAAAATCTAGAGTACAACCACATGGACTGTATACACCATAAACCTTGGGTAGATAGATCTATGGACTTTGTTTTAGGTTTACCTGGGGGAAAAAAAGTAGAGACTCTATTTTTGTTGTGATTGATAGGTTTTCTAACATGGTGCATTTCATTGCATGTAATATGAAGTCTTCTATTAGTAATCAAAGAAGCCATATTGCAAATATGATTAATTTTTAAAACAATACAACTAACAATGTCTCTATAAATCATCGAACTAGTATGAGGAGCATCACCATGAAGACAAGAATTCCTTTCCCTCCCAATATAATAAACGACAGTAGCTAATAATATCAACCTCGTAAGCAAAGAATGAAGAGAGCACCTCTTACTCAAGTTAGAGAGCCAAGAAATGGTGTTAACCCAAGAGCAACGATGAAAGGGGATGTGGAGCATTGATCATACCAAATGTGATGAGAGAATGAGCAATAAAAAAAATAAGTGATCAACATCTTCCCTATCACCTCTAAATAATAGGCATCGGATAACTTGAATTACACCATAGCTTATCCTGAGTGGAGAGAGCTTAATCCACAAGATAAATGAAATATTATGAATAATGAGACAATTAATGTAATTACAATAAAAATCAGGACACACATTCATTTTAAAGCAAAGTAAATTTAAAAATAAGTGCAACATAATTACAAACAAGTGTTTTTAAAAGAAAACTATTCTACATATATCATTCATATTTAATTTAGAGACACACATATTTTTTTATGAAAAATTACATTGCAAAGAAAAAGATTCATTTCTTCCATTTACTTCATTTGATTAAGCTAAAATTAGAAATATAAGATCTATTAATCGACACGAAGTTGTGAGATACATGAATATATATAATCAGTACAGGATATTGGAGGTAATACATGAGGTTATAAGGAAATACAAAGGGAGAGGTTTTGATGCCTTCTATGAATGATCTATTCTGGGTGTCCTCCTAAAGCTTGATAGGAGCCTCTTTGTATACAGGGGTTTTGGATTGGCTTTTTGAAAATTTTGTAAAGCAAATAATGTGCTTTTTGAAAGTTTGAAAAGTAGTATGCTTGATGTTTGCCATCTTTTGTAAGTGGAGGTTAGCTTTTTTAAAAAAAACTACTTGTTGTTGCTCGTTATTTTGTGCAAATAAGGCATCAGCTTTTTTGAAAAGTTGAACTGAAGCTTGGTTGGGTTAACCATTTGTGTCAACAGGAGGAATTGGGGCCATAAAACTTGACCTAGAAAATACTTTATTTTTTTTTCTTTTTTTTTACAATAAGCGTATATTATTTTTGTATAGAAGGAAAAACTCCATAACAATAATCTCCATTATCATCTGTTAGGCCAATAATGGAATCGAAAGATAAAGATGATCCATCATCTTTAATGCTTTGTAAGACTTGTTTCATGACTTGAAAATACTTTTCTTCAGATTTGGCTGAGGCAAGAAGAGTAGAAGCATGAGATCGTTGAGCTAGAAATTTGGATTGAGGATGTGGATATATAATTTAGGCTTTTTGGTGTTGCTGAAGCTATTGTGTGATTGTAAGTTTTGAACTTTTGCTATCTACTGCGAAGGAGTGCCACCATTTTACTTTGTATTTTCTAAAGAGGATGGGATACCAATGCCCTGGTAATTATAGTAAAAAATACTAAGAACAGACCCAAGGAACAAAGAATTTGGAACATAACATGAGAATTAGTGGAAAATTTTCTCATTTTCTAAAGGTTTAAAGTTTTGTTTGAAATAAATGGGGTTTTATTACTTCGTAAATACAACCAAAGTAATCCCACCATTGAAGGAACCATGTTTGTAGGTTTAAAGTCTTGATGGAGGTATTGAGATAGAATAGCCAGGAGTCACCTTTACTATTTTGGAGAAAAGGGCTTTGAATCATGCTTGTTGATAATCCCAGTATCAATAAGAGCAGGCAATGGAATCACCAATTTTGACATGGTAGCTGATCAAAAATTGGATTGTTTGGTGAAGGGGTTGTTTTCAATCAAAAGGATGAAGGATATTTTGGATAATGCATGTGGAATATGTATATTGGGAATGATTTTGTTGTAGTTTAAAGTGTTGAATTTGACAAATTTTGTTATTTCAAGTATTGACATGTAATAAGATTGGGGTTTGGATAAGTCCCATGGTTTGAAGTACCAATTTGGAGGAAAGATCTTTGTGGTTGCAATAGAAGGATCAGGATGGAAAAAATCCATTTTTTATTGTTCAAATGTTTTGATAATTTGGTTTTTCAAAATAATCAGATCTTTTTTTTAAACCTTTTGGCATAATTCCGACGAAAAATTTGGATTAAAAAGAAACAGGGGTTTTTTAGAGGAAGATCTTGCTTCGATTTTAGAAATCAGTTTGGAGGTTTCACTTGTCTGGGAAGATTGCTCTCCCTACAAAGGACTTCTATTTAATAGTTTGTAGAGTCAGAATTAATTATGGTGATTTGGATTGAGAAGCTACCCAATTTTATACTTGCAAAGAGTTTTTTCTTCTTATTTGATAATTGCTTCATACCATGATTTGATTGGTTTTGCGGAGAAAATTGTTGATGCAAGTAGTTTAGTAGGGTTTTGAGATTTTGGAGACTCGGACTTTGTTTGTGGGTCTTAGCCTTTATCTCTGGATTTGAATTTAGGAGGCATCATGACCTGTTTTGAAGGAATTTTCAGGTTAGGAAATCTTGAATTGAATTTGTATCTCCTTTTATATATTCTATATCAAAATAAAAAAAATACTTAAAATAGCTTGTCATCGAGCAAAAATCTGTTTTGAATCAATATTTTGAACATCTTTTTATAAAACTTCTTTGGCATATTTGCAATCAATACGTCAAAAGAATTCTTGATTTAGTAAGTCGCTTTAAAATTTTGTAATAGATAGAACAATTGAAAGAATTTCTTTCTTGATAGTAGAGTAATTCTTTTGATAATCATTCCAATAGGCAGAGAAGTAAATTGAAAAATTTGTTCTTTGGAATTTTGAATTTGTTTGAGAATACCCCTATTCCCTAATTCTTACGTATATGTTTCTACAATCTTAGGAGCTAAGGGATTGGCTAGATGAAGACAAGGGATTATGCGAATCTCATGATCACGTGGTCACACAACCCACAGACAAAGACACCAATTCCCGGAAAGCCAAGTAAATCAGGTTTGATAGGAGTGTGACACACTCCTAAATGTGCTAGAATCAGATTTGTCACCATTAAGAAGTCCCAAATAGACTAGGAAATCTTATCTGAATGTAGAATAGTTATGAAGTCTTCTTTACTTGTTGTAGCTAGAATGAATAAGGAATCATTGTAAGAAACGGATTCTGAAACATTTATGAACACTTGTAAACAATGTTGCAGCCCATTAAAGATCTTTGTAGAACTAGGATATTCCCAAAACAAGCTGCCACATCCTTTTAGGAAAAGAATCCTAGCCAAATAGGAAGTCCACAAGTTAGAACTAACAAAATTCATACAGCCTCTGTTGACCAGTATTGTAATGCCTTCCCGAACTCCGATGGAATTGAAATTTTAACTCAAGGTAGGACGACATGTCACGAGACCCCACGTAAAATTCCAGCCCGATCCAACGGTCGGATTGAGAATTATGATTGTTGTTGTAAAACTAGATAGTTGCACATTTTACATCAAAATCCGAATTTGACCTTGCGTGAATCGTATCAGTGGATTTCTTGGACTTGCTTTTTAAAATGGCGAACGAGAGCAGTATGTTCATCAAACCATGGTACTGTGTTTTTTCTCAATCTATCATTAAGGGATTTTGCAAGTCTACTAATATTAGGATAAAGTCTAAAACATAATTTAGACTTCCTAAGAACCCTTGTAACTGAGGTTTATCAAGGATTTTATCAGAGAATTTAATAGAAAAGGTAAGGGATCTCTCAATGGGTGCGATGGTACCTTGGCAGATATATTAGCCGAGAAAATGAACACAAGTTTGGAACAGAGAAATCTTTGATTTGGAGACAACTAAACCATTTTGTTATGTAACATGAAAGAATGTTTGTAAGTGTTTAAAATGTTGTTCTATTGAGTTTGAAAAAAATAAGAACATCATCACTATAGATTGTGCAAAATTTAGAATATGCATTCAATATGTCATTCATTATCCTTTGAAATTTAGATGGTGTATTTTTCAAACTAAATGGCATAACTTTCCATTCATACTGACCAAATGAAATTGTAAATGCAGTTTTGTGACAGTCTTTAGGATGAATTTGAATTTTCCAAAACCCTGATTTCATATCAAACTTAAAAATTATGAAGGCAAAATGCAATTTTTATTATAAATACTTTTATTTAGAATTGGATATCTAATCCACTTTAGAGCTCTATTTAGTGGTTTGTAATTGGTCACAAGTCTAGGTGTGTCTCGTTCTATCTTAGAATTTTTATTGACATAAAATGCAGTACACGACCAAGGTGATCTAGTGATGCGAACCTCGTGATCACGCAACCCACAATCAAGATTGAGATCTGATCTCGGAAAGCCGAAATTTTCATCAAAGCTACCGAAATTTTGGCTTATATGAGTTTAAATAGTTCTTGAAAAATTAACCCTAATGGACCCCTTATGTGGACTTATATGAGGTCCACTCAAAACTGACCCAAAACCGTAAACTGAAAAGCCCATAACTTAATCCAAACAAGTCTTGGATCCTAACTGAAAACAAAGTATTAAGTAACCCCAAACAAGCCTTGGCCTGTAGCTAATAAAATAAAATAAAATAATAAAAATAATTAATTTGTCATTAAATACTACAAGCCCTTCTTTCCTTGTGTAGTTAGGATGAATAAGGAATCCTTATAAGAAAAGGATTCTGAAACATTAGTGAATCCTTGCCACTTGGAGATTATATTGCAGCTCATTAAAGATCCTTGTAGAACTAGGAAATTCCCAAAACCAGCTGCCACATCCTTGTAGGAAAAGAATCCTAACCAAATAGGAAGTCCACAAGTCAAATGGAAGTAAATAACAAAATTCGTACAGCCTCTTTTGACCAGTATTGTGGTGCCTTCTAAACTCTGATTGACCTAAAATCTTATCCCATAGTAGGACAACATGTCTGGAGAGTCCACATAAACTTTTAGCTCGATCCAACGGTTAGATTGAGAATTACTGTTGCCGTAAACCTGGACTATTGCGTTTTTTACGCCAAAATCCGAATCTGACCTTACTTGGGTCGTATCACAAGGCTGAACCGTATCATCTAGACTTCCAGACAGACCTTCAGGTTCTAAATCTTGGATTTCAAGTCTACAATGTTGTTCTAATTCAACATTCATTTGGATTTGATATAGTTCAACCTTGTGATACGACCCAAATAAGGTCAAATTTAGATTTTGGC
>Ga0307518_10002784_pt1 | contig 12689 bp, 9 predicted proteins | sample 25_EM_MG_FD_203889 | JGI IMG/M metagenome (GOLD analysis project Ga0307518, IMG submission 203889) | Populus trichocarpa ectomycorrhiza microbial communities from riparian zone in the Pacific Northwest, United States - 25_EM | ecosystem: Host-associated > Plants > Roots > Unclassified | place...
AGGACAAATTCAAATGCAATAAAAGATTTTATCAATAAAAACAACTATATTGGCGAGCAACACACGTGCCAACTTATAAGGAAGTTGACGCGTTAAAGTGGCATGTGCAACCTTCTTCGAGCTTCGATGGTGGTTTTCTTTAGTGCCACCTGAATTGTCTCATCAATGTCTTCACTTAAGGCATCACATGTCAAAGTTGAAGTCCCGACGTGGCTTTAACAACATTTTATTTTCTTTTTTCCCTCTCTTCCCTTAATTTTCATGTCAAACTAAAGAAAAAAAAAACATAATTGTTGTCCGTAATGTTGTGTGCGTGTGTGCACATTGTGGATTCCTTTAGATAAAATACCACTGGTTTTAGTTTATACCGCGCCATGGGCCAAATCAATTTGTTTTTTAATATAAAAAAAGTTAGGTGTTGCTAACATGTTAAAAAAAACAATGTAGGGGTTAACTCGATGTGACCCACCCGACTTGGTAAGTCCAAAGGTAACTTGGAAGATAAAAAAATAATAACAAAAATAGACGCTTGCAAAATCAAGCACCAATAAAATGGTGGAATGTTTATTTGAGAATGTGATAACTTCATAGAAAAAAAAATAAAACAAATCATGAAGATCAATTTAAAATAAATCAAATGTTGAAAGATAAAATTGAAAAACAAAACTGAAAAAACAAAGAATAAAATTAAAAAACAAAACTAAAGTATCTGCAAAAAGCCCAGACAAACAAGTCTGGGTAGCCCAGCTTGCATTGGCATTAAAAAAAAGTCAAGTTTGCATGCTTAGGCTTTGATAATATTTTTTTTAAAGGGTGGACACCATGTTGTCCCCTTTATTTTTTTAGGACGACCATTTGGTTATCAAAAAATAAAAGTAGAGGTGTTTTACACCTAAAAACTCATTTTCGAATATTTTTTTATCCAAAAACACACACAAAAAATCTAATAGATCTAAATAAACCTATTTTTACATTCAAACAACCCAAAAATGATCCAAAAATAAAAAATCAACCTTAAATCTAAAAACTTCATACAATTTGAAGATGAAAGAATACCAAAGTGAAACTTTTTTTTTATCATTGACAACAAAATTAACTATTTTGATAGTTAAAATTGATGTTAATCGATATTTTTTATCTTTGCCATCAAAATCCGATGATGTTTTCTCTCTCATCTTAAACTAGAGACTGAAAAATAAAAAAATTAAAGTTTTTGATCAAAATGAATTTTGAAAAAAATTGAAGGGACTAGAATTGAGTGAGTTCCAAATTAAAAGAACAAAAGTCAACTTTTTAAGTCAATTTCAAAACAACTATCTAATTTATTCATGTTTTTCACTATGATTTCCTAAAGCGACCTTCCTTTTAATTTACTACTTTCTTTTTAATTTTGATTTTTCTCTTGGTTAACAAATAAGAAACAATTAGTCTTCATTGGCCACATAAAAATCAAATCACCCAAAAAAACAATTTATGACCAAAATAAATAGTGAAAGAATCAACCGTATTTTGACGATAAGTAAAATCACCACACCTCTTAATTTTATTTTATTTTTGTTAATTGGGGTTTCCAAGGCACTAATCATACCTTATGGCTAGCTAGCACAATAACGATTCTTATCAATATTCAACGCATATCATGATTGTATTATTTATTTGAGAAAAGCACAAGCCACATTGCAATAAGTTTCAATTACTTTGCATCATGTGTAACAACTACACTTTATAACATCACAATAATATATATCGAAATTTATTGACGACACACGCACACGCACGCGCGCGCACATTGAAAGAGAGCCTCGAAAAAAAGGAATGGACGAAGATCAAGGGTTTGAAAAACGATTTTGATGGAGGAAGGTGGAAGGCAAACACTGGAGATCCGTAAATCCTTCATCAAGATAAACTTATGGTTGGTTTCATGAAATCACTGACCTTCTTTACATACAAAGATGAAAACAAAATTCGTAAAGAAGCCATCAAAACTGATTGGATCATGCAGAACTAAGAACTTGAGTAAAGAAAACGATGATTAAGTTGGAATGGAAACACTACAGGAGGATGAAAGAAAATTGTTATTGCAGGTTAATCCTATAATCAACAGCTTGGTCTCAACAAGTCAGCACACAACAGATTATGTCTAACTATTTTTCTCCCACCATCCACTACTATTTATCTTTTCTTTCGAGAATGAGAATGTGTATGTTATTTTAATTTCTTTATCAATATGTTTTGCTAACATTAAGCACATGTTTAACTATGGTACGAGGAATTTGCGGTTTGATAAAACATTTCATGAACACACCCCTTGATCTCCAAGGAGACAGGGTGAAGTTACGAAAAGCACACAGGATAAGAACACCCATGGCCATTGCGAGGACCTCTACATACAAATAATTTAAACAAGATGACATTACAACAAAATTAACCAAAAAATAATGGACTTGAAATACTACTGGGGCTATTAGCTACTATCTTGTGTTATAATTGGAGAGGACGAGGACTTGTCCGTCGTCTCACCACTGGACATGTGTGATTTAGCACTCGCGCGTGCCATTTCTAACATCAAATCTACTTCTTTCTTGTACTGCAAAGTGAGATCATAATTCATGAGACGGATTTTGAACTTTGGAAAGCTAGCTGAAAAGTAAAAATTCAACTGGTACTGTAAAAAGAAAACAGCTCTACAGAAGGGAACTAACCTCATTGATGGCCCCTGACCTAATTTTAGATTGCATCACACACCATTTCTTGAAATGTGCACCTGCAGAAATAGTAAGATTAAAATTTCACCCATTTCCTGAAACAACATTCCGGACTGAAAAGGATGTTTACCATTTTAAACGACACAAAAGAATATCAAAAGAACACAGTAGTTCAGGCACAGACAACAGGTCAGGGTTAGTCGGAGTCGGTCCCTGTCCATAGAGAAGCTCTAGCATGTTCTAAAGATCATAGCTTGTTAGAAATTCTTATATCTATGCTTCTACGCCCTTGAACAAATGCAAGAGAGACCAAGTGCTTGTGGTTTCATTATTTCCTCTTTCATGACCAAACAACCAGTACACAAGATTATACCAGGTAAGAGTAAAATAGATTAGAAGAAAAGCAGTCAACAGAAAACAATCTATTTAGACAAATTTGACTATCAGCAGAATTCAAAGTAAGGTAAAATCTGGTCACATATGTCAAGGGGACTAGGGCAACAAGAAACCTACCAGCTTTTATATCCATTGCACATGAGTTTTCACCATTGGTCTCCAGGCTCCAGCGACAGTGAATCTAATGCAGGGCCAGCAGTACAATGTCAACAATAATGTTCGAAAAAAGAAAGCAGATAATAACATCTACAGATAAAGTAGAGCCTTGTTAAGCTAGAAGTTAAAGTGTGAAACACGCAAGCTCCTATGATGAATGCTATTCTCATTCTCAACAGGCTAAAAAATCAACACCTAGTCAGCTTATTCGGAATAATAATCCAAAACTATTTTAATTTGTAAATTATGTTTCCAATTCTTTATTTTGTCATCCAACTTTTTGTTCAATGGATGAGACCTGAAACATTACACTGTGCAGAGTGTCTCCTAGATGCAAAAGAACAAATAAAACTTCAGAAATATGCTTTACAATCTATGATTGAATCATCAAGGAGTTCATTACTCTCTTTAATTTAACATGGCTATATTTTCTCAAGGTGCCTAAATTGCACATACCTCAAAGTAAGATCCAAAGGGAACATCATGCGGCTGTTGCACAGTTTCAAACACCTAAAAAAGGGCAGATAAATAAATAAATAAAATTAACACAAATGAAAAGAGAGAGAGATACAGAGCAATAATTTCCTCCTGCCCATAGGAAGACATGTATGGGAAAAAAATCATGCATACCAAGATGAAAGTAATTAAAAAGGAAAAAAAATTATCAAGATGAAACATGCAGCATAATACCATGACATCTGTGGACAAGAGGAAGCTTCCTCCACCCCAGGTTGGAGGAAATTATTGTCCAAAAATAAAAATGGTCATATCACAAGTTATATATATTGAGCTTCATTGGACGAGTAAGGTGATCTGAGATCATTTGAAATAACAGGATTGCTACTAGCATTAAGAAGAAATTTGTAGGGTGAGATATGAGGTCGCACAAGCTTTTTCTTATCTGGTGACAGAACAAAATGCTGCCATTCAGTCACAGCTGTGTCTGGGGGGCACATGGGACTATTGCATAAAGATCTGAATGTTATCTCTCTCACTTGACCATCATACTCATCTGCTGCATGCCACTGTCCCATCTGGAAAGAACACAAACTAGTAAGTGCTGGAAGTAGAGAGTAGTGGATAATTAGAAAACTCCACATTTTTTATCCAATAAAGTATTGCCACCAAGTCAAACCAAACTTGATCCACATTTAACAGCAGAAGTAACGAATTTAGACTTGTATGAGGATCTGTAGACTAATGTGACAGCCATTCATAATAAAATCAACTATTACCTTGAACTCCAAAATTATATCATGCAAAGAAAAAACAAAGGAAACCTTAAAAAAGAAAACAAACTGGGTAGCTCAATAATAAATGAAACTTAAATGGAGACAGTGCTAATCCATTGCTCTCAAGTAATGCAAGGTCAAACTTAAGGATAGACACAAAGGCCGTCTATAAGATGTTGCACCTTCCAATGCTCTAAGTAATGCAAAGTCAAATTTAAGGAATGATATGAAGGCCATCTATAAGATGCTGCACCCCGTATCTATCAGAATCCAAGCAAACACATATTTACAGATAGAAAGAGCCTATCTGATACTAACCATTTGTCAATATTTTCTGTAGCTGATTACATGGACTTTTGCTACTCTAGAGCATAATCCAAAACTTTTTACCACTTAATTCTTAATTCTACAATCATTATTCTAATCATTACTAATGCTGAATGATATGAAGAGTATACTTAAATAACCAAACATACAGGATGTGTAAACTAACAGCATTTAAGGAACGATCTCAAACTTACAACAAGATTTGAATCCTTTCTAACTGAACGATACTCGTTTATAAAAGTTGAGCCATCCTTCAAACATATATTAAAAAACTGCTCAGCAGTGCATGGAAATAAATCCTGCAATAAAGAATAATCAATTATAAAAAAGTAATATTATGATAAACCAAACCCATGAGAAGGTACAGGAATAAGGTGTTCATACATTGTATATACCAACAAGAACCTCTTCTTTGATGAAAGCTTGAAGCTTTCCAGCTTTCTGCACAACATCTTCAGGAATATTGGCTTGCCTTGTACCACTCCTGATGGAGCTACTATGTGCACGCAGTGCTGATTCTGCCCTCTCCTACATGACAATAATAATATCAAGTGAGACTTTTTTTCTTTATGAATTGCAGATGTTGGTTCATCAAATTTCAGGCAGAGTATAAAATTTGGAGCACAGCAACAAACAGCGTTATTCCAGATCAATTATAGGGGAGCAAATTCACTCACTAATGGAAGACTAACTCAAATACACTTGGCAGCTAAAATATCTTGGTCTCCAAACGGTGAACTACTAAAGAATTCACTGAAGAAAGCATTTGGATGTTGCCCATATACAATGCAAAGGAAATCATTTCCAGATTCTGAGTACTTCTAGAAAGCCTTTCCAGGGAAAAGCCATTGAATACTGTGTTCCAAGGGCTCACCGGGTACATACAATGATGGCATATGGATTGTCAACCACAAAACAGAACTTTACACGAGAACAAGGAAAGGGAGGAAAAAAAACAGATGATTTAATGATTGCATATTCATCTTCAAATCAACCGTCAATCTAAATAATGACATTTTCGAGTTAATGAAGCTCTGATTGCATGGCTATTATCAATCAAGACTTGAGTTTTGTGTGTTTCTCTATGACATTTAATTGGAAAATGTGCCCATGCGTGTGTGCTTACACTGATGTGTGTATAAATAACAGCAAAGGAACTGGAAAATTCATCCCTAGTATACACAACAAAGTATAGAAGAGACAATTTCTGAAGCTTGTTTCTAGGCCAAAAATTAGAAAAAGAAACAAAGAGACTGTAGTACATAACCCATGGGCACAGCAAATGAAAGGTTTGCTATCAGAGGAACTATTACTGTTTCAAAGAATGGCTAAAAGACTAGTGTCTTTAGCAGAATCTCAAGAATTTCAAAAAATTGTTCCCATTTTGTTCTGCATAATACATCATGCCAACTTAAAAAAATAAAAATTCAATTGACATATATAATAACAAAAGATGACAAGAAACGATTCAAGGATAGACCTTTTTCTCTGCTTCTAGCATTGTGCGGTAGTTCTTTGCTGCACGCTGCAGCCCTCTTAATGCATGATTCCTGTTCCAAAAGGATGCAAATTTATACCTGACTCTACCTGAAAATGGCAAAGAAGGATAAAATGAAGTAATATAAACATAACTAAACAACTGAATTCATGCTAAATATAGAATTTGCCTCAGATGATGGGTGCTTCTAATTAGCAATCCAACAGAGTAAAAGCACATTTGATTTGTTTAAACAGGACATAGAAATCTGAAAATTACCCTGTTATGGAAGAGAGAACTAGAGATATTGGCTTATATAAATGAAGGAGTGTTGCCAAAGCGAAGTACATTTTCCATCATGGAAAAGATGCTACATAACATAGTAGAAAGTTGAATGTGCTAAGGAATAAAAAGAAAACCCAAGTAACAGCTTATATGTGCATCTTCTGACACATCTACAGTGCTAATTCTCAAGCATCACATCACATCACATACACATATGCATGCATGAGCTGTGGGATACATCAACTACTTGGAACTAGCTGTGCAAGGCATTGCCTGGGGTCAACGAGCCCACCTTGTTTAGGACAAGCTCTATCCTGGCGGACCATAGGAGTTGGACATCACAACTTGTGTTAACCTTGCGGGTTTTAAGCCTATCTCGTACTATGAGCAAGCCAGTACCATGAAAAACCCAAAAATTGTAAAATAAGCAGCACCTAAACCCTTAAGTAGGCAAACTGTATTAAGAAGCACAATTTTGACCAGACAGCACATCAACCAAGGGCAAGAAATTCTTAACTTGTGGCAGGGACAACCTTACTGTTTGAATCAAAATCAAGCAGGCTAGTCAAAATAATAAATATATTTTGAAAGATGAAGGAATATGGTAAAAAATCGATGGTTAATGTGAACCTCAAATGCAATCAAGTTTCTAACTAGGTGAGGCCCTTTCTCATAAGCTTCAAGCAACACATATGTACTGCATTGATCCAATAATATGATGCATTACAAATACACAAGCTGAAAAAAGAAACATAAAAGATTAGGGCAGATTTCAGAATGAAATGACAACCGGAAAAACTTGGATGTTTGGTATTGTTGCTGTTTTCTTTTATCTATTTTTGTTTTCAAAATTATGGCATAAGATTTTATTTTTTTTAAAATGAAGATAAAAAATACTCAATAGAAACTAAACTAATAACTGGAGACATCAAATAAAGAATTTAAAAACTTAGTATGGCATGTGAGAATTGATTGTGAAACCAATTTCAAAAATAGAAATGAAAAACAGAAACAGAAAATAGAAAACAGCAGCCGTACCAAATGGCCATTTTTTCCCTGACATCAGCACGAGAACTTAATACCAGGCAATTTAGGCAACAAAACTTCAAAAAGATGACCCAATGTCAAGATTTCACAAAGAAAAGAAATGTCGAAAATTTTATAAACATAGGTCAATTAAAATATTGAGACCTCTTGGGCAATGGAAAATGATAGGAAATGCTGAAACCTTATAATGCACGCCATAGATAATTTCATCTCCAAGTTAAAGAAAAGGATAAATATATAAAAGCTTTTGAAGCTATCAGAGTTATGAATTTTATCACTAACCATCAGGACTTCCTAGAGGGGGAACACCGTGTCCACCAGCACCCATCCGTAGAATAATTGTTACAGCAGGATTAATAAATGCATGTTGACTCCTACGAATCTGTAAAAACCAAAAAAAAATTGGTTGAACATACGTGTTTCATGTGGTAAACAATAGGGCCAATATCATCAAAAGAAACACACGAAAGGCATACCTCATCTATATCCCCAAATGGTATTACCACCTGTGACATAAAAATAAATGAATAGGGTACAAAAGAAGACTGTAAGAATAAGTCATTGACTCTGAATACACCTATGCTGAATTAAAACCTAAACGCTTGTAACAAGATAAATAACTTGAATTTTCACATCAATTGGACTAAAGAATTCTTAGCATAAACTTTTTATAAGAGGAAAAACTTTATAACCAAAAAAAAGAAAAAAAACGACCAGAGAACTTTTTAGAAGTTATGACAAGCAGATTATATCAAAATTTTAGAAACAGCAACATGAAGTTATACATGCAAATCTCCCTTGTGTTTTCTACCTACAAAGGTTGAACACAAAGCATATTACTGGAAAAAATCCCATTACTTGGGAGAAAGAGAAACTTGCAAATAGGCCTAGTGGAGCATACTACATTCTTCTCCCCTAATATTGAGGTATGACACAACCAAAGACAAGAATATGTCATGCATTATTCCTCTGCCCAAACACAAAGGAGCTATCTCTGCCTGCCTTCACCGACACCCCTAGACAGGTTAAATCTGGGCCCGAGAAGGGGGGGATGGCGGGTGGTGTTTAAATAATCTATCAGTGAAGACCTAGTACAATTTATTTGAACAGTGTTAGAAAAATCAATAAAATGGTTATAATGAGAAAGATGAGCTAACCTTCATTTGCTTAGAAAACACATTAGAATGGAAGCATATGTTCCATGCAGAGACATACATGCGGCCATGATATAAGAATGACCTTTCAAGTGCACATGAATAACTATGCTCAACAACCTGAAAACACAGTACATTTGTTAAGTTAGCCAGTAACAGGATATGCAACAAAGAAACTAAAACACTAAAAGGACTTGTTCATAAATTCTTGAGTTCAATAGATAGACAGGTAGAGCAAGGGATGATTTTTGTGTAAGCTACCTCATCTGGAAGGAGGCTAAATATTGTTTGCAAAGGCCCAGGCTTTTGGTGAACCACCGTAGGTCCTTGTTTATCTGAAGATATCCTCCTTCGAGGATTAGCTCCAGCATATCCATTTACAGCCCTACCAGTTATAAACTTTAAATTAATTCAAGATAATTAACAATTCCACCAACATTTAGAGGTAATACTAATTCTCGTTACTTGATATGGCAAACGGTTGGAAGTGAATTAATCTGCACTGGTCAAATGAGTTTCATTCTTTGGAGAGTAAAAGGTGAGCAGTCCAAAATCCATAAAGTAAGATAACATGAAAACCAAATTATTAACTCCAAAAAATAGATTTTACTGATAGGCACAGTGACATGGAGCAGCACAAGTTAAGCTAATTAGAAAATTGGCAATTTTTCATTAAAAAAATTATTATCCGGGTATCTTAATTAAAACATTGTAAGAAATCAATATTAAAAGTCCAGTAGACAATTAACTTAAACTTGGCTGCTCCATGTCACTGTAACAGCACTGTAACAAGTTATTGTATCAAATACAGTTCATACTGAGAGTAAATACTTGGGTTGGCTTTGTCTCAGAGGTATTTTTTATTAGGATTAGTTGGATACAATAGCTCAAATTGTTATCGCTAGAGTTCTTAGTTTATTTCAATATGAATGATACCAATAAGAGCTTCTGCAGTTTTGTTCAGGTGACTTGAGTGCCTTTATTTTATATCTTGATAGCTTACTTTCTCTTCCTTTTCATGCATTCTATTTCTATCTTCCTTTTTTTGCATGCAAATCCATGGATCCATAATTCTCTAATCCCTCAATACCATAATTACTTCCAAGACAAACATGACATTTTGATTGCAAGAAACATGTTTGGAACCACTATACAATTAACCACTAAGTGCAAATAATTAAGAGATAACCTAAGAGAAGAGAAAAGAGACTCAAAGCCAGATAAATGCAAAAGGAAAAACCCAAAAGTGGGATTTCCACTCCTTAAATAAATTTTTGTGTAATTCTAGCTTGATGTTAATGAGGTAGTGGTAGAAGGCAATAAACCATACCTGGCGGAATTTGCAGGCACCTTTATTGTTTTAATATGGAGACAAACCTGAGAGGCAGTAGAAAATTTTATTCATCTTTACAGGAAAGAATAAACAAATTGAAGAGGTCAAAACAATGAGAAACAGCAATAGAAACAAGAATGGGAAATAAGAAAGTTACCTGTCCTGATGGGCTATCTAATGTGTACCATTCAGCACCAGTTTGACCTTCACTTTCAACTGGAACAGTTACGGAACCAAGAACAGCACTTTTCCAAATTATATCCCAGTCATATATTGTCACATTAATCTGGCAAGACGTAAAAAAAGACATTAGATTGAAGGCAAAAAAGTAAAATAAAAAAATCTAACCAGAAAAAAAAAATTCTCATTTGACCTTCAAATTACAACTTTGGACAGAAAGTTGAAGGATTCTCACAACTTCCACTGAAACTAAGTTGAAAGTCAACAAATAAAATAGGTAGGCAAATTCAAGGATACAATCACCAAGTAAAGCAAGTGATGTAACTTTCCCAATTAAATGATTATTAACCAGACAATATTTTATAGGCAGTTTAAGAGGAGAATAACACAGATAAACACAAGAAGAATTGCCAACATTGATCACAGTAAAGTGCATAGAAGAAGGGAAGATCAGGAATAAAGAAACTGCAAAACTTGAGACATCAATCAATGCTTATAAAGGTACAAAAATGTACTTTTGGAGAATGATTTGCCATGTATGCAAGGTGATCTATAAAATAAAATTCTTAATACCTCACCCAGTTATTGATTTATATCAGCCAGTCTACAATTACCTGAACAGGGAGCTCATCAACAGAAAAATTGAACTCTTCTCCCCACATTGGATTTCTTGAACCAGGGACCATTGAGCTGTGTAGGAAAAAAGTAAAGATAAGTAAAGATAAACAAATGGAATAGAACATAGTCAGAGTCATAAATCTAAATGAACAACTTGTATGAAGAAGATAAGATCCTATGATCAAGCATTCAAAACACTATGCACCATATGTATACAAGGTTAAACTGCATAAAATAAAGCTGGAATGGCCAAGTGATTAGCAAACAATATGGTGAGTCAGTCACAAGCATATAGTTGATGAAGTACATGTTCATGTTAGGAAGTTAATAACTATAACAACACAAATGCCCAATATTATTTTTATTTCATTTTTGATATCCACATGTGCCAAAAACAATTCTGACATGACTATTAGATTACTGCTGCCATGAAAATCCACCATGGCCATCCCAAGCACCATATTGGTATTCAGTCCCAAATGAACAATTATAAATTTGGATATATGTTTTAGAATCCATGACAAGTTAATAAAATTCAAAGTTGAAAACAGATCAAATAACCTGAAACGTTTTTCAGAACCACAAGTGATGATTGCATAAGGATCTGAAGTGCCATTTAAGTTTGCACCAATGAGATTCTTAGCTGCCAACAATTCCAACTGAAATAGAAAATACACAATAAACAATATCATTCTCACAGCCAATAAAAATGACTATGAGGACATACTAAATGGAGTCAACTATGCCGATCTTCATCCATGATACTTATGTAACAGAATCAAACATTTCGTTGGATCCAAAGATACCTTGATTATATATGCAGAATTGGCTTGAGAATCTCCTTTCAACTGTCCCATCTACAAAATAAGTGCAGAACTGCATGTCAAAGAAGTGGAAAATTACTCCGTGAAACAAGCAGCACACAAGATTGCAACACCACTAAAGTTTAATATTTGATCAACAGGGAGTGCATGCTCAAGAGCTTCAGCTATAACCCATTTTAATTTTTAAGTTTATAGAAAACCCCCTCAACCAAGCAACATGAACGCATTCAAACAAGTGGAAGGTAAAATTTTGATCTGATCTTCCAAGTACAGAAAGCTCTAGAATTCCAGATTTTCATTTCATTTGTCCTACCATAATCCTCAGCAACAAAAGAACAGCTAAAAATCCAAGCAGACAACAAGCAAGGAATATCAAACATTAAGTAAAATCTATCCCATAGAATACATAAAATTGCAAGAAATCTGAATAAGGTACGTGAACTCTCTATATGAACTTTTTTTCCTTACTATAAACTTTTTTTCTCTCTCTATCCCATAGGTTCAGTGATAACACATCAATCATTTTTAAGAGCCAGAGATTTTATTTTGGTTTACTGGCCCTAAGTACATATAATTAATGTGATTCTAGAGAAAAAAAAACAAAATAGTTCCTTGCCTCCTCACATTTTATGATGGTCCCTACATGTATTCCCCCGCTCCAAACTATTCCACTACTACCATTGGGTTGTTTTTAGAATCAAGAGACCAAAAGGATTGATCACACTAAAAGCTAGTGAACTAGAGAATACTTTATCAAAGGTAATTACTTTAAACAAGAAGCATTCAAAGCACCTACTGCAACTTATACTACTTTTGGAACTTATCATCATTTCAGTCCCTAAAGCGAGACAGGAATCAAATTACTACTTCACCACCAACAAAAGATAAAGAACACACTTTTTCACATGATCAATGGCATTACCCACACAAAATTCATGAGAAAAACTCTTCAGGA
>Ga0307518_10002785_pt1 | contig 12688 bp, 3 predicted proteins | sample 25_EM_MG_FD_203889 | JGI IMG/M metagenome (GOLD analysis project Ga0307518, IMG submission 203889) | Populus trichocarpa ectomycorrhiza microbial communities from riparian zone in the Pacific Northwest, United States - 25_EM | ecosystem: Host-associated > Plants > Roots > Unclassified | place...
GAGAAGAGAAGAAAGGAAAAAGAAAATTAGACTATTTTTTTATGGGCCTCCAGAATTTTTGGATTTTGTTTGTTTAGGGTATGGGATTTTAAAAAATTGAAACGAAGCCCAATAGTGATAAACTAGTCGAATACATTCCTCACTTCTATGGCATGTGTGGCTCGCCGAGCGAGGCCGGTCTAAACTTCGAACATGAGAGTAAAATTACTATGACACTCTTCTATTTTAGTTATTTTTTATTTTATTTTTATTTTTATTTTTTAAGAAATATAATTTCAATTTTATATTTATAATTTCATAACATTTTACATTTACACAAAAAAATATATTGATTTTTATATAAAATTGTTATTATATTTCAATTATTAATTAAAAAATCATTACAGCATTAAAATTACAAAAATAAAATATAAACCCTAAAAATCCATTAAAAAAAAAAGAATAGGAGCCTCCCTTCACCAATTGTTTCCTTTTTGGTTCACCACTAACACTAGAAATGTTTTTCAACGCTTATTAATCAATAATACTGAAAATCAAGAACAACATTGTCTACTCATAAACAATAACCACCCACATTCTAATCTCCTACACTAATCAAGTAAACGCAACCCCTCTTCCACTCAAGACCAAACTTGTTTCTTAAATCCATAGATATTATATTCATCAAACACCTCTAGCGTCCTTTTTAATTTTCCCCATCATTGTACTTATCCTCAATCCTCTCATCTCACAACATAATTTGTGATCATTGTCCAGAGAGAAAAAAAATATTCACACACACACACACACAAATCAATCTTCCCTAATTTTTTCAAGCTTTCACTTCTCCACGCCACACTATAACCAATCTCATCTTCATCATCCTTCAAATTAAGGCTATAATTTTCATCTCACAACCCAACTTTTCATAGTCCAGCACCCAAAATACCTGCATACTCTCCTCTATTTTCTCCTCAAATAACCATCATTCCAAAGGCCATTGCAACCTCCTTCTCCACAAACAACCACTACATCCACTCCAACCACTCATAAAACTAATAATAAAAACTTTGCACACTATTATCACCAACAAAATAAGATCTAATGACAGAAACAGTAGCACGCTCTACATGTGGGAGATTGAAATTAAGCAAAAAAAACCATTCCAAGAATTTCATATGCAAACATCAAGTAATAGCTATTTAACGAGTCCATCTCCACGAGTCAGATAATCTTTTATTTCAACAAAGAAAATGAATATGCAAGCTTTTCCAAAGTGTTTTTTTTTTTACATAAAAAAATCATAATCATAGATCGAAAAAGCTTATTCATGCATTTAATTAAATCAATCGAGAATTATTTGTGCCAATAAATATAAAAAAATTATTAATGATAACTATAAACTAAACCAGAAAAGTTAAGAGATAGATGTAGATCAAGATATTTGATCTCGCAATATGAGTTATATACCCAATCATGTTTAATAAATTTGTTTAGTATAATATTTTTTTATTTAATCAAACAATAATAGAAATAAACACATGCATGAAAGCGATTAAACAAAATCAAAGAAAACATATTATGCAAGGTTGCACATATTAGAAAAAAAATTATTTTTATTTATGTGAAAATCAAGTAAAAGCTAAACAATATTTAATCAAAAACCAAACTGAAAAGTTGAGAGATAGATTTGGATGAAGATATTTAATCTCAAAACACAAGTCATAGACTCAATTGTATTTAGTAATGTTGTTTAAGGGAACCAATATCTTATTTAATTAAATGATAATAAAAAAACAAAAGTTGAGAGATAGATTTGGATAAAGATATTTAATCTCAAAACACAAGTCATAGACTCAATTGTATTTAGTAATGTTGTTTATGGGAACCAATATCTTATTTAATTAAATGATAATAAAAAAAAAAGACACATGAAACAACAAGGGCAAAATTTAAAGCAATAAACATTTATGTCGATCGATCTTCTAGGATTATTTATGGTTTGGGTAATTCTGGGATAACAGTAGCATCTTCAGAAATTGATAAAAACCATGAGTGGTTCTAATAACATTTTTAATTTGTGGTGGCGGCTTAATATATGAAGTCAATCGTGTAAAAACAACAACAATCACATGAGCTCCTAACCTCTTTTTATAGTTAAATGGATCTCATTTAGTCTTAGTTTTAGTCGTTGAATGTCAATGAAACTTGAGTAATAAACACTAAGGTATTCAAAACACAAGTCATGAGAATATCTTGGGTAAAAACCTACCAAAGGGACCTTGCTTGAAGGTTGGCTTATGGTTATGAATTTGAGATTTTTTATTCATGTTTTTAAGTTAATATGGGTGATGGAAGTCTGAAAATCAGGTGGTGGGGAACTAACAACCATAAAACATGAAAGCTCCTTAGCTATTTATGTTATGAAAACCATTAAAAAAAAGATGATTATAGTTTTGTTTATTTGGTTTGAACTAAACTTGGTTGTTACGAGTCAATGACGAAGATCTTTTTATATTTATGTTAAGCCAAATAATCCTTTTAGAAGTAAATCATGCTTATAGAAGTTGACACCTTTTAAGCAAGAAGTGTTGATGTTTGATCCATTAGAAAATGTGGCATGGAAGCTTTCTCTTCTTTCTTTGAACAAAGTTTGGATATGAAATGTTATGTTTACCGATGCTCTTAAATCCTAAAAATGTCAATTTTCTAGATTTCTAGTCCATTATTATGGTTAGAAAACATTCGTGTTCTTTGATTGGGAAAATATGACAATTTAGGGTTCTTATAATTTAGGGGTTTTATTCTTTAGATGCTATGCTTAACTTGAAAATATATGTTTTGGAGACTTAAAACTCACTTTTTTAGAGTTTTTTATCGCTTTAATTTAAATAGTACATGCTCTATTTGTTTTATTCATTAGAGTTTATGCTAAATACCCTTGATTATAATAAACACAAAGAATCATGGACTATATTCATGTTTTGTTAGCTTAAATGAATCATGAATGAATAAGAAGATGATTGAAACCTTTTCTTTTAGGGTTTGGTTTGTTTATCTAGGTTTGTTGATTAGGAAAGAATTAGCTTAATCAAAATTTTACGTTTTGGATTTATCTTAGACTTTATCGAAATTAAATCTTGTTTTTAAAAGAAAGAAATCAAAAAAATATACAAAATCATATATTTTTAAATATTAACATCAAATTTTTATAAATCGACAAAATCACTTATTTTTATGGATCAATGTCCAAATTTTCTTAAAATCAAAAAAATCATCTATTTTTAGGAATTAATGTTAAAATTCTCCTTTATCGACGAGTCTCTTATTCTTAGGGATTGACGTTATTTTTTTAAATAAATCACGAATAAGCTTAGAAATGAATTTAGACAATTAATAGTATGCGTAGAATAAATTTAGGATAAAACACATGGTAAATATAACCTTTCGTTTGAAAGGATACGATAAGGGCGACGTCAATCTTTTCTTAAACACAACTAACCCACCACATGAAACTATGAAACTAATGTTCATTTTAGAACTCCTAGTTTTCTTTAATTATTACATGGCGACTCCATATTTTTATTTTTCCCTTTAATTTTGATGAGATTCGTATTTGTTATGGTGTGACAATGCAGATAGCTTAGAAGATGTTTTTATGGATCAGTGAGATACGATTAAGCCTAAAAAGAGGTTTGGTTACGCCAAACCACCATATTAGTGATAAAATATCATAACTTAATTAAACTCTGACTATTAAATGAAGCTCAATTTTTTTAAGAGATTTCCAAGGTCTAGTTTTATAGAAGGCTTAGTCAATTGTAACCAACCAAGATCCAAAAACCCCTAAATTAGACGTCAAAGATATTATTTGAGCGAATTTTATTATTCCTTCTTGATTTTTCTAGATTTTATGCAAATTGTGTTTTTTACTTTTGGCTTAGTGAGGCAGAACTTATTTGAGTTTAATTCAGAAATAAAAATGACTAAAGGGTTCTGTTGTGATAATCCTATTTTCTGCCAAAACTCTTGTCTTTTTTGTGTTGTTACTATCCTTATCATGCTTCTGTCTGCGTCACCCAAGATCCACATTACCAACAATCTTGAGCAAGAAGTGATCCTAAGGCATTCATAAAGAGGTTAAGCATTGAGCTTAATTGTCTGCCCGTATCTTTGGAAACGAAAGATACAAAAAACTGCAAAGAAAAGGAGCCAAGTTGAAAAGGAAGATCAAAATGCTAAATTTGCATTGATGCCACTATCACTCACGGAGAGTGCGGGCACAGCATTCAGAATTCCATAATTTACCCCGTTAAACAAATTGCCTATCAGTTGCTTTTGTTTCAAGCTAGGAGTTGAAGTGATCCGAAGAATAAGGTATCTGCGCACAGCAACAAGGACGAAATGGAAATCTACGAAGAGCAAGAGAAAAAGGAAGAATTATTTCTTAAATCTTGTCGTGCAGGTTGACCACCAAGTCATGTGCATCATCGAGAAGCTTCCATACATCCAACTGACCGGCCATGCTATTGCATTCTCTCATGATCTCATCCATACTGCTGTACTTCTCAACGATCAGTTTCCTCCTCTGCAGCACACAAGCTGCTATTGCATAAAGCAGCAAATCATCACTAGGAGGGGCCCTTAGCCTCATCCTCCCCCAGGCAGACTGGGCAATCCCTGCCCGTATTGCTGCCTGGTCAGCCCACATCACCTCCCAGAGGCAGAGTGTTTGATCAAGGTTTAACTCCCTTCTGAAAAGAACCACCACCATTCTGTACACAAAGAAGCAGTCCTCTGCTTGAAGCTTCTCCAGGTGCTTGTAGAGATGGCTATCCTTGCACTTGATTATCTTGGAAACAAGACCCAGTTGCCTCCGGATTCCCACTTCATCGAGACGGAAATTGTGCCGAGCTTTCTTCATGAAGCCCACAAAACACCAGAAGGCTAAAAAATCCTCCTCCATCACTGCAATAATGGGTGAGAGTAAATCACTCATTCCTTGACAGTAACCAATCTCAGGATCATAAAGTGCATATGCCTCAAGGATAGTGATGAGGCGAGCAGCATGAAAGATCCTGCTTGGCTCCAAGTGATCATAGTCCTGCAACCCTACACTCTCAGCCAATCGTCGTGCCTTCATCTCTGATACTGCTGCCTGAGATGGAGAGTACATTATCCATTCACCATTTGCCCGCACTGCATCAACACGAATGATTCTCTGCCATGTGGCAAAATCCTCATCTTTCTGCAAGTTCAACCTGCTCTTTGTCTCAAAGGGAGAGGAATTCTCCTGAGAAGGCAAATCAAAATCATTTTCACCTGTAAATTCAGTTGCAAGAAAAGATTCTGCAATTTCTGGTTCTTCAGAGGAATCGGAATCAGTTGACTCCGTGTCTCCAGCCAAGCCATCTTCATAGGTGACCACACTCCTATCATCACCTCCTTCCAATATTGATTCAGAGCCCTGAGGAGCTTCATCAGGGAAATCTGAATCCTCAGCAGATAAGTTGCCTTGCTCAGCAGAAGGTGTCATCCTGGTACTATTAACATCTTCTAATCCAGGGAAATCCATGACTTGACTCGAGTCCCCGCTAACCTCAGCGCTGCTGATTCCAACAGCTTGCTTGGCCTTAAAACTCCTATCATTGCATCTGAGATGTCTTCGGCACTGTTTCCGTAGATTCTCATATTCTTTTCTGCAGTGCAAATATATATAAGAACCTTGACTAGGGAAAGAAATGAAAATACATGATTACAAGGAATTTGGAAAGGAGAGCATTCATCCATAACTAAAAACTGTACAGGAAGAGAATTATGATACCTTTTCTCATCTTGAATGCAATCTCTTTCTTCCTTGGAACTGTTCACATCATAGCTGTTGAAAAGAACTCAACATCAATACAAAGAGCAGTGCTCATACATCATCACAATAAATGAACACAAAACAAAAAGGAAAAGCTTCCTAGGATGGACAATCAGAAAAATGATAGCGTGTAATGCAGGCACACATTCCAAATAGGAAAATTATAAATGTCAAGGACATTGCTATGAGTATGTTTGCATTTAGCAAATGTGTCGCCAACAATCACATTGTTCCTGGCCTACCTTTCATGATTTTGCCCAAAAAACTCAATGACAAAATGCACTGATGGAAAGTTGCTACTTTGCTTGGTTATAAATATAGCCTCAGAAAGCAAACTCAAGTAAATAAGAGACCTAAATAAAAAAAATAGCTGGTATATAAATACTAAGAAAATCAAATACAAACTGCCACTTAAAACAGAACTTACATTCCAAGGAGAAATGGCCAAACCTCTGGTCTAATACTTGGATCAACACCCTGCATTAGAGTTTAAGAAAAATTAACACTCCTTCAGCAGTTAGAAATACAGAATCAGAAATATAAATAACAACATAAGACTTAATGAATAACTAAACAAAACAGTCAAAATATCAGTCACAGTAGAGACTGCAACATACCCCACTTCGGGCTTTCTTCAGAAACTTGACACCACCATCACACAATTTCCCATCAGGCATAAATAAACTTTTCCATTGCTTTGGTAAAAGCGCATGTTTTCTTCTCCTACGCGACCAAGGCGATTTAAGACTACCCCTGAACCAAAAAAAAAAAAGAAGAAACAAAAGATCAGTTATTCAATGATAATCATCTACAAAAACAAAATTCCCAAACCACCGATTACAACTCAAAATTCTTTTTTTCCCATATGGCATCCAAAGATACTATTAACGATTTGCTTCCACTACCTTCTTAGATGGGAGTCTACATTGAACAACTAATTCTATGAGGGACAGTATTCTTCCACGAGGCCTAAACACTTTCGAATTTATTCTTTAATTGCACATCGAAGATTCGAGAACTGTTCCGAAATTCTAATAACAAGACAGCAAAAGGCAAGTAAAAGAAGCAGGAAGAATAAGAAACTAGCTTGATAGAATAACATAGAGCGCAAAGGGGGTCATTTTTAGACGACTAAGAGATTGGATTTGGGAAAAAAAAACGAAAAGTTTACAGAAAGGAATTGAAGAACTCACCGATTAGTAGAAGCTGGTGAGGAGGAAGATGATGAGGACAACGAAGAGGAGGCAACTACTAATAAAACTGATCTCAAATATATCCACGACGATGATGATGACGATGACGGTGAGGAGGAGGAGTTTGACGTCGAAGAAGTTGTGGAAAAAGGAGTATGGCTTCGCCTTAAGGCTCTCATTAACGGTTTCTGTTGCATCAACATCTAAATATATCTATCTAGGGTTTCTTTGGCGACGGTTAATCTAAGTTTTGAATTAGAGTGTCAATTATTCGAACACTTGGGGGGGGGTTTTATTGTTGACTTTGTTATTTTACCTACGAGAATAGACGACGGTGGCGGCCAAGGCGATACCGGCCATGGCCGTGACAGCGATGGCTATACCAACATTGGAAGAAGACGTAGCGGCGCCCCATAAACCACCGCCAACGCCACCAACGACCCAGCCGTTCCTCCCTGTCCCAGTGTTTCCGGTGCTAGCTTCGGCGAACACGATCCATTTCCAAAAAGCACCGCCGCCGGCGGAGGAGGAGAAGAGCATCAACAGTGAAATGGCGGAGATGACCTTAAGGGATGGTGGTAATAGGAGTCCCGGCTTTTGATTCGATAACACCATCACCAAAGTGAAGAGACTCTTAAGGCCTAAAGGCCCCCCTCTCTCCTCTCTCTCTCAGAGTGTTTTTTTTTTTTTTCCTTATTTTATTCTCTCGATATTTTAATTGCTTTTTCAGTGCTCAGCTCTCTTTTTCATGAAAGGAAGTAAATAATTATAGGCAGTGTTTTTTCAATCGTTGATTTTTTAAAAATGTTTTTTATTTAAATAATTTATTAAAATAATATTTTTAAAATAATTTATTTTTAACATTAATATATTAAAATAATTTTAAAAAATAAAAAAACAATTTAAAATAAAAAATAAAAAAATATACTCTCTCTCTCTCTCTATTTCAACAAACTCTCTTTATTGGTGTAAAAATGATGTTGGCGTTTTGACTTAATATACAAATAGTAGAAAGAAGGAATATCCATTAATGAAAAGTTAGTACGGGATGTTGATAAAATAGTAATTATATTAATTATAAAATGATGTTTAGAGTGGTAGTTATGATATGGAGGTGTGATGATGACAGTAATTATAATAATATTATTGAATATTATAGTTTAGTATTGTGAAAATATATTTATTTTCACGAGATTAAAATATTTTTCGACACTATTAACAGAATAACCGAAGATGGAAAAAGTGGAGAAAAGAATACTTTCATTTTGTTGCGGAACATAATTTACCACTCTAAAGTCTAAACGGAAAAGGGAGGATTGCTAGTTAAGTAATTCTTCTTCTTCTTCTTTTTTCCAATTTCCAGGTGTACTTATGGGAGCACGCCAAACCATGATCTCTGCTGGTCATTATCACATAAGATTTACAACGCTGCTGGCGGGTATAAGACACAGAGGCATGTGTTGGTCTGGTGATTGTCACCTGTGGAAGGATCTCATTTGAGGATTTAGTTCATCATCATCACTAGCGAGGACTGCCTGAGAATCATTTTTATCCTCTTGCTGCGTGGACTGTACGTGGCATCTATTTCGGACGAGACAACACTGTTGATTTAGTGCTTCCGTTTTTATTTATGCATGGGTTTGATTTTCTCGCCGGAGCGTTTAACGGGGGACATCCTCTCCATCCTAAACATGTTAGCAAAAAGAAAAGGGAAGGAAAGATGGAAAACCCAGCATAAAAACAGGAGTCAAAGGCAAGTAATCATGTTTATGGTAGGGCAAAATGAAAGGTGGATTCTAGCACCCATGGCACCACAAAATAGGTGGAGGAAAGGAAGGAGAGAGGCTGTGGGGGGGACAAAGACACCCATTTATGCCGGACCACATGCCTTTGCTTTGCCCTGCACTCCAGTGTAAAAGAAGTCACATGGATGGAGCTTTATTTTTGTTCTTTTCAATATACATAGTATCTAAACTCTAAAGATACATTGCTCTTTATATATATATAAGATTTACTAACTTATGCCATCTTATAGCATGTTATTCTTAATTATTAGATATTGAATAAACATTAAGCGCATCTCAGCAGTGATCATAGATTTAATTATCAGAAACACATTATTATTACAAGTCTGTTTAATATTTTAGTATTGTAACAACAGTTATTTTTTAAAATATTTTTTATTTAGAAATGAATTAAAATAATATTTTTATTATTATTATTATTATTTTAATATCAACTAATCAAAAAATTAAAAAATGTATAAAAAAAATATTTTAAACAAAAAAAATCAAAAACATTTTTAAATTTATATGGTTTTGTGTTCATTGTCAATGTCTTCGAAGGTCCATAAAGAATAAAGAGGTAAGCCACCATCACCCAATGGGTCCACCGGTAGTTATGGGTTGGGCCTACATGTAATCATGATGTTTGCAAAAGGCAATGACCCTGATCCCAGTTCCTAAATATCAAGAATCAACTGAATTTCTATCTGCCAGAGAAATCAACAAAAAAAATTTGTCTAACAACGAAGGACACACGCCTGAGAATTCGAAACAATTTACGTTCACTGCCATGTTTAAAAATAACAGCTTCGTGTGATGAAGCCAACGGTCAACAGAGTCCCTTGATCACTAGCCTGGCCGGAAAATGAGAAAGAAACTCAAATTCCGTATATGTTGCCTGAATAACAAGAAAGATGAAACGTAGCTTCTAATGGACTCGTGAACTCCACGGTCTTGCTTTCAGGCCCTTCCCCATGGCCAATACTCACCAGCCTTCAACCCATGACCTTACCAACATGTGAAGAGTAATAACAGACCTAATTACATTTTGCAGGTGAAATCTCGTCACGAATTAGGAGTACAGACTCCAGATCAGTGGTTGTTATGGAAGCTTTGATTCAAATGATTATGTTTGGAGTACAATTACGAGCGTTCATGGATATAGCTGGTGTTGAAAATTTATTTTAATTAAATAAATTATGGGTGGGAAATTAATCTCAAATAACCTTTGATTTTTCTAGATTTAATTCTTGATTTATTATGGCTAATCGAATGTTGTACTGTAATAATAGTAATTAATTCTTCAACCATCCAACTTCTAAAATTTATTATAAAAAAAAAGATGAATGAAGTACCTTAAGTTTTTCAGATTTTACACACTTACTTTTCCTCACCTCATTTTTAATGTTTTTCTCTTTCTTTTTATGTTTTGATTTTTCTCTCAAATCTAAAGTTTAAGTTCATCTTATTGAGAGATATTTGAGTTACATAATCTTTGGTTCACAGATCTTATTTAAAAGTGCATTTGAACCAAGATGATATTGTTAGAATTTTGAAAAACATATTAAAAACATCCTAGTTACATTTTTATTTAAAAGACTCATTACTTTAAAATATTTCAACGAGTATCATTCTAATTTTAATTTAAACATAATTGATTTTATTATTAGTATGCATGCTAAGATTTGTTATCTTATATCAATTGCAAATTTGAATATGTTTTTAGTATGCATGCTAATATTTTATTTTTATTTTTATTTTTTTATTGAAAGCATGTTTGTTATTAGTTATGCTTTTATGTACTTAGAGTTTTAAAACAAGTATAAACTCTACGTTTTTATTGAACATTTTTTATTTAGCATCCGTTTGTGATGATAACTAATTATCTTTGCTCACTAGTTTTATATATATATATATATATATATATATATACACACACACTAGACTAGTTTATATTACAAGGGTTTTGATTTTTTTTTAAGGTTAAAGATTATTGATTTTAGTCTGTTAAAATGGTGGTTAGGAGAATACAAGCCTAGGTGGTGAGAGATAAGAAATTGAACAAAAAGAAAGAAAAAGATTATTTATACAAGTATTTTCTAAAATGTAAAGTTTTCTATTTAAAATTCATGTCCCAATCTGTTATATTTATTTTATTTTTTATTTGAATCAGATAATAAAAATAATATTATTGATTAGTTAATATTTTTTAACACCAATAAGCACAATTGTAGTCCAATGGGCCTATCATGTTTCCCTGACAATTCGTTTTGGGCTAAAAACGCTCGCTTAACAGTACAGGACCCGCTTAGCGGTTCGTGAATTGGGGGATTAGAAGAAAAAGTTTGCAGCGTTGTGCTAATTGAAGTACCAGGCAGCTGAAAAGGAAAGTTAATTATTTCACAATTTAACCTTGGATTATGGGCCTATTTGATTTTGACCCTTGCAGTAGTTGTTCTGTGTTGTGTTTTGCTATAAAATTATAAATAGTAACGGTTTAATAATGTATTGTTGTGTCATCATATAGTAAGATTATATAAATTATAATTGTCATTAATTAAATTAAATATTTTTTAAGAAAATAATTTAATTGTTCAAGAAATGATTTTTTTAAAAAAACATATAAATATCATAAAAAAATGTAAATACAAAATAAATAATAATCATATTACATAGTTATTTTTTAGAAAATATAACTGCTAAATAATTTAATTTAGATGCACAAAAGCTGAATTTTAATACATTTAAATACAGCAATTAAGGTTAGTTAATTCTAAAATATTTAAGAATATAAACTCTGTAATTAAATATTAGTTAATTACTGTATATAAAATAAAAATGACCGATGTTGGTTAATTTTAAAATATTTAAAGTCATTTTTATTTTTTCAATAAATAAATAATGTTTAATTTTTAAAAATCACTTTCCATGCTTTTTGAGGTGAAGATTTTTAAATTGCTTTTTCAAAAATCTGTTTTCACTCTTAAAAGTTAAGCAATTGATTTTTAGAATCCTAACCAAACATTTTTTTGGTTCTATACTTTAAATCAAACCAATAAAGAGTAAATTATATATTAGTCCCTCTAGTTTTGAAAAATAAATTAAATAGTTCCTCTAGTTTATTAATTAAACCCTTAACCTATATTGACCATGCTTAATTTAATATTTATTTTGTAAGAGAATATTTTCTTTTCTCACCAATATTTTCATATTATCTATTTACTTTTTTTAAAAAAAATTTCTATTTCTTGAAACAAAACAAACTGAAAGGACCATGAATTGGGTAAAAAGGATCAAATTACAAATGCATTTAAAAACATAGGGAATATTTAATTATTTTTAAAACTATATTATAAAAATCGTTCTACCCTCCCAAGCATAATCAACTTCGTTGTTGCGGGGTAAAAGACGATGCCATCCTTTTCCCAGACTTGCCGTGCTAACATCACCTGGGAATTTGGTTTTTTTCATCACTTATCTTCCTTGCCAGATTTTGGGATCATCAATTTGCAAGGGGAGAAAAGGTGAAAAAGCAAATGATAGCTGAAAAGCATGGAATAAATTCCGATGAATTAATTGAAACCTTCTTTTGCTTGCTTGGAAAAATTGAGTTCTTTATTTTAGTTACACTCAACCATCCACCCATGAAAGCAACAAGTTCTTTATCCAAGTAAGAATATTTTGGGGAGTGTGGTTTATTCGTATTTCAAAAAATTATTGATTTTTTATATTTTAAATTATTTTTTATTTTTTAAATCTTTTTAATATATTAAAATAAAAAATAAACAAGCATAACATGACGCTAGCATCTTTATTTACTTTAATAAAAAAATCAAAGTAGACACAAAAAGCAACATGAACATTTA
>Ga0307518_10002786_pt1 | contig 12686 bp, 9 predicted proteins | sample 25_EM_MG_FD_203889 | JGI IMG/M metagenome (GOLD analysis project Ga0307518, IMG submission 203889) | Populus trichocarpa ectomycorrhiza microbial communities from riparian zone in the Pacific Northwest, United States - 25_EM | ecosystem: Host-associated > Plants > Roots > Unclassified | place...
CTTTCTCTGCATGTAGTGCATACTCTTGCTGCTTCTCCAAGGTCTGTTTTGATTTTCTCTCTACCTTTCTTCACTCTTAGTTTCTTATTGCTTGCTAGGATGTAACCACAGTGGTCTTTTATCCTTTCCCCTGTTCTTGAGGTTCTGCTTCTGAGCACACAACATGTTATTTTTCTTCTCGTGCTGCTACAAGTTATTACTTCTTATCCTTTTCTTTTAGCTGTTCAAAGTTAGAGGTTTTTGTTTATCTTGCGTCTTTTGAGTGTTTCAAAACTTCAAGACAGAAAAAGGAGCTGCAAATGTTTCTTTTTTACAGCGTGCTTGATTAAACAAAGCGTTAATAGTTTCTTGGTTTATACTTTACACCTTATTATAGTTATAGTTACTTCGGAGATAAATTAAAGATATGCATGTTCTTTTTCTCTTTTATATATATATATATATACCATACGTGGAATCCCACTTGAAGTTTGATACACTTTGCTGGTTTCTTTTACCTGGACTTCTACAAGTATTTCTTTTTGGTTCATACTTTATCAACAATTTTACTTTTGTTCCTTTTCTTTTAGTTTATTCAGTTCTTTCGGTGTGTCTGTTCTTTTTGTATTAATTGTAATTTTAGATGCGCTGGTGAAGATTCTTTCAGCATGAGTATAGTGTAATGATAATACACTATTAGTTGAGAGTTGTGTTGGGAACCCATCATGTGTTTGTGTTTTTTTCCTTGCACTGAATTCTTTACATGGCCTCTTGTGTTTATTGATTGGTAGTAATTTGTTAATTCTTAAATACAGATTGTTTAAGTGGGAGGATTTAACAGTTGATTTTAAAGATGGAGATAACCAATGTCACGGAGTACGAGGCCATCGCTAAGCAGAAGTTGCCAAAGATGGTCTATGACTATTATGCTTCTGGTGCAGAGGACCAGTGGACTCTAGCAGAAAACAGAAATGCATTCTCAAGAATTTTGTGGGCCTTTGTCTCTTTATCTTTATAGTTTATAGACAAAACGCAGGATGTGGAACTTGATTGTAATTTGCATCTTTAGTAATGTGTTTGTTTTGGTTTGAATTATACATAGGTTTCGACCCCGTATTCTTATTGATGTGAGCAAAATAGACATGGCCACCACTGTCTTGGGATTCAAAATATCAATGCCTATTATGATTGCTCCAACTGCCATGCAGAAAATGGCTCATCCTGAAGGTATGTAGCAGTGTGCTTCTATTTTGGCTTGTTGTTGGTAATGGATCTCTTCTGCTAATGGTTTAATCTGGCCCTTGAATCTGTTGAAGACGGGCGTGGTCCTTATTTTGATAGAATCCTTCTCCTTTAATGCAGGGGAGTACGCAACAGCAAGAGCTGCATCGGCTGCTGGGACGATCATGGTTTGATTTTCACCATCTTACGTGTTTCATTTAGATATGAGCACTGCAGCGTTCCATAAACTGAATTCTCTACCTTGAGAGGCACTGCTAATGTTTCTTTTTTAAGGATAGATAGCACTAATTCAACTAGTTCATACCAAAATAGTTAAATAGAGGATCGAGCAGCTAAGGTTATGTGCCTGTTTGTTCATGTTTTATCACATTTCTCCCTGAATTCTGATAATTTGGTGATTGCAAGTAGTTAAAGAATGTTTCAATGTTCATTATGTTGCTTACAATTATGGGATATGTGATTGTTTGAACTGTCTAATGTAAATCACATTACGTGAAACCCTTACCTGAAGTGTATACCCTCAAACATTGAAGTGGTGCTGTGGTGATATTTTTCGAACTTCGAGTGTTTCACGTATCTCTACTGGTTGTTTTCTTCCTTAAAACTGTTCTCTCTCTCTCTGTCTTTTTCAGCTGTTCTTCTGAAGAATGTTTTTGACAAATTTTAAATCATTGACATTCCCATCATAGATGCTTCTTCAACTTCAATCTTAGACGTCTTCGCTGTACTTAATTTTAAAATGTTTTCCTGATTATTTCAGACATTGTCCTCGTGGGCTACATCCAGCGTTGAAGAGGTTGCATCCACTGGACCTGGCATCCGCTTTTTCCAGCTCTATGTAAGCTTGAGATACTATGTTTGACGTCCTTCTATTTGTTGGATCAAAATATCTTGGTTTTCAGGTGTGCTTGCAGATGTCAGTAGTTTGCTTGCCAAATGCTTTTGCTGTTTATTTTCGTAGGTGTACAAGGACAGGAATGTCGTTGCTCAGCTTGTCAGAAGAGCTGAAAGGGCAGGTTTCAAGGCTATTGCTCTTACAGTTGATACCCCAAGGTTGGGCCGCAGGGAGGCTGACATCAAGAACAGGTGCTAACTTAAAATTAACATCGACCTTAACAAACCATTTGCTCAGAGGAGTGGTATATCCTGATTGTGACTTTATATGGTTTCTGCTGATTGGTTTTCTTACAGATTTACTCTGCCACCATTTTTGACATTGAAGAACTTTGAAGGTTTGGACCTTGGAAAAATGGACAAGGTGAGTCCAATTAATTGCTTATGAGGAATAATTATATGATTCTCAGAAGAATAATTGTATAATTGAACATTTTAGATGATAGCTCTCTTTTACACAACTCATAATTAGCTTTGTTAGCGGTGCAGGCTGCTGACTCTGGACTTGCGTCGTATGTTGCTGGTCAAATTGATCGTACACTGAGCTGGAAGGTATGCTAGATTGGTCTCTATGGTTGAGATTTGAAATGTTCGGAGGCTCCGGGTTAATTTATAAGCCACTACTTGAATCAGGACAAAGCATTTAGATAATTTTCTTTTATTTGTTTTAATTGAATTTGAGACATTTCGTAAAAGAGGTTGGACATTCTTAAGACTCGTAAGATGTTAGAACTTTAAATAAAAACTTTTTTTTCTTGAGTTCTTTGTATTGGAAGTTTAGAAAGATCATTAGGCAATCCAAATTACTTTGGTAAGGAATTTAGAATTTTTCAAAATCTGTGAGTAATTGTAGACTGTAATACTGATATAGCGTGATTATGTGTTAATTCTTAGTATAGATGACTTGCTCCATTGATTTCTTTTGGAATATGTATAATTGTATAGGACGTGGAGTGGCTTCAGACAATCACCAAACTGCCAATTCTAGTGAAGGGTGTACTCACTGCTGAGGATGGTAAGAACAATACAATGACAGTCACTTTTATAATTTTTGTGAATGCTTGAACATTTTTTATTTTTTTTACTGGTTTTGCAGCAAGGCTTTCAGTTCAAGCTGGAGCAGCAGGGATTATTGTGTCGAATCACGGTGCTCGCCAACTCGATTATGTCCCTTCCACTATTATGGCGCTGGAAGAGGTAATTCAACATGTTTCTACCTGAAACATATGCTAAGTTGATTGAAAAAATGATTACAGTCTAAAAGAGGGATTGTATTTTATCTCTGTATCGATGATGTCAGGTTGTCAAGGCTGCACAAGGACGAGTTCCAGTGTTCTTGGATGGTGGTGTAAGGCGTGGAACTGATGTCTTCAAGGCATTGGCGCTCGGAGCCTCTGGCATATTCGTAAGTATCAAACCTTGACATAGCCACAGCTTTCGTTTGGCAATCTTAAGAAAAGGGCTGCATAATTATGATCCACCTAAATGCTAGGAATTAATACAGACCATAGTGCACAGCTATTGTTAATTAAGGGCCTGTTTCTTTTCCAAGTCACTGAACTTGAGGTGGAATTCATTTGACAAGATGAGCCTTTTCTCATTTTTATCATCTATTAAAAGAAACTGAGAATTGAGACCTGTTCGGTGGTGTTCTTGATGACAGATTGGCCGACCAGTGGTCTTTTCACTGGCTTCTGAAGGAGAGACTGGTGTGAGAAAAGTACTTCAAATGCTGCGTGAGGAGTTTGAACTTACTATGGCGTTAAGTGGTTGCCGTTCCCTCAAGGAAATCACTCGTGCCCACATTGTAGCCGATTGGGACCATCCTCTCAATCGCCTAGCTCCAAGGTTATAGAAACATTCCCTGGATGTTCAGCAGCCCCATGCCTAATAACTTACTCTGGGAAGTTGAGAGCATGCCTTTTTATTTAAAGATGTCATTACCCTATTGATGGGTCTGCAAATCTTTTGAAAATTTCAAGCTTTTCTTATTGATGATGGACGGTTACAATCTTATGGCTACTGTGCTGCTTCACTGTATATTCTTTGATCAAACAAAAAATATTATATACTATAGTTTTCGCCTTCAAGTGCTGATATTAAATGCATCGTCTTCAAGTCGCTAGGCTCCAACAGTTTGGATGCCAGATTTCCAACATAAAGGAAAGCTAAGGCAGTTAACTCTGCTCCTTCAGATCTTTCTATCTTGTCAAGACTTGAGCATCTTCGATGCGTAAGCATGCATTGAAACAAGCACGAGACATTCCCGCTTAGAGCTTCGCTTAATCCTAGCGAAACTGCTTGAAGAAACGAGCTTCGTAGAAAATTGAAATCCTGCCCTAATTCGTAAGGTTCAGTTTGTTTAGAATGGTAGCTAAGGTGGAGCGCTCTGGAGTTGATATTGTTTTCTTAGGGTTATGAAATCGCGTGGTATAAATTATTTTGATTTTCTCCATTTTATTACCGAGTCGTATTAATGTTTTGCTGTTCAAACCGAGGAAATATTTGCTAACGTAGTTCAAATTGTATTTTTTAAAAATTTAAAATTACTTTGTTAAAATTATTTCAACATACTGATATAAAATATAATTTTTAAAAAATAAAAAAATATTATTTTAATATATTTCTAAATAAAAAACAATTTAAATTGCAAGTGCTAATATATTCTCAAGCATCCCTAGTAAATAGCGGCATATGTATAACTTGATTAACGGGTCATTTTACACCACTAAAATTTGAATTTTTATTTTTAGAAAAGAAGTTAAAAAATATTTTTTATATATTTTCTCTCATAAATAAAAAATAAATATGAAGGTTCTTATTAAGCTGATCCTACCAAAATGAATTAAGATCTTCTCATGTTAAATAGAAAATATTATCTATCATTTTCTTTTTAATCCAACATCTCAACAACAAAAAAATGAATGGTTAAGATTGTAGTGGCCAATATTTACTTAATTAAACACTAAAATTAAGATACTTTGTTTTAATGTTTGTCTCTTAAACATATTCTCAATTCAGACTCTATTTATTTTTGTGTTTTAAAAGTATTTTTGAAAAAATTTAAAATTTTTTTATTTTTACTTTAAATTATTATTTTTTTGGTGTTTTTATATCATTTTGATGCGTTGATGTCAAAAATAATTTTAAAAAAATAAAATAAAAAACATTATTTTGATACATTTCTAAATAAAAAACACTTTAAAAAGCAACCGCAACCACACTCTTAAACAGGCTTTGATATTTATATTAAACTCATATATATAACATCATTTGACTTATTCATAGTTAAAATATCTCACCATTTCTATTATTTAATTTTTTTATGGAAATTAAAATTCTTCCGGATTTTGTTTTGAATTTTATACTTATCTAGAATGTAATAGACAAGGTAACAAAATACCTTTTTTTTAATTTTTTTTTAATTGAATATATTTGTACATGTAAATATAATTTTAACTTATCACTCATTCTTTTTTTTTAATTAAAATAATAAAACTATATTACTTTTTTAATACATCAATTATGTGATTCCCTAATTATTACTATTATTATTACTATTACTAATTAATAATGCATCTAAAAGATTTGAGGTGTGGATGCTGTTCATTTAAATAGTGCCTGAATTTTTTTTTATTTTCAATTTCAATATTTTATAGCCAATTTAATGAGATATGATTTAAATTTGGAAGGAAAACAAGAAGGCTAAAATGTAAAACACAAGGAACTCACGTGGCTAATCTAAAATACACATGAAAAGTTATTTAGATTCAAAAATTTATTTTGTATATTTTTTATAATCCATGTGTTTGAAAGAAAAGAGAGAAAGTAGCTAAAAACAGTGAGAAAAGAGAAAAAATTGTTGATTGATTTTATTTTGATGAAGATGTTTGTGTTAATGAAATTTTCTTTTCAAGAGAAGTTCAATAGAGATGTTTTTTTTTTCTATAAGCATTTCAAGAAGAGTAGATTGGCGTCCTTATTTTTTTCAATTGATTTTCATTTTTTGAAGTGATTTTGAGGTGTTATGCGTCTGGTAAGTGGTTTCTCAATATTTATATTGTGTTTTGGAAGTGTTTTCGAGTAAAAAAAAATTGAAAATTTAATTTTTAAGGTTTAAAACCTTGAATTCTAATTTTTTGATTGGCCTAGGTGACAACTCACTTATCTTTGCAAGCAATTTGTCCACAACTCCTAATAAGAAAAATAAAAAAAACCAAGTGCACCTAGGTTTTTGATTAAATCCAAGCACGCAGGCCTAATTCATTAGAACCTAACCTTTTTGTTTTTATTTTTTTTTATTAATTGTTTCTATATAAATATGATTTATACCCTCTTTTTTATTTCTTAAACAAATTGAATTAATTTTGTGTTTTTAAATAATAATTTACTTTTTTTTACTTTTTTTAGTTGAATGATTTTTCAAAGAGATTAGTTTAATTTATATTAAATTATTTTCATCTTATATTTTATATAGATTAGTTGTATTTATATGGTTTTTTTTTATATAAAAATAGATATTATTTGTTATTAGCAACCATATTTAACTACTAGGATAAAATAAATGAAAATATATAAAATAAAAAAAACAGTCGATGTAAAATATTTGTACGTACATTTATTTTTATTTCTATTATAAAAATTTGCTTTTCACTTTAATATTTTAGCAGTGTTAACAACTTTTTTTTAATTTATCAGTTCATAAATGTTTTTAGTTTATTCTATAAAGTATAAACAACATCTTTTTTTCTCAAGTAAAAAAAAACCATAATACATGAAAACATATTTACTATGTAATTTTGTTCATGTTAGAGATTTACTTGAAATCTTACCCGACATAAATAATATATTTTTATTTTTTAATTAAAAAATCATGATATTTCATAATACACTCACAACATTTGTTTATTATGTTATAAATCAACTTGAAATTTTATTCATGGAGGAGCACAGGTGATAGGTCTGGTGTTAATTATTTATATATTCATGACACATTTTTTTTTTAATTATTTTCATTTTCATTTTACTTTTTATCCAAATTTAATTATCAATTATATCAAACTTCTTTGTCAATATTTATTTTCTTAGTGATCGAGATTTTTTTTTTTTATCTAGAATCATAATTTAAATGTGAATGTTTGTGTAATATTATGTTTAAAACTATAGAGGTAATGAAAATATAATATTTAAACTTAACTTGTCCATTGACCCTGTTGAGGAAAATTTATGGATCCGTGCCATAATTGTTTTTTAAAAAAGGAATTCATTATTAAAATATTAAAAAAAACAAAGAAAAAGGAAAAGAAAAGTTAAAAAATATCTGTCATATTCTAGTCTTGACAGGTTAACAGGTTGGTCCAAGTGAATTGTTTTTATTATTATTATTTTTCTTCAGAACAATTTTACTTTGAAAAAAATTTATTTAATTAATTAATTGGATAATCTAAATTTAACCGGGCCGATACATGCCTTGTTTTAAAGGAAACCAACCTGGTTTAATCTTTGGTTTGGTCAATCCGTCTGGCCGGGCTGGTTTATAACACTGGTTTGAAATGAAACCAATTCTATACAGTACAATCTCTACTAGGCCTATTTGATAGAACCCAGCCCAAACCGATAATTTCTAGCTCCGCAAACTTCAATTTCAGCTACATCTCTGCAACAGCAAACTCCGTTGAAATTTGGTGGTAAGCTCTCTTTCTCTCTCTGTTGCTCGCTCGCTCCAATTTGTTCTCGATAAAATCAACTGAATCGATCTTTATCCGATTTTGTAATGATGATTAGAAGTGAAGAGAGAAAGATCAGATGGGGAAAAGAGGGAGGGCATGCGTGGTGGTATTGGGAGATATAGGCCGGAGCCCTCGAATGCAGTATCATGCTCTTTCCCTTGCTCGTCAGGCATCTCTTCAAGTTGACATTGTTGCTTATGGAGGTACCTCTCCTTTTCATTTCCATTTTCAATTATTTTATTTTTTTGTGTTTTTTTAATAAATTTTATTCAAACTTTCTGCAGGTTCTGAACCCCATATGGCATTGCGGGAGAATCAATCTATCCATATCCACAAAATGGTACTTATCACTCTAAAATGTTTCCTTCTCTTGCTTGAATATCTCTATCGCATCATAATACTTTTGATTTTAATGTTTTTTTTTTTTGCAGAAACAGTGGCCAGCAATTCCGCAGGGGTTGCCGAAGATGTTTAAGCCATTCATGCTTTTACTTAAGCCGTTATTTCAGTTTCTTATGCTTCTTTGGTATTTGTGTGTCAAAATACCGCCACCCGATGTGTTCCTTGTGCAGGTCAGAACATGCCAGTACCATAATTCTTAGGACTTTCTTGTCTGCCCGTGTAATGAGTTGTTTAAGAAAAAAAAAGTTACCTTTTGAATGCTGCCCATAAGACACATAGAAATTGTGGTATGAAAGTGCAATTTGCTGGAGAAAAGTTGAACTTTTGTCTAGGTTATGGAAAAAGTGGAGGAGAGAAGGGGCAGGCTGTGTGTTAGTGGAATTGGTGGAGAGTCCTAGATGATAACCATCTCTCAGATAGGCCTCCGTGTGTCCTGACTTTTATTTGTCAAATTGTGTGATTAAATGCATATTGGAAACTCAGGCACTTAGCCCAGTCAAGTAGAGACTACAGAACAGTTATTGAGCCCATGCTTTGTTGCTGAGAACATGATAGAATTGCCTCATTTAAGTGACCATTGTTAATTATTCAACCTGCAATTTTTTTTTGGTGGTAATACATTTAACCTGTAAAATATATATAGCATTCTGTTGTTCTGGGCATTATAGCTGATATATGTATGTGTGCATGCTTATATTGTCTATGGATCTTTTTATTGGATTCCTCACAGATTAAGCCAAGACTTGTCTCATTATTGTTTTTGGCTTCTGCAGAATCCTCCGTCTGTTCCAACCCTGGTAGCTGTAAAATGGGCAAGCTGGTTGAGAAATGCCAAGTTTATTGTCGATTGGCATAATTTTGGTTATACTTTGCTAGCATTATCGCTTGGAAGAAATAGTCGATTTGTGACAGTATATCGTTGGTACTATTGATTGTCCTTTGCCCTGTGAATTATCAGTTTTGTTGTTTCTGTGACAGATGTCTTGGTTTTTCTTACCTGCTTAGGTTTGAGAGGCATTATGGGAAGATGGCTCATGGTTCCCTATGTGTAACAAGGGCTATGCAACATGAATTGACTCAAAACTGGGGAATTAAGTAAGATGGTCAGCTCAACATGCTCAGATTTTCTGCATTCTGATTTGGACTATTTTATTATCATATCTTTATGGGTTTATTACTCATCTTTTGTACATTAAACTGACAGAGCTGCAGTTCTATATGATCAGCCACCTGAGTTTTTTCATCCTGCCTCACTCGAGGAGAAACATAAGGTGAACCCATGTTTCATGCTAAGTTCTTCAGTCAGAAGACACTGAATTGTAAATTTATCATGGATCATTGTAGTTATTCTGCAGGTTAGGTAAACACATCAGTGAGTCCCAAGGTGTTCATGATTGTGCCAGCCATGGTAATATCATTGACAAAATAAATTTGTGATCTTATCTTTGTTGAGGTTCAGTTAGATCCAGATTTATTTGCTTAAGTTATACATTTTTTGCAGGAGCTGTGGGAATGGGTAGCCCTAATCTAAATGAGACTTTATTTACAACCATGGTTGCTGATGATATTTTCTTAAAGCCAAATAGGCCTGCTCTTGTTGTAAGCAGTACAAGCTGGTGAGTTGTTCTGTTTTATTTTTCATGCTCACGCTGATGAGCCATGTATATACCCCAATTGCTGAGTAATCTCAGATTATGGTGCCATTGACATATTCGGTGGTTCTTACAGTTTTCCTTCTCACTGTAAAATATTATTTCACTTACAGGTTGTCTTAAGTTTGTTATGTGAACATGGCTACTGTATTACATCATTGTTAATGATTTTTTCCCTTTTATTTTGTTTGGATTGGCTGGAGGGATGAAAGGAAGTGGTTTAATTTCCTTCATTTGAGTGTTGAAATGATGGAAGTGAAAGGAGAAGAAAAGAAGTATCCTCCAAGTAGAGAGCAAGGAAAACACAGAACTCTGTTCAAATTCTTTTAAATATACCCTATCATCAGTTCTATAATAACAAATCACTGATGAGAAATTCTTTATCCTAGTAATCTAATTAGATGCCCTGATATATGTCTTTTTTTTCCATACCAAACTCAAGGTTTTCTATGTTTCCCTATATTTCACGATCCTAACCTTAAATCTCAACCATGCAGAGTAATAATTCTAGTTTACTCCACCTGATTAACTAGTTGACCTTGCATAGTGGAACACTCTCAAGCAATGCAGTGTTGCCTTTATGATAATTCAATTGAAAGTAAACTTACCAGAGCATATTAAAATGAGAGAATGGTTTGCAGGACAGCAGATGAAGATTTTGGCATTCTTCTTGAGGCAGCAGTTATGTATGATAGACGAGTTGCTGCTATTCTAAATGAAGATGATTCTACTGTGGAAGTTCTTTGGAATGAAATGTCAGCTGGAAAGGAATGTTTGTACCCTAGGTTGTTATTCATCATTACAGGTGATATTTTTGTTTGCTTCATTTTCTTATCAACATTTCTTTTGCTTCCCAAATGAATGTTTTTGCATCTTTGGCATACAACAACTTCTAACCTGTGATCTCACTCCTTCGATGAATGAAGGTAAAGGGCCAGAAAAAGAAAAATATGAAGAAAAAATAAGACGGTTACATCTTAAGCGTGTTGCATTTCGTACCATGTGGTTGTCAGCTGAGGATTATCCATTGCTTCTAGGTAGTAAACCATCTCACTGGTTTTTGTTATAATTTCTTCAAGCGAGTGAAGTAATCCCATCTCTCTCTCACATTCACAGGTTCGGCAGACCTTGGAGTGTGCTTGCATACTTCATCATCAGGATTGGACCTTCCCATGAAGGTATAAACCCAATGTTGAAATATGCATGAAATCTGTTTTGCTTTTTTCTTGACTGATATAAACTCTTCCTCATTGCACAAAAGTTATGTTATTACTCTCCATAAAAATCTCTGGCACAGGTCGTGGACATGTTTGGTTGTGGACTACCTGTTTGCGCTGTCGCCTACTCTTGGTAAAGCCTTACTGTTTATTTTTTTCAGCATGTGATTTAAGGTTCTAGTTGCATTATTCACTTATTTGCCATGTTTTCTTTGGCACTCTTGATTGGAAGCATCAAGGAGCTCGTGAAAGTTGAGAAAAATGGTCTCCTCTTCTCATCATCTTCAGAATTAGCTGATGAACTTTTGGTAAATTTTAATTACTTTGTTATGATAATATTTTTCATGAATAACTAAAAGCGAGAAAAAATTTAAGCAACTTGCCGGAAACTGATGGTATGTGGTATAAAGGCACTGACACTTGAAACAAAGTTATAGATGGAAAGATAGTGGAGCTACAGTTAAGGAATTTTTTTTTTTTTTTTCATTTTGGTTAGTATCATGGCAAAAATGATGTTGCGGTGAATGTGTGCAGATGCTGTTTAAGGGTTTTCCAGAAGAATGTGATGCACTGAAGCTGCTAAGAAATGGTGCACTAGAAATGGGTTCTTCAAGGTGGGCTACCGAGTGGGAAGAGCATGCTAAGCCATTAATATCAGAGGCAAGCTTACTTTTCTCAGTGCAGTTATCTATATCAGCATTATAGCAGTAATTTCATTAAGTTTCCTCAAAGTCTTAATCTCATTTCCTCTGACATGCTATGAAAATTTTCATATTGATGTCAATACTCTACTTGCCTAATAAAAACATGTACTTATATAAAGCTGCTTTAGGGATTGGTTTTTCCTTTGATTCAGTGGGGGACTGATTAAGTCTTCATCTGCTTTGGACTACACTACTGCTACTAACTGAATGCTATTCTTCTCCCTACCTCTTCCTTTAATGTGCTTTCTTTAATTTTGTGGTGCATGTAATTTATAGGATTTGTATTTGTAAGCTTGCAGGTTATTTCTCAGAACCTGGGGTAAAATTTGCAGTTTCAGTTTGAATCTTCTTTGAAGATTTAAACCAGGCAAGCACAGCAAAACCCTCTTAATGGCTTCTTTAGGATTGGTTTAGGCAAAACGTCAAAATGATGGCTTCAGCTTGGACAACACAGTAGCATCCAGCTGAGATTGTTTGTTCGTTGAAACCTTGTTTTTGCATTTGACAGCTCTACAGTATCTCTGATTACCTGAATTATGCGACATTTTGTTCTCAGAAGTATATACATTCGCATATAGCAGTAGGCGTGCGTGTGCAATGCAAATTGTCTTTCGAGTCTATAGCAACTCCAGTTGGATGAGCTATATCTGCTTCTAGTTGTTGCAAAAGAAACTTGTGTACTTGGAAGAAGCATTGATTTTCATACGTGTGAAGAGCACAAAAACCACGTCGTTATGATAAAGAGTTTGGTATCAAGGGGCTGACCCAACAGTAACTTGAGCTTTTTTGTTACATTTGACTTTTCTTGGGGATCCTCAAAGAGAATCACATTCCCGTAGTGGGAGAATGCCAAAAAAAAAAAAAAAA
>Ga0307518_10002787_pt1 | contig 12685 bp, 9 predicted proteins | sample 25_EM_MG_FD_203889 | JGI IMG/M metagenome (GOLD analysis project Ga0307518, IMG submission 203889) | Populus trichocarpa ectomycorrhiza microbial communities from riparian zone in the Pacific Northwest, United States - 25_EM | ecosystem: Host-associated > Plants > Roots > Unclassified | place...
GAAGATGGGCAGTGTTTTTGAAATTTCTTGCCAAATATACAACTTAGTCCTCATTCTTTACTAATTATGACAATTTGTTTTTGAAAAAAAACGACGTCAAATACCGACTTCCCATATTGCCACCATAATAGCCGGGAGATTAGTGCTAGAATTTTTTACAAATGTAAATCTATTTTTCAATTTATTTTTTAACTCTTGATAAATTTATTTACGATCTTAAAAAAAAGTCTCACACTGACTTGACTTGCTAGGCTTGTAAGCTCTTGACTTGCCCATCTCAACGATGTCTAGCTATTTTTTTAAATTGATGTATTTACTTAATTTAGCCTCTTTTAAATAACAATTATTTTTTTATTTATTTTATATGCATATAATTTTTGAAAAAATTACTCTAATTCATATATAATTTGTTGGTTTCATGTTTTATATAAATTAAAAAAACATTTATTTTTAAATAATATTTGTAACCTTACATAATATTATTTTATTTTATTTTATTCATCCAATATTATTTGATTAAATAATATAGATAAACAAAATATTGAACAGAATTAAGTTAAATGCCCGTGTTGTTGTGAGGTCACACATCATCTTGATGCATATATGTTTCTCAGTTTTTTCATTTTCATCTATAGTTATCATTAATAACTTGTAGCTCCCAGAAAACAGGTAATGGCCGATAATAATGTAGCGGCGGCAAGGTGCGATAGAAGATAAGCCAGCGAACAGAAATGTCCATCACAGAACTCAACTCACTGAAAGCAGCATTTTATTGATCTAGATGCATAAAATTTCCGTGGTTTTCATGTACATTATTCTTTCTGAAAGACACCTGCAACTACTGCATCAGGGCGACTGAAAAGTTCTTGAATTTTTGAAAGCTCACCTAGTACACCATCAATTGGTTCCTGAACCGGTTATAACTGCGGACATGCCTGGTAAAATGAATAACAAAACTGTGCAAAAATGATATGGCACAACAAATTGCAGTGGTAACAAATACCCCGGAAATAAATTTGTGCAATCCATCGAAAATTCCCCAACTCGCTCAAGAACAGAAATGGATCATTTCTTGGACCCATTTGTTAGTTTTGAGGGCTTATTTCAATATCACAGAAGCAGCCTGCGGATATCACTGAAATTAGCACGCAAAGCTGATAGGAATGCACCTGCAAAGAAAATAGTTTAAGCTCAAAAGTTGTTGTGAAGTTCTGCATATAAATATGCCCCAGGCAGCAGCCAAGCTGCCCAAGTAGCATGTTCGAAAATGTGCTACATGATAAGAGGTCAGGGGAAAAAATAAACTGAAATTACCACCCATTATTAATTTCTTTTGTCCGTTAGGGACAAGGAGAAAAATCACAAATTCAAAAACTACTCGTAACTAGTTGGAAAGCTCATAGTTCTCCAAGATTCGATGCCTTGGGTCCCCAGATTACATAACAGCATTACCTCAACGCCCTAGGAAGAACTTGTCCAATTAGAGATAAGGCCTTTTAGCAGTATCCCTGCCTTTGAAGAGGTACCCTCATTTAAAGATACCCATAAAGTTTCAACCTCATTAAGAAGGAGGCAATCCAACAGGATCCAAATCCTCAAATATGCTCTATTTTGAATTCGAATTTGAATAACATTCACAGCATTTTCAAAATACCTTCCCTAATGAAAGTAAAGAAATTTGGAGAATTACAGACCTGAAACTTGGCCATCAAAAACACGATGATCAGCAGATAAAGTCAAGTTCATTTTGTTGATAACTGCAGGCCTCTCAATTCCTGGTAGAAAGAAAGTTCAAGTTATTGCACTCAAAGAAGTTCTGGTACTTGAAACCAACAAATATCAGGTGGCAGAACCTACAGCCAGCAGATACTTACCATCACTTCCAAGTAGTGGTTCAACAACTTTGTTCCCTCTACCAACAGCAAGTATGCCAGCCTGCAATCAAAGAGATCTTTTATATACTATACATTTACAGGAAGCCAGCAATGATGGTCGTAGTGTATCCCTGTATTTCTTTCCGTGCCCATTTCTGATTTAATCAACACCGGGACTAATAAAAGATCACATGTTTATGATATTGCTGTTTTAAAAATAAAGACCACATGTCTATGATAGTTCCATTTTAAAAATTTAACAGCAGCAATATTTTCCAGAAACATGGAAGGTGTTTGTTCGACATAAAAAAGGAATGATATTTAACTAATGAGAATTTAAACACTAGCTACTCATGACTCATTTCATCCAGTAAAGGAGATGAAAAACAGCAGAAATTCAAGCTATATGCGATGCCTAAACCCAACAGGGCCACAGTCATTTGATTTTTTTCTCTCTTGAAATAGTGACAAATTTCTTTGCAAGGCTGAAGCCAGTCATATTGCCTTAATTGAAAGAGCATAGTTTAATGCATATATGAATGTGTATGTTCAGGGTTGAGTTTGAGGGAGAGGGATGAAAAGAGAGAACCTGGGGCGGATTTATAATTGCAACAAATTGGTCCACTGGATACATTCCCAGGTTGGAAATGCTGCACAATAACAAGGAAAAATTAGGTATATACATTGTCTTTTATTGTATCTGTTTCAGAAAGTTCAGCCTAATAATATATGAACCTGAAAGTTCCTCCTTGAAATTCATTTGGTGTAAGCTTCCCGACCCGAGCTTTCTCAGCTAGTTGCTTGACCTGAAATTCCAAGCAAACAAAAATACAATAAGCAAAGCAAAATTGTGGTCTTCCCATACAGAAATGTAGACACTCGATAATTAACAGAAAACGAGGAGAAGATACATGAAAAGTGATTGAAAAATATAGAAGGAATGACCAAAAGTTCATCACAAGCTTGCCCAAAAGCAGAGAGTAGGGGGTGGTGGAGAGTTCAACAGTCATGGTTCGATAAAAATGAATTTTCTTAACACATTTCTGAAGTACGCATATTGTAGGTGTAACCTTTCCCTGGATTCTTAGAAGCAAGCATGATCTTAGTGTAAGAGATAAGGTCTACTAAAATCCACTAGTGAATCCCACCATGGCGAAACAGAAATAAAATCACATTAGTTACCTCTGAGGAGATTGCAGAAATGGATTTCTGATCTGCATTCCTAACAATTGGCGTCATTAAGCCCTGCATAAGCAAATAAGGTATATTAAATTCTCTAGGCCACAAAGGTATAATGTTAAAAAGCCACCAGCTAGCAAATGCAGGGATACAAGTTAGGGTCTTTAGAATAGTTACTTCATGCATAAATGTTGAAAAGTATAATAATCTCTAGTTCTTCCTCTCACTACCTGATTTTGGTTGAACTACAACCGGTAAGTGGCCCTTTTGGAATCTAGTTTTTGTCCAAACTTTTCAAGAGATTATAAACACCATACCTTCTCAGTAGCAACTGCAATCGATATGTCAACAGAGTCGCACAAAATGATTTCTCCTTTCTCAACATTCCAGTAAGCTGTCGTGCATTGATGTAGCATTTTCAGTATTAGAAATGGAGATAGAAACACAGCATGGTAAATTTTCTCCTGAAATTTAAAAATATTATGGAATCCAAAAAAGAATTCGTACTTCAAAGCCCAACACTCATGAAAAGTCAGGGTAGGTTACCCTGTGGGGGCATAGACTCTAGATCACCCTTCGGACCCAAAAGAAATGCATGCATTCTTGCAAGCACATACATCCGACAAAAGTATGGCATTAAAAAGACTTGCCATTGTTGAATTTAAAACACAACATATCCTAAAGCAGCATCAAATACACAAAGCGGGACAAAATGTGTTGAGTGATTTCTTTGGTCAATTATGCTTCTTAAAAAAACCAAATCTTGGTCTGCAATAAATCTATGCAATTGAGTGTTCTGATGCAACCAGTACTTAAAAGAATTATAATATATCTTACCATTAGCTTGCGGTACATTTCTCAGAGCAATTGCAACAGCTTTGATGACAATGTCATTTACTGAAACTTTGACATCATGTTGCTCTGTAAAATCAAGAAGCTCCGATGCATGAATAGTCTGCCAGCTATAATTTCTCAGAGAAACACAATAGTAATAACTGAAATTTTATACCTTTAAGCTCCTTTCTGAAAGAAAGAAGAGGATCCAGAATAACATCTGATGAACACATCTGACACCATTAGAACAAAATTTATATACTGGATAGTGAAATAGATCCCATAGAGTTATATATAACCTGTGGATAAATATAAATGTGGTGTCGTCTGTTTTGATTCCAACAACCTTCTAGCTATAACCTGCAGATCAATCATTATTTAAACATAAGCAATATTGCATTGAAAAAATAAAATCGCTGATTTAGAAAAAAAAAATTGATGGAGAAGAATTTGTCAAACACAATGACACAAACAAGCACATAAGAAGAATCCAAAAATAACTCGAGAAAGATGGGAAAAAGGAGGGGGGTCACTGGAGAAGCAAGAATACATAGAACATCCATACAAACCAAGGAAAAGGAACTAAAAAATGTAAGTGACCTAAGCATCCATTAAAATAGGTAGTAGGAAACAGAGATTTGATCAGAGAGTGCCTACTTCTACTCCAAATATCAGAAAGCCACTCCAATAACATAACATGTATTGCTATCACCAGAGTGCCAGTTAACATGTATGCATATAGGGGTATCAAATCTGGACTTAAACTACTATAAGTTGATATGTGGTATATGTCTGAAATGCCTTGCATCAGACACAAAAACAAATTCTGACGTCTGATGAAGGAAGGGAGAGTATCTTTCCTTTATGGCGCATAACGGATTTTGGAGACCGTCATGCATAAAGCTTTTCTCATCTGTCCATGTCCATGGTGGGAACTTCTCACAGATGCTTTGATATCTAATCTATCTTGAATCCTACACCTCCATCTCAGCTTACTCACATATTCTCATAACTATTAACAAAAAATTTCAGTATAATCAAGGAACTTGTCAATAACAAGGGGCATCGGATTTTGGAAAACCATTCACTAGGACACCCTAACAATCCCCAATCTGTCTATGATAGCTTTCGAAACTTGACTTTCCCTCACACACCAATGGCATTACCTTGCGGATTTGAGTGTTAGGCAGATCTTCAAAAGAATCTGACTGCTTTGGTTCCAGGGAAGGAATGGCAGAAGGTTGGGGACTCTTTTGAGGTGGCGGAGTTCCTTTCTCCGCGGCTGAAGATTTTTTTCCTTTCCCTGACTTAATTGCAGCCAAAACATCAGTCTTTAGCAGAGTACCATAAGGCCCAGATGCATGTAAAGATGATGCATCCAATCCATGTTCTGAAATAAGCAACTTAGCAGATGGACTGATCCTCTTAAAATTGCCTTTTTCTTTACTAGCTTCAGCTTTAGAACCATGATGAGTTGGTTTTTCTTCTTTAACCTTCTTGCCACTGCTGCTGCTAGCAGAAGTCTTTACAGCTTCGATATCATTCGAGTCTTCAACCTGGAAAAACATCCATTATTGCTCCATAAAAACATAGAACATACATACATGAACAATAACTCTGACTTACTGTTATGGCAATAGGTTGTCCCACAGCCACATCCTTTGAGCCTTCTGGTGCTAGTATCTTGGCCAAATATCTGCATTCAACATTTCACGAAAGAATAACAAAAACTCACAGATAGCATAAGATTCAAAATCAATTGCAGTTCATTCATTTCTATGAGAAAAAAAATAATACAAGCAAAGTCTAAAAGTAGCTTCTAAAAGCTAGAACATCTAAGGTATTAAAATAGTGCCATTGTATACCAAGCCAAACCACATGTACTCAAAGTCACACACAAAGTTATGCCAGTAGTTTGAGATCTTTTATAAAAGCTGCTCATGTTTTACTAGAAAAGTATAAAATTCCAAAGTGGAGAGAGAGGGAGGGAGACAAAAGAGCCATACCCTTCTTCAAGAGTTTCAAATTCTAGAGTAGCTTTGTCTGTCTCTATTTCACATATTACATCACCCACCTCTATCTGTTAAGCACAGAGACATGGCAAGTGAAAAGGCATAATAATTTGGTCAATCAGCATCACCCAATTAGATAGAAAGCAATTTAGCCTAAAGAATCCAACCTTGTCTCCTTCCTTTTTTCTCCATTTGGCAATGTTACCCTGATTCTGAAGGAATAGATAGAAAAGAGTGTTTAGCTTAAAAGGAAAGGAGAAAATTCAACAAATTCAATCCATATTCATCAGCTGATTTATTTCGTCCTTTCCTACCATTGTTGGGGACAATGCTGGCATTCCAAGAATAACATGAGGGGGAAGTTCTGATGCATTAATAGAGCTTGTTTCTTGTGCCCCACCTTCACTTTTGACATCCTGGTCAGTTGATTTTTCCTCCTTAATATCTGATCCACTACCAACAGTAGCAGGGACGTTTTGGATGTCATCTGCATCCTCGACCTTGTGAAGCCATAAAAGGAGCGTTAATGACCTTCTAATGGAATGGTTCATACTCAGAATGAAAATTGCTGAGGAAGCATAAAAGAAAATCTCACTTATCAAACAGGATGAAACCATATTACCTATTTAAGTGATTAAAATATCCTTCAAGGATACTCCAATAAAGAAACAAGTGCCTATGATGCATAATCAGGTACCAAAAGGAACAGAAAGAAAAGAAAGAAGTGCACAGGAAAATGTACAGAAAGGGAGGTTATCTCCTTTACAGAAAGATTGGTTTTCCTCGATGTCAAACTTTATATTATAATTTACCGTTATTGCAATGGCCTGTCCTACAGGTACATCCTTTGAACCTTCAGGTACCAATATCTTAGCCAAAAACCTGCATTGGATCGGTACTCATCAATGAAGAAAAAGGAAATTCTACAATCTGTGATGGGGTAAATAAACATAGCATGCCAATGGCAAATGTGGATCCAAAAATTAAATATCACAAAAAAAATATACTAGATAAAAAATTAGAAAGAGAAGAATTACCCCTCTTCAAGACATTCAAATTCAAGTGTAGCTTTATCAGTCTCTATCTCGCAGAGGACATCACCCACTTCTATCTGTTAGATTGGTCCACTAGTTCAGAAACCATATACGGATGAAATCAACAAATTGTCTCCATTCAGTTATGGCAGGATTTATTTCCAACAACCATCTCCAAATCACATCATTATAGAAGTAAGCAAGCTGAATTTACAAGCATCATCTTATATCAAATCCTGCACTAACTCACCTTCTCCCCTTCTTTCTTCTTCCACTTCGCGATATTACCCTGAGTCTACACAAGAACAACAAGTAGAGAGACTTGAATTCTTGCAGAAGAGTAGAAGTTCCAGCTAAAAGAGATGAGAAACCTGCCTATAGCATACCATTCCTGCATATCTTACCATTGTAGGAGACAAAGCTGGCATTCCAACAACTGTATGTGATGGCTCTGCAACAACAGGAGTTTAATCATAAATACCAATATTAATGTTCTCACAAGCAAGATAAGGCTTCTACAAATCACCTTTTCATTTCAAAGATTAAAAAAGAAGTTAATGTCAACATACATGGCAGTCATAGCAAGATGAAAAATTCATATGCTTGTGAACTGATGAGCTTGTGAACTTGCATTGGAATTTGAGGCAATGCATGCATGCATGAATTCTTATCAATTTCTTTTTTCTTTTAGCTTAATTCATAACAATCTCTACACAGTCTTACTTCAACAGAACTCAACATGCACTCATACCACAGATTATTTATCAAATTTCAGCTGAAGTTCACTACCATTGTCCCATACGAAGTGCACGGCACAATGAGCAAGTTGGGAAGTTTTGTAGAATATAGGCTAATTTTATTGTTATTTCACTGGCTTATTGAGCAGAAACCCTCTTTCCAAATTATGTCCTAGCACAGGAGAGATAAACTGGTTGGTATTTTCTTCGTAACACACTTAGCAAAATAAAAGATTTCAAGAGTCTTTCATGGCACACGAAATTATGTTTCTGCCAGCATTCATCTGTAAAAATTCAGCATGAACACATGCAATTTTCAAGAAGTTGGGGAACATGCATGTGAGTTGTTGACTCACTTACTCTGGGAGTAGCAAAATAAGTTATGAACACTACAAAGCCCAAGTCCATTGGTGATCCTTATTATTTAGCCAGGTTCATGGTTTGAACCTGCAACTCCAGATTCAACTTGGAGCTAGTAAAGTCCATGCCACACAATCCATTCACAAAATTACTGATGCATAAACCCAGTGCCAACTAACATAGATCAGTGTTCTGATTGTAGACTTAAAATAAGAGCATACTGGTTTCATTAATTCTAAAGACAACAGAGACACACCAAACCAAGTCCCTTAACGCAACAACAGAAGATTCCCTTAGATACAGACAAATATCAGGAATTGCAGTAAAATGAGGTACGTACCAGAAGATGAGAAATGTCGAACACCAATTTGCATCTGTAAAGCAATAGACAACATCAGAAAACGGACAAGTCTAAATTAGAACAACTCACATAATTCAACACTAACCTTGAGCTTCAAAGAACTATCATCGTGTACTCCACTGACTGTAAATACTGATGCAGACCTAATGCACATAACCAACAGTGAAAAACCAGCAAAATTGAGCACACACAAAAAAGAAAAGGACAGCAAGAGGTTGCAAGCTAGGTGGCTCCAAATAGAAATATAAAAAGAACAGAAAAAATTAAAGAGACCAATTCAAGGTATGTGTAGTAAATTAATCAAATTGGGCACCGATTCTCGGTCGAAAAAATTCAATAAACAAATCAACAATCCCTGCTCAAATTAGCTTTCACTTCGTCTAATTCCAACTTCACCAATTTCTTTCTTTGTTTGTTTCCTTCTTTTTTAACACTTCAGCACCGAAGCAACTGTACAACCACTAAGGAAACCAACAAACGTAAAAGGTAAAAAGATGCAAACCTTGAGAAAGAGCCATTGGCATCCAAATTAGAGCAAGAGCTGTAACAAGAAATTAAAAATATCAAAATTAAACTGAGGATTGAGAAAATAGAAGACATGATCAATTTCCACAAATTTTTTTTTTAAAATCATTCATTCATGTAATTTAAATAAATAAATCTGCAATTAATATTGATGAAACAGGAAATGATTGACTGACTGGCCGATTGATTGATCAACACAAAAATGAAATAAACAAATAAATAAGCTAAACAATTGGCACGTGCAGATGGAGAAAATTACAGAGCGAAGGATCGAGAGGAAGAGAGAAATCGAGCTTTGAAAAGAGAAGGTGCGAAGCGCGATGTCAATGGATGCCTAAGTCGCGAAAGCAGCGCCATTCTCTGTTCACTTTCTGCTGCTGCTATCGAGAGAGAGGGAATTTGAGAATGGTAAGTTTGTTTATTTTGAAGAGCCGAGTTAGGGGTGTTTTTCTGTTTGGTTTTCTTTCTTTCTTTTTTTTAGTCAAAATTCAGATCGTAGTCGGTGAGCTATGCGCTATGGGTTCATTCTGGCTGACTGGTTGCGCTGGAGGGGTGGGTGCGTTTTAAAAATTGCTGTTTAGGTGTGGTGGGGCTACTAGCCTCAAAAGGTTGCTCTATTTTCCTACTCTTTTCAATGTGGTCACCGTCAATTAATTTTTCTTAATACACACCTCCTTCCTGGGCTTGGTTTCGTAATTCTGTTGGCTTTGCTGTGGTTATAGCTGTTTTTTTTCATTTATTTATTTTAATTTAATTATTGTTAATAGTATTGTATATCTAAAATTAGTACATCAAATTGATGCTTCTATAATTAATGGTCTGTGAGTGCTTCCAAACATATTACGAAACACTTTTGATATTATGGTAATTATTATCTCTTATTTAAATAAGTGTTTCTTTTCAAATTAAGTTTTTAAAACTCTAAAATAAAATAAAAATCATATTTAAAACTATTGTATCTTGTTAGGTGAAACCAATTATTTATTATTTATTCTTTATCTTCTAATTCTGGATTAAATTGACACAAGGTATTTATACATATAACAAATCAATTATAAAATTGTGATATAAATATAATAATTTAGTAAAAGAAATGCGATAACTTTATTCATTGTATTTTTATTATCTTGATCTTATATCAAATGAGAGAAATTAAGCAGCGATACATCAAATCCCACTTGTAAGAACAACTAGAATTTAGCTTGTGGAGCTAGACAAAACGACCTATTTGAGTTTATATTAAGAGTTGATGTAGAAGGACCAAATTAAAAAAATTAACTGATTGATGATTGTAACATAAAAAATAAGAAATAAGAGGGACTTGTAGCTGTGCTCTATTTTTTTTTCTTTTTTTCCTGTTTTTTGGCTTTCGGCTTTTCTTTAGGTAAATTTATGGTCAGCTCCTCGAAGTTTTTATTACTGGAGACTGCGCCTCTAAATAAACTAATGGATTGTTTTTCCTTTTTCTGCTACCTGCATCTACTTGGGCTGGAGTAGAGCCCATACACCTGCCTTTCTGTAAGGGTTTTTTGGGTGAAAGCCCACTTTCGACATCTAAGAAGATTGTTACTGGGTAAAAGCCCAACAATAGCCTCTAACACACAAAAAATAGGCCCTGGACAAAATGGGTTATCCTGTCGAGAAGGGAAAAAAACTTTGTTATAAAGTTTATTTTATTTATTTTTTTCTAATTCAAATTCAATTAAAGAATTTGAAGTATAGCTGCCAGACAAAACAGGGACAGTTGGGTCACTAAATCAATCCAGGATTATAATTTAAACACAATTTTAAATGCAAACCACAATTTAAAACCTAAATATTCTAGTAGATCATAAATATAATTCATATATCCAATTTAAAGTTTGAAATGCCAAATAACAATCACAATCAGTAATTATAATTGATGTACATATATTATAACGAGGTCAGTCAGTCTCGTCCTTAATTAATACAAGGAGATTCGCCAACAAATTCAATATCAAGTCACAAAACCATATTTCATAGAGTAATGCTATCCACACAGAGGATAAGAATTGCAAGTATAGAGATATCTTGGAAACGCGTGCTAATCTGTGTTTCTAAAAAAATTATATTTTTATTATTAAAAATTAAATTTTTTATATATTTTGTATTGTTTTGATGGGTTGATCTCAAAAATAAATTTTAAAAAATAAAAAAAATATGATTTTAATACATTTTAATATAAATAACATTTTAAACAATATTTTTCTTTCTGGATAGGCACTTCAGGTCATGCCCGATTTTAATTTCTCTCCTCCTCCTCCTCCTGCTGACCATTTCTCTCAACTGCTCTTGTGACTTCCTGGAAAACGCACATACTCATCATATTTTTTCAACATAGCTTGTTCAATCAAGATGAAGTATTTCTTAGCATGACATGACATGATTTCTAGCAAAATGCCACCACATGTCCCTTCTTTCTTCTCGAATCGCAAATTGCTAGAAAGTGACCCTTGTCTCTCTGTACACTTTGGTGAATTTTAATCATAGTTATAAACTTGATAATTTATAATTTTAGATAAGTTAAGTTTTATTTCAAATTATTTTTGATATTGATATAATCAGATTTGAATAATTCGGCTGATTGATTGAGTTAAACATTAAAAAAACAGAAATAACATAAAAATCTAAAATCAATTTGAAACAAAAACTTTTTATGAGTTTAGATCTGATTTTTAAAATAATTTCCGAGATAAGAAATATTAGTTGAACTTTTTTTATTGAATTGAATAGAATATTTTATCATTAAAATTAATTTTTTTATTAACCAGAATTGATATCAACATCTTTTTTTTCTCTGTAACTAAATTCAGTATTCTTTCACTTTTATTAAACTAGAAACTAAAAAGTCAAAGAAATAATTTTTTTTTTACAAAAATTGAATTGAAAAAAACTATATTTACACGACAAACTTGTAATGAAGACTTGCTACTTGACTTGACTGTTTTCCCACACTGGAAATTCTAGAATAGGGCCATCCGTTATTCCGTCCCCATGCAGAAGAAGGAGCTCAAATTATCTCCCCAGCACAATAATACATAATTAAAGAAAAAAATCACGAACAAGGACAGGATCTGTATTAGCCTTCGACATTCATCTAAAGCAACATGTTAGCCTAATTTGAATGCAGCAACACGAAAGAAAGGCATAAAGAAATTTAGGAACCCATGGAGAAAACTTAATCAAAACCCCTTTCCTGGTGGCTGTGAGGGTTGAGGAAACAAAGCTCAACAGCTTGAGCTTGGAAAGAACGAAGAAAGGGCTCCTGATTGCTTCTATCAGAGTTGGTGGTTGTGAGGGTCGAGTTGGAGATTTTCATTTTCATTCCAGGGTGTCCAGTACGAGTAATGAGGATGAAAATTAAAAAAAAAACAAAATTCTGGATGGCAGTGTTTAATTCTTACATTTCCCCCCCTCACAGTTAGACCCGTTAGGTTTGGATTCGATCAAGTTGGATGAACTGAATTTCTAAAAAAATTATTCGGATTAAACGCATTTCACAAAATCAAAATCTTGAACGATTCAACTACTAACTTAGCTCGGATTAAATTCCAAATATCTGGTTTCCAATCTCATTTATGGTACGTAATCTTAAAAATCGTTATAATTCCATATTCCATGCATGCATGCTCTAGGTTCTATGAAGGAAGACTTGACAAATACTTCAAGCACAGACAATTTATTGGCCCACCGGGATTGATGAAACAAAGAAAAAAAAAGGAGAGAATTTTTATGATTCCACAAATTT
>Ga0307518_10002788_pt1 | contig 12685 bp, 6 predicted proteins | sample 25_EM_MG_FD_203889 | JGI IMG/M metagenome (GOLD analysis project Ga0307518, IMG submission 203889) | Populus trichocarpa ectomycorrhiza microbial communities from riparian zone in the Pacific Northwest, United States - 25_EM | ecosystem: Host-associated > Plants > Roots > Unclassified | place...
TAAAGTTGCTTTAGGCGAATGGCATCAATTATTAGAGGTGAATGCAAGGCTGCCCCGACAAAAAAAAAAAAAAAAGGTTGCTTGAAGCAAATGGCATAAATTATTAGAGGCAACTGTGCAGCTTGGGAAGGTAAAAGCCTCCTCCTAGTTGATCAGTTAAGAAAAGTTTTTTACTTTGCCTGGAATAAATTTATTATGAAAGGCTTGACAAGCTGTAAAGCCTGCACCCCAATTTGCCTTCCACAACGTTCTTCCAAATTTTCAATGATGCTGCTGCCCATAGAGTTACAGCCTACCGTTCAGTCCAGTCACAAATTTGGCAGAACGGCCCTAATTCAGCCACGTTCTCAGGTCAACAGGTTGTGAAATCAATCAAGGAGGTAGTGGGTTGATTTAATAGATGAATTATAGAAAAATATTTAAGATGTATAAATATATTAATTTTAATATTATATCGCAAGTTTATTCATGGTCAATTAGTAATGGTGTGTGTGAAAAGAAAAGCTGTAAAGGGTTCAAATCCCTTATTTTTGTATTTTTTTACTAGCCAACTAGCCAAAGTTCGAATAGAATTCCAAGTCAGTCAATTTATAATAATAATAATAATAAAAAGGAATACAAGAGCATTGTGAACGTATTTAATAGAATATATTAAACATTATATCAATTAATAAATCTTAAAAAGAATTGTTAATCCTAACTAAAAATTAAAATAAAATGTTGAAAAATAAAAATATATGAAAGATTTGATCTCGAGTTGTGGGGTGCTTTTTAAATTTTTTTTATTTAATTTTATAACAATAAAAATAGATTTTATAAAAACTTATAATTTAAATTCTATAAGAAAAAAATGCATTTTCTTAGTATAAATTATCTTTTTTTATTAATGTATTTTTTAACAAAAAAAATATACCTCTTTAGCTATGCTATTTATTGCATAAAAACTAAAAGTAAATAAAATAAATATAAAAAATGCAACAATATGAAATAAGAATAAAAAAGATATTTCTTTAATAAAAACTCATTTCCCTTATTAATGAATTCTTCTTCTCTTTTTTTTTTATCAATAGTATTGTTTTTAATTAAAAACTTATAATAATCTTAAAAGAAAGTTTTGATAAAAAAAAAAAAGATGAATAGATAATTTTGACACAAATATATTTAAATAATAAATTTGAAAAAAAAAATATAGGTATTTCATCTGTATTGAATATGAAATGTTAATATATAATTATTTGAAAAATAATTCTTAATATTATCATAAAAGACGCTAAATTATTTAGAAACAATAACATAATTGAATAATTATTTAACACCATTTTAATAAATTTGAAGGTCTAAGCATGCATGTGTTGAAAGACCTGGCCCATCTTAAGATCATAGGACTGCCTAGGTTCGCGTGCCTATGTTTTTTTTTCCTTGATGTGAACGAATGGCGCATCACCCATTTAGATAGATGATGCATTATATCTTTGCAATCTTTTAGGGTCATGGGAGGTGTTTCTAATTATAAAAAATTTAAAATTTATATTTTCAAATTTTAATTTTTATTATTTTTTCACCTAAAAACATAAAAAATATCTCATAAACTCCTAAATCTTAAAAATAAAAACTACCTCTATTAAATTTCTCTTTTAAAATATAATTCATAAACATAAAAATTAAAATTATTAGTGGTCAGAATCTAGTCATTTGAGAGTTTTTTCTCTCATCATATCATTTGATTGTTTTTTCTCTCATCATTTTTTTTAGTGATTTTTTTTAAATCAAAAAATTAAAATGTAAGAAAATAAAATTTAGGATATAAATAAGAAATTTAAAAATAGAAACACCCAAATATAAATAAATTAAAAATTAAGAGATGAAAAATAGTTTTATGCATCTATTGAACAATGAATGCGGGAAATAGGTGTTACTTATTGTTGCCAATGTTAATTTTACATTTAACTATGGAATAATCTTTGACTCCTTCAACACGTGATAGCACGCAATCCAAAGACAAGGAGAAAAGATAGGATGGTGATAACATAATTTTTTGAGGACCAAATTGAAAGAGAATAAAGTTAGAATATTACCAAGTAAAAAAGAATCTAAAATTCGAGAGACATAGAACGAAAATGTGGTAAATGAACAATGCTATGAATAATGAAGTGTAAGAGAATAAGCAATATTTATATAGTAAAACACTTATATGTTTTAGTTTTTTTATTAATATTAATTTATTTTTTTTGTTAGAAATTGACCGGGTCATAACTATGTCTGAAACTAGGCTTTGTTGTTGTTGTTGGAGAAAAAAAAGTATATTCTTCTGAACTGCCTCAAACCTATTTCAAATACACAAGATGAGTTCGTCGATCAAGATGACCTGGTGTACTCTCCACTTCAACCAGTGAGGTTATCCCATCACTTGTGTAAGAACATTAACCTTAAGAAGAAAATCTTATTTACCTCATAGATCCAAACAAGCAGAGAGACAGGATACAAAATATGTTTTCGATAAATTCAGCACATCGATCACATGGAAATGCTGACCAGTATTACAGTTTATATGTTGTATTGATCCTAGCTTTCATTGTAAGAGCTTCTCAACATGCAAGAAGAGAAAATGGAGTGGGGGGAGGAGGCCAGCTACCCTCTACAAAGAAAGCTTTAGGTCCAAGCCAGTGCCTTCTTCTCCATCGTCCTTTTTCTCTGCTTCCTCTCTCTTGGAAGGACCGGCTGCTGCCTGACTATCCTTGCCATCCTCCAAGAAATCTTCTGGCAGAAATGATGGATTCCAAGCCACGCTAACCTTCTCTTCTCCAACTTTCCTGATCTCCTCTTTCTCTTTAAATATTCTATTTGAGTTTCTTCTTATCTGATCATGCATTTGTTTTGTACTTCTCAGCAAAGCAAAGAACTTCTCCATCTTCTCTTCCTCTTCTTCATCATCATCATCTTCCTTTCCCTTTTCTTCTTCTTCAACATACTCCATCTTCCTCTTCTTTGCTTCCCTCTCCATGCCAAGCTAGCTAGCTATTTCCCCCAACAAAAACAAATATCAAAGAGAGAATCATAAGCAGTAGACCATAGAGTGTCTCTTATTGTATAATGTTTGATGGGTTAAACCAAACCACATACCACACTTGCACTATAACCACTCTAGAGACCGTGTTAGCTGACTCTATGTAGAGACTCACCATATGCCTGTATCACAAGAAGTATTTTACAGAAATGGGCTTGGCTTTTCATGTTTGATTTGAATGTGAAAGCATCTACCCATACATAAACAATTGTTTAAGACTCGATTGGTGCGAACTTTAGTTTCAATGTACAAAAGCTGATTTAAAAATTACCTCATCATTAAGGCCTAATAAAATTTTGATTTGAATTCTGGCAAAAGCAACTGAAAACCACAATGAGTCCTCTGTTTTATTCTGGAAAGATAGGTTGTAGTTGGAGTGGATACTACGGATGGAAAAGAATAATGGCAATAACGTCATGATGCTGTGTTGCATACAGCATAAAGGTGATGCAAGCACCATGACATAATCATATTGTCATTTTGGTGGAGTTTCCGATAGGGGGCCTGCCTGACTTCTTCTTCTTTTTTGTAAGAACGGCCTATATTTAATTAACACCTTACAAAACTAATGTCTTTGTCGTTTGTTTTCCTTCATTACTTGTTCTATGTTCTAGCAATAATCTATCACAGCGGCAATTAATCTATTATTGTCATAGTGATGTCATATGGATGATCTCACACTACTTTAAGGTACAATTTATGGTTGTCATCCTCCACGTAGGGCTTGAGAATAACATGTAATTTGTAGCATATTAACAAGTTGTGCTTGGACTTCTTTCATGTTTCAACCGAAACAAAGCTGAAAGTCTTTAGGAGCCAGGACACCACCATGAAATTGAATTATACTGACCAAGTATTCTGTCGGTGTAAAAGCAGCTATTTATTTGTCAGTAAAAATATATTCGATGGATTTACTGTAGTAACCATTTCGTCACCTAGTGTCCAGTGTCGTTGGAATATTTTTATCGGTGATGAAAATATACGACAATCAAGTTTTGTCAGTATATCAATCAAAAAATATTTCGACGGACTTCTGATAGGTAACTCATTGATAATGTATCGCGTCCTTTCAATGAATACCCAATAGAATAATCGACAATTATGTTCTATGTTATATGGGTGATTCTATCTATCTATATCAAAATATTTAATAACTCTCTATAATTTTTTTTTTTGATGAAAATTATCAAAAGGTTTAATAGTTTACTTATAATAAATAAACGTCTCCACTCCTTAGTTGTTCATGAACTGTTACACTTTTTTTTTTTTATTCTTTTCTATATATGTGTTTCTAGGAATTGGTTCGTGCACGAGATATGTAGCTTGCAAAATAAATTACTAATTAAACCTTATCACAAATAATAACTATTATTTTAAAAAAATACTTAAAATTAAAATAGACTCTCCTACCAAATGTCTTGCATGGTTATTAAAAGGAAGAGACCTAATGATATACTCGTTAATGATACCATGAGTTTTTTTGTTTTTGTTTGAGGACCCACTCCATGAACGCCTCTTAAAATTATAGTTATCAAGCGCAATCCAGGGGTCGACCGGGCTAAGGACCCGGGTCCCAGGTTACACGGGTTGACCGGATTAACCTGGAAAAATTAAAAAATATATATATTTGAAGTTTTAATATTTCATATGAAAAAATTAAAAAACAATTTATGTGAATGTAGGTTATATATGTTGTAAATAATGAAGTTTAAAAGATTATTTCAAAAGGTTTTTTATCCCGCATTGAAAAGATATTATGTTATCCTTTTAAGTTGAAGTATTTAAACCAAAAAGTTTTTTATCTCGCATTAAAAAACATAACTTTTTTGTTGTGAACATAGAGTATATATACTAAATGGTTTCAAATCTCAAATTGAAAAAATAAAGCATTCTTCTAGTATTTATATATTGATCTTTGAAAAGGGTTAATAACCAACTAAAAAATATATAAAAAAGAGGTCTTTGGCTAAGACAAAAAACACATTTGAAAAAAAAAGGTTTTTACCTGGTTTTGTCGGGTCATCGGGGTCATGAGTAAACCTGGCAAGTCAACTAGGTTTTGCTAGGTTTTTGCTCATGCCGGTCTTTCACCTTACCTGAACCGATTCATCAACCGGGACGACTGGGTCCCGGGTCAACCCATCAAGCCGGTTCGGGTTTAATAACTATGCTTTAAACCCTCCTGCATGAAGAACTCTAAATATCTCTCCCATTTACTCTTATTGATAAGGGAAGGTCTACAAGTCTTCCACTTCTATCCATTTAACTAAATAATTAAGAATAATCAATTAAAATTTCAATCTATGATTTATAATTTTTTTGTTTTAGTCCATCTATCCATTTAAAGTAAATTTTGGCAGCACCCCCTACACGGAGCCTTACCTAAATTTGAAAAAAAAAATATTAACAACTGAATACAACAAACCAAATTATCACCCACAAGCCGAACATTTTAAAAACATGAATCAAAAGTACTGAAAACAAAGAAAATAATAACACAATCAATTGAGCACACAAGTGATTTAGAAACAATAGCATCATAAGAACCCATTTCTACATCAATAGTCACCTATTTTTATATAGAAAAAAGGCAAAGTCTAAAGTATTAACTGGTGAACCAACAATGTTTGCACATTTTCAAGATGAATGTAAGATTACCACCATATAAATTAGTACATCTAGAAAAAAGGATGGCATCCATGTTCCATAATGTTCAATGCAATTTTAATAATAAAAATGCTTGATTAAAGTAACACCAACTACTTTTTTCCATGCAATAAAAAATTAAATAAATTAAGTTATGTTACCATTTAAATTTAACAAGTTCCATTTCTCATCCTATGTATCATCATTTAATATCATGGGATAATAAGAGAGCGTTTTGAAGCCAATCTGTGAGTGTTATACCACTATAAAGATCACATAAACAAAATCATGAAACTAAACATGTTTCAACATAAACTAAAATGCTTAAAAACAAGAAAATACCTAAACTTTAATAATCAAGAATCTTCAAGAAAATTCTGAAGTGAAATAAATAAAAAAGGAAAAGTAATACATATTGTGAGAGGAGAAAGAGAGAGAGACAGGATAGAAGGTGAGAAAGATGAGATTGTAAGGGAAATGGGGAAAAGTTAAGGATTGCCTTGATATATCTAAGTTTAAACATCACCAATAAAAAATTTCATTGGTAAGTCCTTTGATCATTAACCACGTCACCACATCACTAATAGGTTAATTGATATAAGAGTTTAAAGTCATAAGTAAATTCATAAGTAATTTAAAAAAATCCAGAATTCTTTTGAACATCCCTAAATTCACCAATGAATTTTCATTTGTCGATAAATCTGTTAGTGAAGTAAGCCATTTGAATTCTTGCCCAAGCTCTCTATAATTCTTTGATGTTTTTAACTTTCATTGGTAAATTAAACTTTCTAAATTCTTACCAAAACTCTCTGTAATTCTCCAAAGTTATTAACTTATATTGATAAATCTGTCGATAAATTAAAATTGTTGAATCCTTCCCTAAACTCTCTCTGTAATTCTCCGATGAATTTATTGTTTACCGATGAGTCCATCAATGAAGTTATATTTGAAGATTTATTAAATGATAGTTAGTTAATAATTTATTAATGTTATTTATTAGTGATTTCATCAGTAAATTTATTGTAATTTATTTTTATATCTATATTGGATATAATCCCTATCAAATCTAATTAAACAGTAGTAACAGGTGTATTCATAACTTATTCAACAACAACAATAATAAATGCTTGATAAATGTAAAAATTACAATGCATTATACAATGACAATAAATATGTTATTGTATAATGATGTTTTACAAATAAAATCGGTTCAGATCCACTCTTTAGTCTAAATGTATATCATTTTCATGTCCATCATCTTCTTTGTTGAACTTAAATTGTTCGATTATTTCATCTTTATCAACTTCTTTATTTTCAATTGTACTCAATATATCATTTAACTCGTCAAGATCAAAATGAACATAAGTATTCTCCGCCACAAGAAAATTTAAATCTTCTTCTAACTCAGTAGATGAAATAACTAAATAAAGATCAACTAACTCATCTAGTTGAAATATATCTTCTCCCCTAGTTACTTTCTCATTACCATCATGAACAACTTGGATATGACTCCTAGGTTTAGTTTTCATAATGAATAATCAATTATTTTTATTATGATCATTTCTAAAGGAAGGAGTGTAATTGTGATACACTTGTTGGCATTGTTTGGCAAATACAAAAACATTGTTGATGTTCCTAAGTCTAATTTTTTTTATTAACTTTGACAAAACCATGATGAGGATTTAGCCTAATTTCTCTATCAGTATCATACCAATAACACTTGAATAAAAAGGTCTAAATTTTATGTCCTATAATATTGCAGTTGAATGATCTCTTTTAATTTGCCATAATAATCAACTTCAAAATTATTAGAATTTGATCCCTTAATATAAACCTTGATATTATAATCTTTAGTATGAAAGAAATATGCATTGATGAAATATATCTTATAATATTGGATCTTTCTTTCAAGATCCAAGATAGTAATTTCAAACTTTCAGCATTACTTTTCATGTTGTATACCTATTTAAAGATAACAACCATTAACAATTGAAAAGGAGAGAGTAAAGTCAATGTATTTTTGTTGCACTTATAAATTATTGCATACTTGTGTTTTAAACCATGTGGTGAATTTTTCATCTTGTATTTGGAAAATTTGAGTTTTAGTGAGATATAAATTTTAGAATAACAAAAAATTACGATAATGCCTATAAAGAAGTTAGTGATCATTTAGCATAAATGAAAATACAAGAGAAAATGATCATTCATTAAAATTGTAAAATTGACTTACTAAATAAAAGGTCTCAATTCATCATAGTTAAATAGCATATAATTATTTGTTTTTCTAAATTCAATGTTTTTCAAATATCTTATCGAAACTACATTCTTTGACAATGGTCGATCAGGATCGAAAAATATTGAAAAATTATCACTAGAATAAAATTCACCACCATCATTATGCCTTGGAACACGATTGATTATTATTCTCATATGTGGTTTAAAATAATATGAGATAAATATTAAAATCTCTTAAACAATATAAGTCTCGCATATCGAAGCCTCAACATGCTTTTTGTTTTTATTTTTTTTCTTGAGGTTGAACAAATATATGTATGAAGGTAAATATGTATAGATTGAATGACCAAAAGTTTTAAAAAACACATTACACACTTATAATGCATGAAGTCTCTAACATTTCAATAGGATACATCTATTTGTACTGCACAAGCCATTCAACTTTCACTTCATATGCTAAATGTATAGACAAATGCTCTATTGAGTAAAAAAAAGGATGGAAGATTATCTAAAGTTTATAGATTGTCTTAATGATGTTCTTTTCAAGTTGCTCTATAAGTTGTGAACGTAACTTGTTCGAGCAAACATCTCTAAAAAAATGACTAATCTTCGTGAGTGCATATCATATCCTTTTTAGCAATGAATCCCTATATGCAATTGGAATGAGTGTTTGTATAAACACATGACAGTTATGACTTTTCATTTCATACAATCTGTATTCCTCTGAATTCACTAATTTAACTATGTACAAGCATATCTATCAGGAAATCGCAAACTCTTAAGCCATTCATGGACAATAAATCATGTTTTTTATCTAAGAAAAAGGTGGTTTTAGGCTTTGTCACACGTACCTCATCATTAAGCAACTTTATATTTTGACGGTCACAAAACAAAGTTATATTCATTCTGGCTTTGATATTGTCCCTTTTTTTTTCCCTTTTGACGTTCATTATTTTGTTAAAAAATATTTTCAAATACATTCTTCTAAATATGCATGACATCCAAATTATAATAGATGACATTAGTCTTTCAATAAGAAAGCTCCTAAAAAATACTCTGCTTTACTCAATTATGAATCACATCAAAACCAAGAAGCTTTTATTTATCGAATTGAAAACCAAATACAATATTCTCATACTATGAGACTACATTATACAATTTTTCACCCAATAGTACCAGAGGTGCAACATCCTTTTTAGCTTTACCTTTTAAAAAGTCTTTTTTTTCCTTTTTGTATCAATGATGACTTGACAAGAACCTTCAGTGGCAATAAAAAAAAAAAGTTTTAACACCATTTGTTAAGGTAAAGGTCTTATTGTTTTCCATACAATATGAACATGCTAATTTTTCAAGTGTGCTCCATCCTGAAACCATCTCATACACGGGAAAATTATTTATAGTCCACTTCAAAGCTATCTTCATTTGATAATTATATTTCCTTACGACATCATATATCAAAGCTCTAAATAACAATAACTATTTAAACCCATCAATCAATAATTTAAGACAAACATCTATATTCCTAACTAGACTGTAAGATCAAGTATGATTGTAGATAAGAACATGGATTTTGGCCTCATATATATCTCCAGTGCCAAATTATAAACTGTTAGTATGACCGGCCAACAAAATATGGTGCACCAAATGACCTAAATGGATTAAATCTATTTGTACACAAATCAAGATACATGTTTCGTGGTTCCATTGAAAACTAAGGATGCACCCTATTAAACTGTTTACAAGCTTCATGATTACAAGGGTGCACCATGACTCCATCATTCGCATCATGTGAATGATACCATGTCATATGCTTATATGTATTCGGAGATATAAATCACCTTTGTAGCCTAGGAGTGATTGAGAAGTGTCTCATTTTTTTATATGCAACAAGTGTCCTTCCCTTACTCATATTGGGTTTATACAGAGCATGCCCACAGGTTTTGCACTCGGTTAAATTTATATTTTTACCATAGTACAACATGTAGAAATTTGGCACATATCTATTTTTTGGTATCCTGTGCCAAAGGATTTCATCATGAATTTTGCAGTATAGAAGTTCTTTTTCAGACTATTTTCTTAAGGTAAAATGCTTTTTACTCATTTAATTATGCTATTATAACCGGCCTCGCTCATAACATAATCAAAGTTGACAGTAAACACTCATGCAATGACTGATAATTTACTGTGATTTGTGCATCCATCTCATAATGGTTAATCAGAATCTTTTAGAAATTTAAGAAACCTAGTTGCATCTATATTTGGTTCTTTATCTATATGTGAACCTTCACATGAATAACTATGATTTAGTTCTATTACATATATCACCATACTCCTATAACGATTACTATTATCATATACAACTTTATGTATGTTGTTAGAACTAGATGTTGAGCCAACAATCATTTTTAACATGGTCTTCTAAGGAATATAGGGTTCTTTGTGTGCAAACCAACATAAGTATTTCTCAATAAACCCTTTTTAAGAAGATGTATCAACTCTACATCTAATTGGCAGAAATTTTTATTTTTACACTCCACACATGGACATCTAATTTCTCTTTAACTAATATTCTTTGAATTTAAAAGTGTGAAATTAATAAAACCCTCCATCCTTTTACAATAATCCTCTCTATACAACTTTTGATGTGAATCTTGATACATCTAAGAATGATCATCCATTACTTAGGAAAGTACCTATATAGAATAATGATGACAACATTTCTAAATAATATAACAATTAATTTAAAATTCAACTTTGGTAATTAAAAATGAATTCACAATATAATAACCAATTATTATTTTTGTATAAAAATGTAATGATATGTCAAAATATTAACTAAATAAATCCAACTAACAATAATTAATTGGTACCCAACTAATTATCTATCATTTTTTCAATTCAGACTTATTCAATCTAAATTATTATAATTTAATTTTTATCAATTCCATAAAAAATTAATTTCCCCAAAATCTCCAACATAACAATAAAATTGACAAAAAATGATAGTTATTTATAATACACATAAGTTACAAAATAAATTTCATCAAATTACAAACAAATTCAAATTTTCTCAAATTACAAACAAACTCTTACATACAAATCAAATTTTAATTCTATATGAAAAGGTTATAAAATACTTAAATATACAAGCAATACTAAAAAAAAAATTAATACATTATCTTAAAACATTAATGGATAAGGTTGCTTACTTGGTGTAAGTAATATTTAGAAAAAAAATAGTACCAAGACAATGATGTTAGCACTGGAATGTGTTGGGTGACCGAATTTATAATGATAAGGCCTAGATTTATGGCACAATAGGTGAGAGGGGTTGTTGTTTTGATTTGTAGTTTAAGAAGAAAAAGAAGAAGAAAAGAAGGGGAGAATGGGGCTAATGTCGGTTATAGTATTTTTAAATTTACCGATAAAATATTGCAATGAAAAATATTGTCGGTCAATTCGTTGGGTGTTAATTATATTAAGAATGGAATCATTGATTTACTATTTATTTTATTTTTTAATTTATTTTATTGTGTTGGAGATTCCATCTTTAATTACGGAACGAATTTTTCATGTAAGAAATTACATTGGAAATTGCCGACAGAAATCCATCGCTGTTATCATTGAACATTACCAATAAAAAATAATTCATCAATAATTTCATAGCGGTAGCTAAGAGGTTCGTCTTGCCTGCTGTTAGCTGTTAGCTGTTAGCTGCTCAACAACCAGAGAGTTGTGGGGTAAAAGCAACACCTTCCCTGATAAGCAGCTTCCAACTGCTTTTGTAAGATGAAGACATTATAGTGGATGGAGATTGTCAGACATGAATAGATTCAAAATAGGGGAGTTGGATCGCTATGACTGAGCTTTGCATTCACACGGGCAATGGATGGGGAACTTTGGATTTATGTAGTAATACTAATACCTACCTAACTAGCCAGAGCTGTAATAAATATTTAGCCAAGTTTAAACTAGAGTCAGTGAAGTAGGTCTTCTGTGGAGTCAACCAAACTTAATGCACAAATAAGATACCTTCGATATCAGGTGGGCCCTGAATTCACATTATTCTTGCTGAAATTTTAAACATCAAGTTCCATCAATAGATAAGCTGTGTTCACAGAAATATCTTTATTATGGGCCAAGCTATAGGCTGGCAAATCCAGAGCTCCATGATCACTGGCATTCAACTTTATTGACAGGAAAGTAGATTGTGCTACTGATGCACAACAGCATGGTATCCAAGGTTAATGTATAAAACACAACTCAAGTTCTGACAGTTGAGCATGTCATGATATTGTATGATACAGAAGCGTGTGATTGAAGTTCATTGTTTGTCAAGAACATAGAACTGAATCTTACTTTGGAAATTGTAAGGAAAAAGAAATTGATGGGGGTCTCCAAAGTTTTTCTCCGTGATTGTATGGTGATTTGAAGCTCCGATGAGAAGCTTGATCAATCACCCTCAGCAGGCCATTATTTTGCTAGTTATGGCAGCTGGACTGTGGTAACAGAAAATCAAACAGGGAACATGTTAGTTGAACATTTCAGTAAATCAGAGTAATTTTACACGCTAAACATATATACAGTTATTTATTTCACGTGGTCCTGGAGACGGAATGACTATTTCATACTGCCTATCATGCATGTAGTTGTTCTCAAACATCAGATTCGAAGCCTTCAACAAGCTTCGGTCGTCTACCAACCCACCGAACCTGATATTTTACATAAAGATAATATGGT
>Ga0307518_10002789_pt1 | contig 12684 bp, 4 predicted proteins | sample 25_EM_MG_FD_203889 | JGI IMG/M metagenome (GOLD analysis project Ga0307518, IMG submission 203889) | Populus trichocarpa ectomycorrhiza microbial communities from riparian zone in the Pacific Northwest, United States - 25_EM | ecosystem: Host-associated > Plants > Roots > Unclassified | place...
CCAAGAAAATTAAAGAAAAAAAGTGTAATATTTAAAAAAATTGGTTGCAAAATTAATAAATTAATAATAAAGATAATAAATTAATAATAATCACGACTCACGAGCCACTCGTCATATCTATATATAAATCAAAAAAATTTACTCAATTAAAATGAAAAACGAAGTGGACGAAAGAAATTCTTATGAACGTGGCAATCAATACTTGGCTGGAGGATCCATGATGTGATGATGTTTGGGTGCACTCGCAAAGCACAGGCACAAACAAAACACACTCGAGTGGAGAGGCGCGTGGAGCATGGAATGGACAGTGTCGGCGGCCATGACTAAAACCAAAAGACAAAGGGTTTGTTGGGGTGGGTAAGTAATAACATGTGGGACAGATGAAAGAAAAGAGAAAACGTTAAAATATATATATATATATATATATAAATAATATTTTTATGTTTCAAGAGTTTTTTTTAAAAAACTATTTTTTTATTTTAAATTAATATTTTTTTATTTTTTAATATTAAATATCAAAAATATTTTTAAAAAAATAAAAAAAATTATTTTAATATATTTTAAAATAAAAATTACTTTAAAAATTAATCACACCAACATTCCCATCTACTGCAAATAGTCTGGCTTTTGCTACTAAACGTGGATTTCACATTATAGTACATTATTATTTTTAGGAGTTTTTTTTTTCTTGAAACGCAGATTCTTTTAGTATTTTTTTTTAATTTTATTATTAGCATATTAAAATTATTAAATAAATATCAATCTAATGCTGGTTTCATGGATAGGGACTCATGTAAGAAAAAAAAAAAAAAAAAACTCAACAAAAGAAAAGAAAGAAGGAAAGAGAGAGACAAGATAATAGGAAAAGGATAGGACGGTGTGGGTGTGGTGGTCTGGAGAGTTTCAAGAGAGGGAGACATGTCCAACTTCTTCCCTACAGCCTCCTCTTGAAATTCTTTGCTTCTTCTTCAACTACTACTTATTGACTTCCTTATCAGATCCCAAGGGTCTCTTCTTCTCTCTTTATTTTATTTCGTCATGTCCTTATTTTTTCTTCTTGCTTGTACTCTGTTTGATGGTTTGGATAAAAATTTATGAGTGTAGAATCCAGGTAGCCGGGAATGTTTTATTTGCTATTTTATGTGTGCATGTTTTCTTGATGTTGTGAAAGGAGTTCTAAATATACTGTTTTTACTGTAGGTACTCTCTGGTCTCACTGCTCTTTTTTTGTCACTGCATTTTTTAGTTTATTGTACTCTTTGGTTCTCAATAGGTTTTACATTAAATTTATGTCTTTCATTTTGGAATTATTGGAACGTGGTTCTTGAGGATTTCCTTTAATGATCTTATTCAAGTAAATCTTGCTATACCAAATGCAATTAAGAGGTTACAGGCGGAGTAAACCGTAACCTAAATAACAGGTTTCTTGTGTGGCTGGACTTTGATTTCTTGGATGTTCAATGCTAGATTTACTGCTTTGTGTGAGAGTGTGTACACACACACACACACACATATTAATCATTCCTGTTAGGTTTTTGGCCAAGCCTTACTTGCAGAGCACAGTTGATTGCCGGCATAGGCTTTTAGGTTTGTCTTGTTGCACTTGTAGCATCTAAGTGCTTCCTTGGTAGATTCTTCCTTATTTCCATCAGTTTTGAAGTTTGAGAACTTTTTGTTTGAAAACTAGGAGGTCCTGTAGGTTTATTTTTCCTGTTACAGTCATATGTCAGTATAAAAAAGGGAGATCTCATGGTGCATTTTTTAGATTCTTAGTCACAATTCAAAACTGGTAGTTATTGAGGTCTGTATCATTAAGTTGGCCATATATCTGGTTTTTCCATGCTTTTACACCGCGTGCCTAGTTTAATGCTCTTCTTATCTTCAATAGTTTTGTGGGTTTGGTGGATGATGCACACTCTTGTTCAATATGTAACAAGCTTTAATGATGCATGCTTCACCCACTTTTGGAAAATTGTAGGTAGGCCAATCATGGATAGTGGTTAGTCGTAGACTACACCTCCTTCCATTGTTACTTAGGTGCAACGTGACTCATCTACTGATTGGAAACTCGTTTCTGATATCAATGGCTATTGGTGTTCTTTAAATAGGCAAAACAAATGTTATTTGTAGTTATTTACCTTGTTCTCTTAGGGAAAAGTACTTTACTAAATTGGAGTAGTGGTAAAGACTCTCATGCTATGGTAGTGAATATGCATGCCAGCTAGTTAGTGTGAAGCTATGGTTTGTTTATACATTTTATCATAAAATGCTTTCCTGCTGTTGATTTTTGTACAATTAGTCAGGGCCATTTCTTCCCCAAGATGTCCTTGTTAACCACACAAGCAACCTCATGCCAGCAGCAACCACAATGTTTGCACACCCATTGCTCTTTAGTTATACTGATGGCGAATTGGGTTTTGAATTCTGATGCTGGTATAGGGTTGTTGATATAACTTTAGTTACCCCTGCCTAGAACAAGTTTCCTGGAAACATGGGTAAACCATGGGATTCTTATGTGGTAGCTGAAGCCTGAAATGACTGCAGTCATTGGTTGCTGCATAAGTGGTGTATAAAGCTCTAAAAAACTTGCATTTCTAACTTCCAAAAATTACCAAGAACTGTTAAATACAGGTGTTTCTGATGTGAATGTTATTTAAAATTTTTCTTATTTCATTTTGATTTTGTACTATGCTTGTAGTCTCAGCGTCTCCCATCCTTTCTTGAGTATTCACTGTTTTTTATTTAAACCATACAAACCCTTGGTCACTTCAGCTTTGCTTACAGTGGTGATTTAACCTGACCAGTTGTTTCAGTATGAGAGTATCTCTCTTTGTGCCAAATAGTTTCATTTAGTTGTTTCATGGTGCAAAACTAGTCTATTTGAGTGTATTTCATGTCAATTTACCTATCCTTTTTAGTTGATTTTAGATTTTTCATCACATTTTCTTATGTAACTGAAGCAGACCTAGCTCAATGGATCTTGTGTTTCTTTGGACAGTTAAACAGTAATCTCAAAGGCGAGCCAAAAAGAATCCGTGATTGCTTGCTTAAGGATTTCCTTCAAATTCATGATATATATACATATAGATAAAGTTGATGGCTTTACGAATTCAGAACTTGCTGAAGAAAAACTTTGATGAACCTTACTTCACTGTTAGTTGCCCATCATGGTGGAATTCAAATGAACAGCAATTTTTGCCATCTTTATCCAAGAACACAAGCTTTAAAGTAGACTCTCCAAACCAACCTTATCATGAATCAAAGCAGTTAGGATTTCATCTCCTGGACCAGGAATCATCCTCAACTCTATCAATTGGTCAATCTCACAATGAAATGAGTTCTGTGGGAGGGATCAATTCACAAGATCAGTGTATTTCATCTGAATCTGGTACTTATCTTTGGTTGCACAAATGTATTCAACATATTATTTTCTTTATATTTGCATTACACTAGCAGACTACAGACTTTATTTTTCAGCTAGTCTTAGGGAAGGGTGCTTTCAACTTTTTTTCTCAACTTTAGAGGGTAGGCGTGGCTACCAATTACGCTATGTCTTATCCTGAAGGTACATAATGTTAACAATAGCAGAAGAAATATATTAAAACATATTTATTTTCTTTTCAAAAGCTAATTATGGTCCCATAGAAATTTGTGGTCTAGGAATCCTTCTAACATAAAATAAGTGTTTTTTTCTTCTTGTAGAATAAAGTGTCCCGTGAGATGTTTAAAACTAACAGCTATTGTGTTACCAAAAAATTTCCAGTCTCTGTTTCCAATTTAGGCTGAGCTTACAAGAAGCTAGTCAAAACTCAATTTTTTTCATTTTTATTTTTTCATAATATCAGTTTGTAAAAACTCCAAACTATATGTAATACATGAAATAATTCTGTTCCTTTCTTTAAGTTGATAACTGAGAAATGCTCCAATTGTATTCAGATGATTTCATGTTGCATTTCATCAGAAGTTGTGAGAGTTCAATTGAAAGCAAACCATCTGAATGCTTTGTGTGTTATATTTAATGTGCTGCCTTCTATTTGTTTTGTTATCTTTCCTTTTCCTGACACCAATTTAGTGCTGTTCAATAGTCTTTAATATTTTTATTTTATTTTATCAGTCATTAAACACCCTTATGGTTGGTGACTTTTTCTATTCTCAGTCTCACATTATGTTTGGGTTTTTGTACATTCACACCTGAATTCTACAGAATTAATCAATGAGCTCTCTCAACTACTGTGTGCCATGTATTCCTTTTTTTTTTGTAATACATTTTAAACTGTTCTTATGGATCTTGCAAGATGTTTAGTTTCAGATTTTCAAATTCTTCATCTGTTTTCTGTTTCGTAGTATTTTTCCCTCTGGTAATTTATCTATTTTTTTTCTCATTTTGGTGAATTTGCCCTTTTCTTTTACTAATTGTTTCTATCCTGAAGATATCTCGTCTGAAATAATTCTCGCCTGTTTTTGACATCCACTGGAATTCTAGTCCCTTGGCACTTCTTCACATATAGTAAACAGAGATCCTTTTATAGATCCTTTTAATGTCTTTTATAATTTGATACTGGAGTTAAGGTGGAGCGTGTAACTGTATCAGTACTTCTGCTGGATATGGTACTTTGTAATATGTATCAATGGTACCATTTATTGTGATGTAAATATTGCTGTTTTATGAGGCTGAAGTGGCTCTTTACTGGAAATATTACAAATCAATGCCATTATTTTATTTTATATGAGTATATTGCTAAGCTATCTTTAACATGGAACTGGTTGTTTTTCCATGTACTTGATCAAGATGAAAGTTGTGGGAAGGGCGTGAAGGGAAAAATGAAGCCAGTTCTCTTGTTGAGTACTCCAGATAGCGTGTCTAATCACTCACAAGCTGATTGTAGCTATTCAATGGTAGGTTGAGCTGGAATTACATGGGCCCCTGCTTGTCATCTTGGTTATAGTTATAAATTAACTTCTTTTCACATATCAGGTTCGTGCTCCATATGCTGATCCTTACTTTGGTGGGCTGTGTAATCCATATGAACTTCATGCTTTTGTAAGTATGATTGAGTACATGTGTATATAATCTATTTCTAGGTAGAGTTGTCCTGTGCTATGATCTTGTTATCTGTGGTAGTGTTGATTCTCTTTGATTTGTTTATATGTTACTGATTGTTATTTATATGCAATTTCCCTTTTTGTTGTGTTTTGCAATCTACTTAGTTAGGGCACTTTTGAATTCCCTATGTTATTTGTCTGATGGTGAAAGATGGATCTTAATCCTTTGAGTGATAATCTAAGATTTTAAAGTCTCATTTATATATTGTTTATGTTCTCTTTTAGTTAGAATTCATGTTCTTTCTAATTTGTTGTAACTATTCCTCATCTCTTGATCTGATTATCATTGGAACCTGATTAGATTCAGCCCCATCTGGGTTCTCATATGGTGGGGATGACAGCTGGACGAGTCCCACTCCCTGTTGATCTTGCAGATGATGGACCAATTTATGTTAATGCTAAACAGTACCGTGGAATTATCAGAAGGAGACAATCACGGGCAAAGCTTGAGGCTCAAAACAAACTGGTAAAAAATCGAAAGGTATGTCTATTCATCAACCATTTATTTTTAGCTTCGTTTTGTTAATGAGCAATCTGAATTATTTTTGTATCTCTTTTATTTTCTATAATATTTAGAGCACGATAGTTAGTTCCTTCTTGGGAAGTAAACCCGAGCACAGATTACTATGCAAGAAAAATGTACAATGCTCCTTAATTTGTTATTTATTGACTTACCATGCTGCTCTTAATGGATTGCAGCCATACCTTCACGAGTCTCGGCACATTCATGCCTTGAATAGGGTTCGAGGATCTGGTGGACGCTTTCTCAGCAAAAAAAAGCTCCAGGAATCTGATCCCACTCCTAGTCAGTGTAATGTCACAGATACCATCCACTCACACGTAAAGAATGATGCATCAGAACTAGAAAGCTATCAGTCTGGAACCGGACAATCTGGTGCCTCAAATACTACCTGCTCTGACATCACCAGTGTCTCCTACAGCAATGTCACTTTTAGGCAGCCAGAACGCCGGTTCTCAGGTATTGCTACTCGCCTTGGTGGAGGCATGGAAATCAACAGTAGGCTTATTTGCAGAGGAACCCAACACCACACTTCCGTTGTTCAGTGAAAATATGGAAGAAGACCGTGTAATCGGTCAGGCAATTCATCCTTGGCTTCGTCTCTTTTACTTAGAACTAAATGTGCACGACGGACACTGTTATGTATTTGATCTCTCTGGGGTTTGCTTTTTTTTTTTTTTGTTTATACATCCTCGGGCATGTCAAAATGGTTGGAAAGAGTTTTGTGTTTGAAACCCATCACTGGGTTACACTGATTGTTAAATATGGCAAACGATGCAAGTGTTTTCTCATCAGATTATCAAATAAAAGATCAGACTTGGGGCTTTGATCTAGCATCAAACCACATATATCCAAATGCTGGGCGCTTTGCTCTGTGAATACTGAAGTAGGAGTCAGATAATGTTGTTTCATTCCCGCATCTGTTTCTGTGTCGAGACTTTGGACTGGACATGAAAGAATACACATGCACGTGCGAGGCATATACTAAACAGTTGAATGCGTTTCGATTATCTTCAAATCTGATGACATGGTCTTTTGCACAGCTTTAATTAAATCATTTCCTGGAATTTACACTATAGAGCATAACAGGGGTGTAGCTCAATTGATTAAATCATAAATTTTCTTTCTAGAGGGGTGTAGCTCAATTGATTAAATCATAAATTTTCTTTCTAGAGGGGTGTAGCTCAATTGATTAAATCATAAATTTTCTTTCTAGAGGTCACCAGTTCAAGATCACTAGAGGTTTATATGGTCGTTAACTACAAGATCTATATGATTAGTTGAGGTGCGCGCAAGCTGACTTGGACATTCATGTTAATAAAAAAAATTAAATATTAAAATCATTAAACAATTATGTTCAACTTGAAAATAAAATTTTTGTTCTACATTAATCCAAAAACAAATAATGTCTACATGAGCATAAGATCAAAGTGATCTATAAAAAGAAACTGTAATAATTTACTTATCATGAAAGTTACCATAATGAAACTTTAAAATTTCACAAAAGAAGTTATCAATTTATTCACATTAGTAATAAACCATGGAGATATACTGTGAGAAACTATATAAATTCACATCAAGTAGGTTTGCTATCAAAACTATGAAAAAGAGTGGAATTGCATAGTAAAAAAAATTCAATACAAATTAAAATCATGTAAAGAAAGATAAAACATACAGCTATAAATAAACTTACATAGAAAATCACAAGTATAAATTGTTGAAAATTTGAGAAAGTTTAAATTGTGTATCAGGGTAAGCCAAAGAATTACAAGGATATCTTTTCTTAAATAATAATCATAATATTTAATTTCTTGTTCTACAAGAAAGGAAAATAACCAGACCTAGGAGGTAGTTTCTAATTAAAAAAATCTTAATTAGGAAAAACTCTCAAAATTCACCTACCCAAATGATTTTTGAATCATTTTATAAAAGTCTTACGTGTTTGAGTGTGGTTGTGATTGCTTTTCAAAGTGTTTTTCACTCAGAAAAGTATGTCAATAATGTTTTTTTACTTTTTAAAAATTATTTTTGAGATAAGCATATCAAAATGATTTGAAAACATCAAAAACATATTAATTTAAAACAAAAAAAAATTTTAATTTTTTCAAAAGCGCTTTTCAAACGCATTGCCAAACGCCCGAAAAACCTCTTCCATGACATTTTCTAATTCAACCATGAATTCTCCCAAGATTATTATTAGTCATCTGTACTATATATTTATTTTGGATGTCAATATATATATCAAGACTGAGTCTATCTTATATCAGCTCTCATGGAAGTCATTCATATGCAAATTAGGTGCATTCATAAGAAATAATTGGATTTGGCGTAGGTGGAAGAATTTTTTTCCTATCAAGCTTGGGATGGGCTCAGTGACTCTTCATTAATAAAAATATAATATTTTATAATTACAATTAATATTTAATAGTTAATCCATGATAAAAAATAAATGTCAATCCATATAAATATTAACTTTTATAATAACTCTCATACATAGTTAAATATCAATAATCAAACTATAAAAAATAAATTTATTTTAAATGATCAATTATTTAGGAAATTGTTGACCCGACATATAATTTGAGTTCAATATGCTATTTGTTCTTCATTTCTTCCTTTTAATATGAAGAAACTACAATTAGAAATTGAATCTACAATTATAGGTATAAGATGTGAGTGATCATTATATATAAATTTAGTTCTCCAAGACAGGTTCTTGTTGGGTTAAGTTTCAAACCATTCAAATTTGATTTTAGCATATCTTGGAAGATGTCTACATTAATAAGTTTATTCAGAATATTTGGATCAAGGTGAATTTTAAGAAAGATACATCAACAAGTAAAGATCATATCTTAGTTAATTTAACATATGTGCAAAAGGGGCACAATCCATCTATAACATGGACCTAATTATTTCACAATGGTGGACTAATTAATTTTGGCATTAGAGGCGATTTTTGGCTTATTTTTTCTAATGAATAATCTTACTCTAATAAATATTATTTTTTATATGACCATTGAATTAAACTAAAATTTTACTAGAAGTTTGAAGATGTATTATTTTTCCTAATGTACCTCACATGCTTTCCTCTTTAGTTCTTTAAAATAAAAAAAATAAAAAAATTCAGTTTCGTAACGTCCAACCAATAGAATTCAAGATACATGACAATAAAAAAATATATGATAACAAAACCAAAAACGAATACAAAAATGAAAACGACAACAAAATTTCAAGAATTAACTCTATATAACTTGAAAACTAATATAGACTCAAACAATCTGAATTCAATTGTAAACAAACAATTACATACTAATTAGATCCAAGTTGAAATAAAAACTAATATGAAACTTGAAATCATGATTTTAACAAATAACACCAAATAATAAAACAACCAATTCAGAAGAATATATATTGTAATTTTCTCAAGTACCAAATTAAAAATTGTAAATTTCAATTTAACGATAGTAATAAAAACTTATAATTTTAGCTTTTTTTTAATATACTACTTCGGCAGTAGGTAAATTTGACAATAAACTGTGTTTTTTTATATTAGCTGTCGCAATTCAATAATTGAGAAACAGCGAAGAAATTTAAAGATAGATAGATAAATAAAACTTTATTTTAGATTCTTGCTCTAATACCAACTAATGTGAACTCGAAGATAAAAACCATTAAACCCATAAAAAAAATAGGGATAACCTAAGAAAACTCAAATCAAATTGATAGGAAACTTGACCTAATGATTATTTAAACCAAGAAATCAAAATTATTAGATGAAAGACCCCAACTACATGATTAGAAATAATAAAAAACTAGAAGTATAAACAAGAATACCACAAAGACAGTTAATCTTTGATAAGTCCTGAAGAGTTGGATCAAGAACCAAGAGTATGAGCAACCTCGCGCGCACACAATATTATTTCTAAATAAAACCACATCTTCCTTAAAAAACCTAAATATAAGCTAATTAACCCTATTTATACTAGGTAAAACATCCTAAACAATGTTGGGAAAATAACAAAAAAAATTTAAATAAAATAGACAAAATAATATTAAATCAACTAGAAAAATAATATAATTCTTGCAAAATAGCTTCTAGGCTTTATTACAAAGCCTTCCCGATGTACGATCGCTAAAAAATCTTAACCTTAAAGAAGAAAAAAGGTCTTTAAATCTTTTGGAAAATGTTAGCCTAATCCAATGGTTGGATAAGAGAATTATACTTAGGATAAAACTATGCATTATAGAAAATAAGTCCAAAACTATTTTTAATATCCTTGAATAATAAGAAAACCTTGTCAAAGATAAAATCCATAAAACAAAAGGAAACACAAGCTATTGCTACCTCTTCCTATGCTATAAAGGTTGCCAAATGCTTCAAACCCAATAATGGTCTCATTTCTTTGCATGGATCACATTAATTAAAGCTTGTTCATCCTTTATTGAAGTTTTAAAACTTACCTTAGCTCAAATATCTTGAATAACCTCATTGAATGCTTCTTTAATCTTTTTGACCTTATAATTGACCAAATCGGCACCTCTAATAAATCTTTTGGTTATGCTTGTTGGTTCTCATCATATTTGTTACATCATTTGGCTTGAACCATATAGTATAATAGACCTCCTATAATTCAAGATTTTGGTATATTCTCTCTTTTTCTAAATGATTAAGTTAGCCATTTTTTTCGAAATATACCTTTCCTTCCACCATTACAACTTGATAAAATTATTATTATCTTGACATAATTATTTTATTACTACTTTGAGATTACTTTTTAATTATTCTCTTTTTCATTTTAGTTCACCCTTCACTTTACCTAAAATATTTAAAACAAAAGACTTGAGATTTGAAACATTGTATTATACTTTTGTTAGTGAGTATTGTTTTCATTCTTTATGAGTAAAAAATCCTGTTAAAGTGTAAATGGCATTATAACCACATGGGTATTCAATTGTGAGCTTTTGTATGAATTTGTGTGTTTAGATTTTAGTCTTAATCATGTTAAAAAGACCATATATGTTTGGAATTTGAGATCGTGAAAAAGGTAACTTAGATTTTGACCCCGAAAATATGAAAAAGGTTGGGTAGGTTTCAATCTTTATCCCTTGAAAAAGATTGGTTAGGTTTTGATTTTAAGCTTGAGAAAAAGATCGGTTAGGTTTCAATCTTAAACCTAAAAAAAATAGTGTTTATGAATGTTTGAATCTTGAATCTTTTAAAAAAGATCTGATTTAAAAAAAAAACCTGGTTGTAAAAGGTGTGGCCTCATTTGTGAAGTAGATCATGAGTGATAATAGAACCTCAAAAATATATTTAGAAAATGAAGTAATTAGTGTTGAACCACAATAAAATCCATGTGTAATCTCTCTTCCATTACATATTTATTTTTTTTCTTTATTATTGCTCTGAGATTACGTTATATTTGTGTGTTGACTTGAGATTAGAAAGGGTTTGAGGGTGCTATTAAGTTCATTGTGTTAGTTTGAAAACAACCAAAAATTATGAAATTAGTTTTTAGAACACCTAATTACCCCCTTTTAGGTGTTTTGGGATTTCATTTATTGAATCACCAATTAAATATATCTTAAGATGCTTCAAGTCTCACAACTTTGTATATCTGTTTGTATAATGAACTTTTACAAGTTTCTTTTTAATATTTTCTTGTCACATGCACTCTACTTACAATAATTTAAAGGTATGTATATATATACATCCAATTTTGATGTTTTTTAATGCATGAAAGATCTTTCCAACATGTATGACTTGAAATTATCACTTGGAGGTCAAATTCATATATTGAGAAATGTGAAATAGGATTCAAGAATAAAAAAGGCTATATGATATAGACAAAAGCTAAAATAACAAAAAAACAATCACATAAAGTTAAATTTTTATGAGTGAAAAGAGTTATATGAACCCTAAATTCATAGTTTTATTTTCTTAAAATAAATCTAATAATTTTAGCCTCTCAAAGAGGTTTAGAAGTCTTTTAAATAGGCCAAAAAACTTATCTTTACTAGCAAACAAAATTAGAATATAAAAGTATAAATGAAAAATACATAATATACAAAACAAAACAATAAATGTAGAAAGATTAATGAAAAATAACAAAATTGGCTCAAACAAAATCTTTTAAGCATAATTTCAAGAGATCTGTACAGTGAACAATCAACAAATCTGAGTCCTTTATAGAACCGGATATCAAGAATCTCTTTCAAAGACTTGAGTCCAATCCGATAATCAGATTTTTTTGTTATGACCTATTTTAGCCACTACTCTAGTTTGGCACGACTGAACCTCCTTTTGAGTCTATATCTATTCCACTGGTTTATAAAAGTATTTGTTAGGTCATCCACGTAATCAGTTGTGGCAGATACCTATCTAAATATGTAAAGTCTTATGTTTTCACAAACCTAGCTGCATCATTATCTCTTTTTATATAGTCTAAGATTGTCAGGCATTCCCTTGAATTAAAAAAAAAATTGAATTTAAGAAGTTTTATTAAATAAAGAGATATTAATGAGTTTTTTCTTTTTTAAAAAAATTTCCCAATATATTTATGGCTGACTATTTTTATTATAATAAAAGCTAAATGGTGTGGGGGGAAATCACTATATATTAAGAGACCTTTTATTATGGATTGTAATAGTAGTTTCATTTTCAATTTCTTATCTTATCTTTTCGCGAGACATTTCTTTGGTTGTTTGTCTTTTTTCTTTCTTCTCTTTCTTAACAACTAAAGTGCACAATTATCCTGTTTCTTTGTTGTTTGTCAAATCAGACATGTTTGCCAGGCCTAAGTAAACTTGGGTCAGATATGTTTAGCAGACCTAAACACCTTGGGTGTGACATGGTTGTTGTTGTTATTATTATTATTAATATGATTATTATTATTATTTTGTTGTTGTTGTTGTTCAAGTAAATTTGGGTCTGACAACCTTGCCTGATCTAAGTACCAGACCCAAGTCTTTTAGGTCTGGCGAGCATGATCGCCAGACCCAAAAAGTTTAAAATATTTTTTATATTTTTAATATTTTTTTGACATATGAAAAAAAATTTA
>Ga0307518_10002790_pt1 | contig 12683 bp, 7 predicted proteins | sample 25_EM_MG_FD_203889 | JGI IMG/M metagenome (GOLD analysis project Ga0307518, IMG submission 203889) | Populus trichocarpa ectomycorrhiza microbial communities from riparian zone in the Pacific Northwest, United States - 25_EM | ecosystem: Host-associated > Plants > Roots > Unclassified | place...
CTTCTGCTTTGTGGTCTTTGGAATCAACCACGACGTTGACAATAGCAAAAGATTTTCTGAAATTGTCAACATTGAACAGAATGGCCTCATTTCAATATTTTATTCACATTCAGCATAAACATATACGATAAATATTCCATTTAAACCTGGGAGGCTACTAGTTGAAATTTAGTCAGGAATGAGTGAGTGAGAAAAATACCTTTCTCCCCAATATAACCACGTTTCCTGTTGCCTTTCTTAGTGGAATTCCCGACACTGCAAATCGACTCTATGTTTTTAGCAGAAAAACCCTTCTCGCTATTGAAGATCAGCAAAGTGGCTGGTGCACCGGTGGCTGTTATATCACGAGATGTTATGACGAACTCGAGCGAAGGGTCTACACCTTCCAAGTAATCATTGTCTTCCGCATTCTGAGAATGAAAATTCACCACTTGGTAAATTACACAACAAAGATTTAATTACTAATAATTGTGTGTCTGTCATAACTGGGCTACTTGGATCGATATCTTCGTACGTAGCAATATTTATGGTCCGATAACACAAGGATGATAAGACAAGGATAAGTTCAAGAAGAGGCCTGAGTTGAAAAGAGTGATCGGCCTCACGAAAAAGATTCATACCTTTACGGACGGTGAGGAGTTGTAAAGATGTTAGAGATGCAAACTACTTGAAAAAATAAATAAATAATACAAATCTGTATTAGAGTTCTTGCGGTTGAAGTCGGCTTGATATCTTTCGTGTGCTTCACATTATTACAAGCAAAAATATTGTATTTTTAGCCACATCGCTGATTTGTTGAAGTCTTCAGATTCGGCAACAGACAAGAAGGGAAATAGTTGCATTTTTTCTCCCCTCCTTTTAACATCAAGACCTCAACTCTCGAAAACTAAAGCAATTAACTGGTTGACTTGTGCTTGAATTTAGCTTTTCAACTCCCTAGTATTTTAATTATTTGGAATTAAAGAAAACACCAAGACTCAAGGCTCAGCATGGGAACAAAACTATTAGCAAGTCATTGACCACCAACTCAACACATCAATATGCTCTTTACTGCACCAACAGGTAATTAAGTAAAACCAACACAATAAAGAAGTGAAGGAAAGAAAGAAAAACCTGAATGAGCTCCATGAGAAAGTGGACATCTTTAGTGTAGAGCTCGGCAGAGAGATACTTGACAGCCTGATCAAGCATAGGAGCCAAAGGGTTCTTTTCTCCTCCTATTGAGAATGTTGTTTTTCTAATGTGCTCTATGTGTTCTCTCGGACTCGCCATTGCAACGAAAACCAATGGATTCAATACACAAAGCACTGTGTATTGAATTAGTGATGTGGTCTTGCTATGAAGAGTGAAGAGTAGTGGAGAGATTGTGAATATTGGAAGCTTAACATGGAAGAAAGCACGTTTGGTCTTGATGGGGGGAATAAAGTGGAAAGCTATAGATGACACCTTAAGAAATCACTGTCTCTATGTTATGCATTAATTCGAATAAATATTAATAAAAAGACTTGATTGAGAATGTTTTGAAATGATTGAAATGAGTACATAGGTCAATTGATTACAATAAATTTTGAGGAAACTAACGACCTTTGGGTCTAGTGTGATTAAAAGATTTTCGTACGGAAAAGCAAAAAAGTGTCGAACACAAAAAGCCAAAAAAATAAGAAGACAAAAGATAAGTCAATTGTTTGTAGATGATAACGTGGTATAACTGTTGATCATCTGATTGATTTATTTATTTTTGTTGACTTTTTTTTTTTTAGTTTAACGTGGGTGTCCAGGCCAGCTTGCACGTACCTCGACTAATCCCACGGGCCCTGAAGTTAACGACCATGTAAGCCTCCAGTAGTCATCATATGAGCAACCACATGGCTCGAACCTGAGACCACAGAGGAAGCAAACCTCTTGGTCTCAATCTCTTACCACTGGGCCACCACCTAGATAGTTTTGTTGAAATCTTTTTATATGATAACAGTGGTGATTTTTTTTTTTTTTGTTAGTGAAAGTTTCCTTTAAACTCTGATTCGAGTGAAGGGAGAGATTAGAAACGCGATTCAGATCGTGTTTCAATAAATAATTTTTTTATATATTTTTATATCATTTTAATATATTAATATTAAAAATAAAATTTTTTATTTTAATGTATTTTTAAGTAAAAAATATTTTTAACACCACCATTATCACAATTTTAAAATAACTAAAGTTTTTTTTTTTTTTTTTTTTTTAAGTTTGGGAGGACTTGGACCTAATAATAGATAATATATCCGTACACAACATGACAAGAGTTGAGTTTTTTTTTTCCTTAAAAGAAAAGAAACCAAGTCTCATGTCCTTCGAAAGAAGTTGGCACTTAGAATTCATTAAAAAGAAAATAAAAGAGCTATTATATAGGATTTAGAAGGCCCATATTAATCTATTAGGCCCAAGTCCTCCTCTTCCTAGTCCTCCACCTAAACCCCCAAAACGGACAGACGCACGCACGCACAGAGAAGAGTTGTGATTCCTCAAAGCCTCAATTCAAGTGGCCGTTTCTGAGAATCTGATATAGCTTTTTAAAATATTTTTTATTTAATAATGTATTAAAATTATATTTTTTTATATTAATATATTAAAATAATTTAAAAATATAGCACACCTCATATCAAGCCAAGGGTGTGAATGATTATTTTTTATTCAATTAAATTTTTATAAAAAAAAATAATTAAATTGAAATTTTAAGAAAAAAACTGAACTGAAACCAGTTCAAACCGATCGATTTCGGTTCGTTTTGGTTTTTTAGGATAAAAGCCGGTTTGACTCGGTTTTTCCGATTTTGCTCAGGTTTTTTTCCCGGTTTTTTCGGTTTGGGTTCGGTTCGGTTTTTTCGGTTTGAGGCTTATAAAACCAAAACCGAACCGAATCAGTAGTTTTTTTCAAAATTTTAATCGGTTTAATCAGTTTTTTTCATAGTTCGGTTTTTTCGGTTATTTTTTTTTCAGTTTTCTCAATTTTTTGATTTTTTTGCTCACCGCATCAAGCATACAAAAATCTATTCCTCAAATAATGAACTTTGATGAAATCTTGTAAAAAATAAATAAAGATGTTATAATAAATTAAAATATTATTTGATTTTGTATTTTAGAAGTGTTTTAAAAAAATTGAAATTTTTTTATTTTGTGTTTCTAAATCATTTTAATATGTTTAAATATTTATTTTTTTAAAATATTTTTTTAAAATATTTATATATATATATAACAAAAAACACTTAAGAAAACTGCTACCACACGTGTTAGCAGAGGTTATGTTCCATTCCGCCATACGAGACTTTGGTACCAATTTCTTTATACCATGGAAGTGCTTCCACTCTCTCTAAGCCAAGTTGTAGCATTTTCTTTATCAATTCATCAAAATAAAGGCACTGGAATCAGATACTATTCACCGGCACTCCGTAGATAAACCACAACATCAAATCAATGTTGCCTCAGATCATCTGTAATTGTTGGATTCTGATCGATTTTTGGAGCAATTAAAGCTTCCAAAGCATCCTAGACATGAGGAACAAGGGAACATTTTTCAAGCCTCTGCTTTTCATTCAAAAGATGTCCAGGGGAAGCCTTATGGTGGTTCAACAAGAAGATGTGTACAGTTTGCTACTTATTTTAATGTAGTGATTAAGAATCCTTTTATTGAGAATATTTTCTTCTTTACTTGGGATACGAAACTGCTATTTGCAGGTTTAGGTTCACCAGCAGGGGACTGCTGTAGGGAGGTCTCTAGACCCAACAAAGTTTAATGGCTACAATGAATTGACAACAAAATTGGATCAGATTCTTGAATTCAATGGTAAATTAGCTGCTCCTAACAAAGATAGGCTGGTTGTTTCTATTAATGATGAGGGTGATATGATACTTGTAGGAGATTATCCCTGGCTGTAAGAACTCAAACCCTAAGTCCTATTTTTCTGTTTGAACACAAATTGATCGGCAAATCTCATTCACTCTCTTTGTCCTTGAATGATATAAGACTTTAGTACCAACTGCTTTGCTCTGTCCTTAAATGATACAAGGCAAGTTGTAAAATCGTTATTCAGATGCAAGGACTGTATCTCATCTTAATTCCTCCCTTTTTTTTTGTTTGTTTTAAAACATGGATACAAATGCAAGGACTGTATCTCTATGTTTATGATATGTTCGTGAGATCTGCAACCAGAGAAAGACACCAAAACCTACAAATACACTGGAAAAGGCACAAGATGCCATGGGACTTACTGGAAAAGAGACACAAGAAGTTGATTTTTTTATTTAAAAAAGATTGGGTCTCACCCAAGTTGTCATCCAGGTTTTAGATTGACATGGTAGGTCTAATTAAGTCAATTATAACTTTGGTTTTTTATGTGTAAAACTCAGTCAAGATCCTAGATCGATTGAGTCTCGAGTTAATTTGTGAGTGTAAGCTGGGTTTTAAAATTAGATTCAAGTCAACTTGTGTAGTCACGCTGAGTTTTAAAACATGAGTATAAATATTTATGGATTGATATGAAAACTCTATTTACAAAATTCTCTCTTTGTAATTATTGTTTTTCATATAGAGGCAGAATAATAACTAATCAGAATATATATTCAAATGACCATGCGTACAGCTGCAGAGTTAACAAAGCATAAAAAATAGCCAGATTTCATTAGATAGCAGACTAGCTGAATCAGCTTGATAACTGATCCTCTCTTGCATTGATCCAATAGCTCAGAAAATTATAGATTATTAACAAAACAAAATTCGCTTAGGCAGATGAATATTGCTGGATGAAGCAATGGAAAAAAACAGGAGGCTGCAATCTTGGAATTATTACCTGGAGAGAAGCGAAGGGATGGCTGAAGTAAGGAACTCCTCATCCTCTAGAAAAGCTCCTGTGCTTCATAACAGTCCCCCCAACATGCACAGCACCCATCATGTGTCAATGGATGCCCTAAACTTCTCCAATCCTTCCAAAGCTTACAGTAATCATCAAATGAAGGGTTGTATTTAACATTAACTGCATTGGAGGGGGAGAGAGAGAGAGAGGTAGAAGAGGGAAGAAATGGGAGGGAGAAACATCACCCCTGTCAAGCAAAAAGCTTGTTTCTACTATGGGATCTTTTCCAAATTTCCCGCGCACTAAACTCTTTGGCTCTGAGCTCTCTGCAGATAGCACTGATAAAAGATAAGTGTCAAGGTTAAAACGTAAAATTAGTTGTAATCCAGTTCATTTAGCTACCAAGTAGAAGGATAAAATCAAATAAAGTTCATTGCAGCAGGGCAAAAATTTACGAAGTGAGGGTTCTTCACAGGCAAGAAAATCCAAAACTCTCACACAAAGAACAATGGCTTCTCTATTGCTCCAGAGCTTAGAACATACCAGCCATGGGATGAAAGATTATGCAAGCTCACCCCCTGCATCTTTGCCCTGCTCAAAATACTCCAGAATGCTATTCGACCCAACTTCCCAGGGCTTGTGGAAGACTCACTTGGAGCAATTTGTTCTTCAGCCAACTTTTCTTTGATTGATTGCCTCCCAGATTTCGAAGTTGGATAATCAGAGCTCATGATTGGCAAGAACTGGAACATTGCAAGAAACCAAGTTAAAAACAAAGTTTAAATTGCAGCTAAATTATAATAAAATTATGATAACAACCGAGTTAATTTTCAATATAAATTTTGAGCCAACCTTAATATTATATAAAGAGAAAGGAATATTAAAAACTCCTAATCATGAGAGAATCCTAAAGAAAAACGACAGCTAAGAGAGGGAATAAAGAAAGCAATTCACGGCAAAAATAATTTTTTTTTCTCTGCAGCATTCTTTTCTTTTTGTTTTTGTCAATTTTTCAGTAGTATGAACTGAACTTTGATTCTCGGTTCAGAAGAGTTATGTTCTATTATTGTTTTAGTTTGCGAGAAGAGATATTTTCAACTTTACTTTTGGATATTCAAGTACTTATTTTGCTTAATTTGGTATGTAATCTATTGTTTTCATTCAAGCTTTTTGAATGATTTATGCAGTAAGTATACTTTTGTTTTTGTAAATTTTTCAATCCGTAATTGTTGATTTTGATTAAAAAAAAACACAAAATAAATAAATTAGGTTGATCCAACTTTTAAGAATAAGGCAAGTAAAAATCATTAAGTTTTTTAACGATAGCTTAGAATACTTGATTGTTTTTTGCTCTTAAAGCCTTCGCTACCAAATATAAAAATTGCTTTTTGATCTTTAATTCAATTGATGTTAGGGAATTAATTAGGGCCTTTTTCTAATTAATTTGATCTTTTTCGATCTTCATTGCTCAAAGAAATTTAAGTATTTTTTTGAATTAAAAGAATATTTATTTTACTTCGATGATCAATTTCATTTGTTGAAAGGAAAATCTATTTAAACCGAACATAAATACACTAAATTATCTTTTATGTTTTATTTTTAGAATTTTAATTTTCTTTAGTTTTCTTATTAATCCCCAATCTTTATTTCTATTTCTTGGAAGAGGAATTAAGACAATTTCCCTTGGAATTGATTTGGCTTTAGTGTCTATGAACCATGACACTCAATCTTGCACGGACCCTAATGTTATGGAGGCTAAGGTTGTGGTTCGTTCTTGTGGACATGACGGGCCTTTTGGAGCTGCTGGTGTTAAGAGATTGAAGAGTATTGGCATGATTGATAGTGTTCCTGGAATGAAAGCACTCGACATGAACGCTGCTGAAGATGCAATTGTTAGGCTTACAAGAGAGATTGTGCCTGGTATGATTGTTACAGGCATGGAAGTTGCAGAAATTGATGGAGCACCAATAATGGATATATATATATATATATATATATATATATATATATATATATATAAAAGTTCATGTGCAAATCATACTGTTTTATCAAGCTAGTCCTGATTATTAACTTAATTTTTGCAGGGTCCAACATTTGGGGCAATGATGATCTCAGGGCAGAAGGCTGCACACTTGGCTTTGAAGGATTTGGGGCAGCCAAATGCCCAAGACGGGACATTCAGTCTACAGCCAGAGCTTGTGCTTGCTGCCGCTGGGATATTAATTGTCGATGCATGAACACAGTAGGACTTCTTGATTAGAGACTTACATTGTCAAATAAAATAAAAATATTATTTTAATATATTTTTTAATAAAAAATATTTTAAAAAATAATCACTGTTATACTTACAAACACCACATAAAATTTCAGATATAAATCAATTAACTTTTCCTTAATACCATAATCAACGTGATCTTGCACATCAAACGAAAAACAACACTTAACATTAGGTTTAGGTTTTTTATATAAAAAAAATCACTCTTATAACTTAACTTCAGGGTCTTTAACTTAGTTATTTTTATAAATGTTTTAGAGGTATTTTGATTTTTCAATTAATATTAATAATAATTTTTTTTATTTTAACTTTTAATATTAAATTAATTGAGAAATAAATTTCATGTGTGATTTTTTCTTCATTTTATATGTGGTTTTCATGATCTCGAATAAATATCTATATTAAAAAATAATATAAATCATATTTTGAGACCTCACCTAATAATTTAGCCTTTTATGTTGAGATTGTTCTTTGACATCTCATTGATATATGTAAATAATTTTTTTATTGGACACAAATTAAGTAAATGATGTATTTTCCTTTACTAAAGTCAAATCAATTTCACAATTTAAACCCTATTTTTTAAAAAAGAATCAATTAGCGAATCAAATCAATTTAATCTACTAGTAGATTAGTGACAAACTTTTTTAGGTTATTCAATACTTAACAGCTCTATAAGCAATCCTTGAGCCTCTTTATATCTTTCTCAAAATGACCGTAATGATAAACTACTGATACATCTACGTACCAGAACTTTCTCTGATAAGAAATCAGAAACTTAATTTAGAAAAAAGAGCATACTGATCAAGTTTTTATTGCTTCTGCTTTCATTGAAAAAAAGCTTATATTTTCTTCATTTTTCTCCTTCAGCTCTCAGGGAGCTTTGGAAAGAAGAAGGGAAAGAAATGGAGAAGATTCAGGGCGTTCCTAAAGGAAAGAATCTGCTGAAAGTTAAAATCTTGCTACTGTCCAACTTGCACAGACGGCCATCACAAAGCTCGTCTTCTTATCCATTAAGAAGTTTGCTAGAAAGAGTGAAGGAAGCCCATAGACCTTTTTTTGTTTTCCCTTTGCTGCTTTTGTTGTCACGAGTCATGTTCTTTGCAATGATGGGAATTTTCTTTTATCAAGTGTTCTGTTTCATATTAACAATTCAGCCATGAATATCATGCTATATAGATGTGAAATACTGTGTTCTGGAAGAGTTTTTTAGGCAACCATTTCCTTGCCCCATCCACCAATTATCTGACGAAATTTGGATAAATCTGATGTTGGTGTTCAATTGAAAGTGACATTGTTCGGAAGCGGAATACGCATTGTTAAATAATATTTATATAGTCTTATTTATTAAGGGTAGAATAGTACTTTCAGTTTAACCTATATATACTTTATTTGTATTTAGGTTAAGACTAAACACTCATAATATACAGATTATTCAGAATTCTAGCCTCCTTTTTGTGTTTAATCTTAATTATTTTAACAAGGTATCAGAGCTGGTTTTATAGAACGAGACTTAATCCCGAACACAACTTCACGGATCCAACTTTGGAGTGAGATTTTGTCTTCTGCTTCTGCAAAATTTGGTATTTCGTCAATTTCTGCAATTATTTTGGTATTTCGTCTTCCCTTCAGCTTTTACAATTTGGTATTTGCGTTCAGTTTCTACAAATTTGTTTTGTGTTTTGGAGTAATCATATAATTTTGAGAAGATATTTGTTTAGTTTCTGCAATCTCTGTTCAAGTTCTGCAATTTGGTATTTTGTTTTCCGCTGCTTTTGCATTTCTCTGTGATTGTTGATTATGGCTACTGAAAGAGATGATTTGATTCAGTCTGTGAGTGTGAGGTTGGATGGGAAGAACTATTCGTATTGGAGCTATGTAATGCAAAATTTTCTTAAGGGTAAGAAGATGTAGGGGGTATGTTAGTGGAACTTATATGATACCTAAGAATATTGAGGAGGGGGATGCTGTTTTGATAGATACATGGGAAATAAATAATGCAAAGATCATTAATTGGATCAACAATTCTGTTGAGCATTCGATAGGTACGCAGTTGGCGAAGTATGAGACAACAAAAGAGGTTTGGGATCATCTGCAAAGGTTATTCACGCAATCAAATTTTGCAAAACAGTATCAATTAGAGAATGACATACGAGCTCTTCATCAGAAGAATATGAGTATTCAAGAGTTTTATTTTGCTATGACAGATCTTTGGGATCAATTGACTCTACAGAATCGACATAATTAAAGGCATGTGGTGCCTATATTGAGCGTAGAGAGCAGCAACGATTGGTACAATTTTTAACAGCACTTCGTAGTGACTTCGAAGGACTTAGAGGTTCAATTCTGCATCGTTCTTCACTACCTTCTGTTGACTCTGTTGTCAGTGAGTTATTGGCTGAAGAAATAAGTCTTCAGTCTTATTCTGAAAAGGGAATTCTTTCTGCTTCAAATCCTTCTGTACTAGCAGTACCTTCTAAGCCATTCTCTAATCATCATAACAAGCCTTACACAAGGGTTGGCTTCGATGAGTGCAGTTTCTGTAAGCAGAAAGGTCATTGGAAGGCTTAATGTCCTAAGTTAAGACAATAGAATCAAGCTTGGAAGTCTGGCAGTCAGTCACAATCGAATGTTCATAGACCACCTCAGGGTTATAAAGCACCACACCATAATACTGCAGCAGTAGCTTCCCCAGGCTCTATTACCGATCCCAAGACTTTGGCTGAGCAATTTCAGAAGTTTCTCTCCTTGCAGCCACAAGCAATGTCCGCTTCTTCTTTTATAGGTCAGTTGCCTCATAGTTCCTCAGGTATGTCACACTCTGAATGGGTCTTGGATTCTAGTGCTTCCCATCACATATCTCCAGATTCCTCATCTTTTACCTTTGTGTCCCCTTTGTCCTCCATTCCTGTTATGGCTGCTGATGGCACTCCTATGCCCTTAGCAGGTGTTGGTTCTGTTGTCACACCTCACTTGTCTCTCCCTAATGTTTATCTTATTCCAAAACTCAAATTGAATATTGCGTCTGTTGGTCAAATATGTGATTCTGGTGATTATTTAGTCATGTTTTCTGGTTCTTTTTGTTGTGTACAGGATCTGCAGTCTCATAAGCTGATTGGGACAGGTCGTAGGGAGAATGAACTATATATTTTGGATGAGTTAAAAGTATCAGTTGCTGCTGTTGCCGCTGCTACTACTACTGTTGATTTGTCTTCCTTTCGTTTGAGTCTTTCATCTTCTAGTTTTTATTTATGGCATTCCCGTCTAGGTCATGTTTCGTCTTCTCGTTTGAGATTTTTGGCATCCACGGGAGCTTTAGGAAATTTGAAAACTTGTGACATTTTTTATTGTAGTGGATGTAAACTGGCAAAATTTTCTGCTTTACCTTTTAATCGAAGTATTTCTATTTCTTCTTCACCATTTGATTTGATTCATTTTGATGTATGAGGACCTTCTCATGTTGCCACAAAAGGAGGGTCTTGATATTATGTCTCTTTTATTGATGATCATACTCGTTATTGTTGGGTTTATTTAATGAAACATCGTTCTGAATTCTTTGAGATATATGCAGCTTTTCGAGCTCTTATCAAAACGCAACATTCTGTTGTGATCAAATGCTTTAGGTGTGATTTGGGTGGGGAATACACCTCTAATAAATTTTGCCAATTGTTTGCCTTAGATTGAACCATCCACCAAACTTCATGTACAGATACTCCTGAGCAAAATGGTGTTGCTGAAAAAAAACATAGGCACATTGTCGAAACTGCTCGTTCTCTCTTATTGTCTGCTTTTGTTCCTAGTGAGTTTTTGGAAGAAGTTGTTCTTACTGCTGTAAGTTTAATTAATACAATTGCATCTTCTCATAGTTCGGGTCTATCTCCTTTTGAAAAGTTATATGGGTATGTCCCTGATTATTCCTCATTTAGAGTCTTTGGTTGTACTTGTTTCGTTCTTCGTCCTCATGTAGAACGCAGTAAGTTATCCTCTCGATCCGCTATTTGTGTCTTTCTGGGTTATAGTGAAGGTAAAAAAAGGTATCGTTGTTTTGATCCAATAACTCAGAAACTTTATGTCTCGTCATGTTGTCTTCCTTGAGTATATACCTTTCTTTTCTATTCTATCCACTACTCATAACCTGACTAAAGCTGATATTATTCATATAGATCCCTTTTTTTTAGGATTCTGGTAATGATACCTCTCCCCATGTTCGATCAATTTGTACTCATAACTCTGCAGGTACTGGTACTTTACTCTCTAGCACACCTGAAGCTTCATTCTCATCTACAGCCCCTCAAGCTTCATCTGAAATTGTGGATCCGCCTCCACGTCAGTCCATTCGAATTCTTAAATCCACAAAACTACCAGATTTTGCTTATTCTTGTTATTCTTCATCATTTACTTCTTTTTTAGCTTCTATTCATTGCCTCTTTGAGCCTTCTTCCTATAAAGAGGCAATTCTTGATCCGCTTTGGCAGCAAACTATGGATGAGGAACTTTCTGCTTTGCATAAGATAAATACTTGGGATCTAGTTCCTCTACCTCCTGGTAAGAGTGTTATTGGTTGTCGTTGGGTGTATAAGATCAAGACTAATTCTGATGGGTATATTGAGCGATACAAAGCTAGGCTGGTTGCAAAAGGATACTCTCAACAGTATGGTACGGACTATGATGAGACATTTGCCCCAGTTGTAAAAATGACTACTATTCGTACTCTTATTGTCATAGCTTCGATTCGTCAATGACATATTTCTCAGCTTGATGTTAAAAATGTCTTCTTGAATGGAGATCTTCAAAAAGAAGTTTATATGACACCCCTCCTGGTATTTCACATGACTCTGGATGTGTTTGTAAACTTAAGAAAGCATTATATGGTCTCAAACAAGCACCCTGTGCTTGGTTTGAGAAATTCTCTATTGTGATCTCATCTCTTGGCTTTGTTTCTAGCAGTCATGATTCTGCTCTTTTTATTAAGTGCACTGATGCAGGTCGTATCATTCTGTCTTTATATGTTGATGACATGATTATTACTGGTGATGACATTGATGGTATTTCAGTTTTGAAGACAGAGTTAGCTAGACGATTTGAAATGAAGGATTTGGGTTATCTTCGATATTTCCTGGGTATTGAGGTAGCATACTCACCTAGAGGTTACCTTCTTTCTCGGTCGAAATATGTTGCAGATATTCTTGAGCGAGCTAGACTTACTGATAACAAGACTGTAGATACTCCCATTGAAGTTAACGCAAGGTACTCTTCTTCTGATGGTTTACCTTTGATAGATCCTACTTTATATCGCACTATTGTTGGGAGTTTGGTATATCTCACCATTACTCGTCCAGATATTGCATATGTTGTTCATGTTGTTAGTCAGTTTGTTGCTTCTCCTACTACTGTTCACTGGGCAACTGTTCTTCGTATTTTGTGATATCTTCGGGGTACAGTTTTTTAGAGTCTTTTACTTTCATCCACCTCTTCCTTGGAGTTGCGTGCATACTCTGATGCTGATCATGGTAGTGATCCCACAGATCACAAGTTTGTTACCGGGTTCTGTATCTTTTTAGGTGATTCTCTTATTTCTTGGAA
>Ga0307518_10002792_pt1 | contig 12678 bp, 10 predicted proteins | sample 25_EM_MG_FD_203889 | JGI IMG/M metagenome (GOLD analysis project Ga0307518, IMG submission 203889) | Populus trichocarpa ectomycorrhiza microbial communities from riparian zone in the Pacific Northwest, United States - 25_EM | ecosystem: Host-associated > Plants > Roots > Unclassified | place...
GCATTAACTTAATTTAGACATCATTTTTCACGAATAAAATACGGAATATTTGCATTACTTAATACCGACTTTAAAAAAAAAATACAGAGCCGTACTGTAGTAGCGCGGGCCCATATATATATATATATAGCACTGGCCACCACACCGAAAAAAGTGAAATATATATTTATAGTGTACTACTATTGGAAGCTTCGTGGAAGTTGCCTCATGGCCTTCACACTCCATTTAAGTATCCTCCTTCTGCTATCTTTCGTCTCAAAACCCTTTCATTGCTTCTCTTCTTTTTGTCTTAATTATAGCCCTTTCCTCCTCTTGGGTCTCTATCGATCCTTCAGATTTCGCCATGCAACTCATAAAAAAACTCAGCCCGAAACGATGGTTCAGCTCCAAAAAAGACCGATCCGAGCTATCAAGATCAGAACCATCGTCGTTTAGCTCAGGTACCGCCTCCTCCGATGCCTCCGATTCCTCCATCTCTAACGTCAAGGCAAATTCCGCTGCAGCCAACGCTGGTTTTCGGACTCCTACTAGTGTTTTGCCACAAATATCGGGTGACTGGTCCGATATGTCGACCGATTTTTATTTCGAGTTGACCCAGGCTTTCAAGGTAATTGACAGAGATAACGACGGCCTTGTCTCGAGAAACGAGCTGGAGGCTCTTCTTACCCGGCTTGGGGCCGAGCCGCCCAGCAGCCAGGAGATGGCCGTTATGTTAGGTGAGGTGGACCTTATTAGTGTCGAGGAACTTGCGAGTCGTCTCGGGTCGGCTTGCGAGCCGGCTGGGGGTGACGAGCTGAGAGACGCCTTTGTGTTTTTTGATTCGGATCGTGACGGAAAGATAACGGCAGAGGAATTATTAAATGTTTACAAGGCATTTGGCGACGAAAAGTGCACGTTAGAGGACTGCAAGGGTATGATAGCAGTGGTTGATAAGAACGGAGATGGGTTTGTGTGCTTTGAGGACTTTTGTCGTATGATGGAACTGCAGAGATGATCATGATTATAAATTACGTGATGATTGTCTGTTGCTCTTGAAAAAATGTCCTTTCTTTTTCTTTTTCTTTTTCTTTTTTTCCTCTTTGGGTCTTATTTTCTTAACTTGAAGTGTTTGCTGGATTGTGTGGGGTTAGTTAGGGAAATGAGATCACAGAAGAGATCACAGAACAAGGATCATCCAATCGAACGGTTGTGGCTGGTTGATCTTGCTGAGAAAATTGTACTTCCCTCAATCGTATATAGGAGAAAAAAGAATTCCTATCATTATGTGTGTTGTGGGTTTTTTTTATTCATGGATGATGAGAATTTGTTGGCTAATCATATATTACTAATTTGCAAGATGTGGCTTTGATGATCATGATGATCACATCCATCATATGATCAAAGACTTTCTTCATATTTTTTTCAAATCCTAATTGCAAAATGATCATGATGATGTGGCTTGGGATTAGATTCAAGCCTGTTTTGCCTTGCATATGATAATTTTTTAAAAATAAAAAAAATATTATTTTAATATATTTTTAAATAAAATAATAATTTAAAAATAATTATTACTGCATTAATTTATTATTAGTAATGGAAATTCCATCCATCCTGCTGGTTTCAGTGTTGTTTGTGAGTATCGAATTAATTCTAATGCTAATATATCTAAACTCAAATTGAAATTTATAAATGTTTATCTGTGCAATATTTTAACTTATCTAAAGGACTAAATATTCATCTTTTATTGTAATTTATGAATTGGTATTTATGAAATTATTTGATTCTGATAAAGATTTATCGATATATAATGAGTTATTGGAATGGTTAGAGAATAATATAAATTATATGTTGGATTTTACTTAACACCTTAAACTTTTAGGTTGAGATGATTTTTTGACATAATATCAGAGTCTTGACAGTCACGAGTTTGAATCTCACTATCCCTATTTATTTGATAAAAATTAAATACAAGGTAATGTAGGTCCATGCAAGTTTTAAGCCCAAAAAGCTTTCACTTAAAGTCACTTGAGAGAGGTGTTAAAGAATCTCACCTAAGATAATTCTTTGACAGAAATATCATACCTCCGAGTGTTTTAAAGAAAAAAAAAAAAAAAAAAACTTTGACTCACCATGTTTCTCAAGATTTCTAATTATTTCATGTTTTTGCATGTTTCGATTTGGTCAAAGGAAAATGCTTGAGATTGCTCTGTGGATATTTTTCAAACCATATTTCAAAGGATAAATTTTAATCTAAATGCAGTCATTTGCTTCTTTTTATTTATTTATTTATGATTTTAAATACTTTACAAGATTCCCGTCTTGAGCAGTTTCTATAATTATACTAATTAAGCTGCGTTAATCATCCATTGATTCAATTTTTTAAACATCCATTACTCAATTAATTATTCCAATTAAGTCTTTCGGTTCTTTCATGTCACAGTCAAAAAGGAGGTACGTAGGAATGTCCAAGAAAATATTAATTTTGTAGTGTTCTAACTAAAGAGAGAATATTCTTTAAACAAGAAAAAAAAAATTGAAATCTGATAATTATTAAGTAATAATTATATTATTATGAGCAGCGTTATTCGTGCTGACAATGTTTGGAGACTTTTATCTGTCCATATTAGCTTCTGTTTTAATCTATCCGATATAAAAACAAAAACAAAAACAATTTCAAAGTAATTATTTTATTATTTTATAGAAACAAGAATGAATGGTCGTCGTCTCCCTAACAAAGCCATCTTAACACAAAATAATTCTATCATAATGTTTTTACTACAAAAAAAAAACTAAGTTAACGTATCAATAATTTATTAGAAAATAATATAAATCATATCTTAGAACCTCATTTAATAGCTTAAGTTATTGGGTTGAGATGATTCTTTAATATGATATCAGAACATTGATGACCAAACGGTCACGAATTCGAATCTCACCATCCTCATTTATCTGATAAAAATTAAACACAATGTAATGTGGACCTGTGCAAGTTTCAAGTCCAAGGGGCTTTTACTTGAGTGAGTGTGTTAGAGAATAATATAAATCATATCTTGGAGCCTCACCTAACAACTTAATCTATTGGGTTGAAATGATTCTTTGATATAAATCAATTAAAAACACATTGTTCACTTTAAAACTAAAAAAAGCTAGAAGTATTTATTCTTCACATGTTCATATATTTAGATTATAGACTAGGAATCTTGATGACTAATAAAGAAGCATACTCTCTTGATCATTATTGTAACTTTCTTAAAACTTCTATCATAATAAGATTTATTTATGATAATGATTTATATAATAAAAAATAAGAAAAGCTAAATAATGATTTTTAGACACTTGTAAATACCCATTAAAATTTGAAAATGTTAAACGGGATACTCTTTAGATTTATGATGTAATTAGATTAAAAAATTTGAAATTCTGAATTGTTCAATTATTATAATATTTAGTTCTCAATATATAAGCTTTTAACAAATGTTAAAGGATATTTTTAAACGTAAACTAGATCATAAACAAATTTCATAAATACACACACATACACATTATCCACTGCGGGAAGGTATTTGAGATGTCAATAATATTTTTGTGAGCATTTTTTTAAACAACAGCCGTGAACTCATCAAATACCAAATTGACCTACTCGAAACCCAAGCTGATTAAAAAAAATTCATAAGATGATGTTGTCTGAAATTTGTTTTTTGTTTTTTTATATAAAAAAATAGATTTTAAGCAATGTTTTTTTAAATGTAAGAAAAAGAACAGGTTGTGGGGAACTCTTTGATGATCTCGGAACCTTCTAATCTGATTTCTTACCTGACCCGAGTTTGAAATTAAATGACGTGGAAGTTACTATAACGTGATCCAAATGATTTGACGGGTCTAAAAACAACCCTAACAAGTATTAAAAAAGCGGGATTACTTTTTAAAAAAATTCAGATAATATTTTTAAGTATTGAGACGACAACATATTGAATCACCCCTAGTCAACTTGGGTTAACTCTTAAATTCACGACCCGAATCTTAGACATGACCACAATGTGTTAAACCGGTTGACAAGTTGTTTCTTTCTTTTCCCTTCTCTCTTTCTCTCCATGGTTGAGACTTTATTGAGTTGGGGCGAAATGAAATTCATAATTAAATTGAAGAGTTATTAGAAAATCAGGGATTAAATTGAAAGAAGAGGGCTTGCGCTTGAGATGAATTTTGGCACTCAATTGAAGAGTTATTATAAAATGATGGACTAAATTGAGAGAAGAGGGAAAAAACATGTCTTGCGCATGTAATGCAAGCACTAATGTGTGAGAGTTGCCACAACATGACCCAATCAATTCAGCAACTCCAAAAGTAATCGAGATGCTTGGTTAAAATATTGGTTAACTTTAAAAAAATTCAGGATGACATCTATTTTGTTTTGTAATATTGAGATGATGACATATTAGATCACTCCGATCAACTTGAGTTAATCATCGAATTCATGACTCGGGTCATGGATACGACCATAATGCACTAACCTAGTTCGCCAATTGTCTCTTTCGTTTCTCTTCCCTTCTTCTCTCTTTGTTTGGACATTCATTGAGTTTGAGTGAGATAAAATATGAGACTAAATTTAAAGTTATTAAAGAATTAGAAACTAAATTGAAAGAACAGGGTTTAATCTCAAGTGGGATAAACTAGGGACTAAATTGAAGAGTTATTATAGAATCATAAAATAAATTAAACGAAGAGGAAAAAATGTATTTGGCATGTGTAATACATGTGCTAGCATGTTAGAGGAGCCGCCACACCAGGGAGACATATGCGACTTCCTCCAAGCTCTATAGATGGTTTTTTTTTTTGTGCATTTGGAATTATCTTGGCAGAGGTTTCCTTCCAAGGGGGCGCATGGAGGTTTTAGAGCTTAGCTAGAAGGAAAAAAACTATAATAAAAAAATCCAATAAATTAAATTTTATGATGATAGGTAATGATAAAAAAAATTAAATTTTGATTATTCTAATTACAAAAATGAATAATTTGTACTCTTAGCTATATTTTCTAGATGTAAACATAAAACTGATATATAATATCAATTTGTTATGAAAAACATAATTAGAAATATTTTGATCTATTTAAATAATAAAAAGAGATTATGGAGTGAAAATAATAAATTGGGAAGTAGGAAAAACATTACTTTAAATACATTATATTTATAATATGTATCAAGATAGATCATGAAATTTAATTTTATCAAATAAATATTTGTAAATTGTTGATTTTTTTTTAAAATAAATTTTTATAAATTGATACTAGGACTTGAATTTTATATCCGCTTCTCTTGTCTTTGAAAGAGCACCACCAAACTATAAACTTGACTTTTGTCTTCATTTTTCATGTTCGTTTTTTTTTTGGAAATATATTTTTTTTTTATGGAAACGGTTTTATTAAAAAAATGAGTTATTTTTTATTATTTGGATATATGAATTTTTTTTGTGTATAATAAATTATTTTTATTAATGATAATAAAATGAGAAAAGTTATGATATGATATTTGTAACTGAGATAATAATGATGGTGATGATAATAATAACATTTGTGATGATAATTGAGATAATAATAATATTGATGATATTGATAATGGTTGTTGTGGTTTTGATAATGTTGACAGAAATAATGATGAATGAAAATAGTACTGATAATGAAAAGAAAATTGATGCTGTGAAAGTAATGGTGTGAGAGAGTCATTATGAGATAATAATAAAACAATGATTATATTAATAATAAGATTATAATTATGGTGATAATAGATGGTGGTAGGGTTGTAATAGAGAAATGATGATGATAATAATGTTTATAGTGGTGTTAGCAATAATAATTAACGTGGTTAAATAATGTTTATAAGTTAATAACATCAGTAAAAATACTTTTTCATTTTTCATAAGGTTAAACTATTTTTTCTTTAAATGAATTACTATTCAAGAATTGACTAAAAATATTTATAATTCATTTATTTTTTAATATCTATTTCACATAAAAAAAAAAAAACCATTTCCCGCAAAACTAACATACCACCTTAAATGAATATAATTAATCTAATTTCTTTCTCTAGACCCTCGAATTATTAAATTTATGGTCGAGTTTTGTGCAAGTTGTTTTAGGGTTTCAAGTCGATCGATATACTAAAGTACTATCATCGCATCTCTGTCACCTTCAATGTTTGAGGAAAAGGTTAAAAAAAAAAAACCTATCGAAACCTTTTATATTGGCTGATGATTATTCAAAACAGATAAACGGTGGGTTACAAGACCTTATCCTCCATCAGGTTTTTCTTCTTTCTTATTTGGTGTTTTAGAAGACGAGATTGACTTCTCTTTGAAACACCGAACCCGTAATCACTTCTTAAAGGAAAAGTGTTGCAGACAGTAGAATCGGAGCCCTATTGGTAAAAGGTCTGCCAATGGAATCCAGATTTCGTTCTTCAGACTCAATCAAGTTAAAATGCGTTTATCACACTCATCTCCCGTCTATAGGTCGTCGTTGAGACCCATAGAAGTCGCTGAAAATGGGCGATTTTGGCGTGAAGTGAGGGGCGAGGACATGGTTTCATGTTTCATGCTTGGTCTTATTTCTGGTGGGGATATATCATGCATGGAAGAAAACAATTAAAATGCATTGCAGTTTTTACTACAAAACATATCAATAAGTATCACTATCTTGCTTAAGGATTAGGAAAACGACATTCCGTGTTGATCATTTTGTCTTGTTTATGTTCTTAATCTTCGTTTTAATAAGTTAATCAAATAAAAAAATAGTCTTCGCTTGGATGGATAAAGATATCGTATGCGTTTCCTCCAGTGTGGTGACCTTTTTCCAGGAAACTTCCTTTGCCTCCTTCAACTTTGGTTAAAGAAAAAACTGGACTTTATCGTTTTATGACCAGGACAAGCTAGTGGTTTCAGACTCTCTGTTTTAAAAGCGATTTCATGCTTACCAAAAGTATTTTTGGTTTGTAAAAACTTGATATTTTTTTAGCGTGATTAAGAAAGGCTAATTAGATCCTTAATATTTGAGAATTAAATCAATTACACCCCTCTATCTACTTTTACGCAAACTTATCGTTAAATCATTGTTTCTTTTCCCACAACGAGAAAAGGTGCCCATCAATTATGAGCCTGGCCCGAGACAGAGCATTAAATATTAGAGGTCCACCATTAACCCAGAGACAATTACAAGCCTACAGTCTCTATGATGGATGTCCACCTAGACTGAGACAGAACACTCTCCTTCAACGAAACCAATTTAATTTAGGAGGTTGTAACAGTAGTTAAGGGCCCTTAATCCTTTCTTAATTGTCAGCTTTCAAACTGATGTGCAGATTGGCTGACAAACCTTTTTTTCTCAAGTTTTTATGGTCTTAGCAACCCGTCTCAAATATTTTTCTTTTATTGCAAGTTGTTGAACTTGAATAATTCACCTCAGACGAGATGTAGGGGGTATTTCATATCAAAATAATTTAAATAATTTAAACACATACAAAAAAAAATTAATTTTAAACTTTGTTTTGACCGCGTTTCCAAATGACTCAATGAACCGTTTATTTACAATAGAAAAAAAAAGCTCTTTAAGTGACTTTCCAGGGACCTTCTGCTTAAAGTACGAGACCACCAGAGGCAACTTCTTCAACGTTGGTGATTCGTGGTTACAGCTAAACAATAGAAAGAGGATCTATCCTAGCTGCGGTAATGCCGATTCCAAGACTTGGTGAAATAAAACAGCAAAGACCGCGCTACCACAGACAGCACGAGCCATCCTACAGCACAGAGAGAAAGAAGGCCCTCGGAAAGCAAGATTTTTCACTCGAGCTGCCAAGTCTGTCTGACTACCTGCCAGCCACTAAAATAGCACCAGAGTCCTATACAGATGTGACACCAGTCCTTTACTAACTCTCATTTCGAGTTGTAATTATTGCATCGTTTGTATTGAAGGAAAGCAATAGATAAGTTCTCATTCCAATACAGATTGCAAATTCCTCCTGCAACACATATTGCACAGTTTGCAAGGAAGCCCACAAACTTACCGAGGAGCGCCACAAAATCAAAGGCAGATGTTATCATGATAGTATCACTTTTTTCCTTAAGATAAACAGGAAAGTCATTAAGAAGGGCTGATGGGTTGATAGAAAAATTCTCAACATTACTAGGAAGAAAACTCGTGAAGTAAGCAGCAGCAGCAACGTGAGCCTTGCGCTCGTAGCCCCTTTGAGATCTCTTTTCATTTTCAAAATTCAGCTTCAACTTTGGATGAAGAATCCAATACCTCCCAATAGAATGACCAATATTATGACAACGTTGGCACTTTAAATCGGGTTGTAAAGTTTGTCATTGTTAATTGATTTGTTGATAGCATAAACACGAGTTTTTGATAAAGAGATTTTAGAATTAGAATTCATAACTTTTTTGCAAGCTTTTTCTTCGCGCACACATTAGTAAGGGATGGAAGATCATGATTAATAAGGATTATGTTGCGAATCTTCATAGTCTGAATCGAGGCTAGCTAAAAGTTGGAAAATCTTGTCCTCCTCCTCATGTTTCCTTAATTTTGTTGCATCAATCGTGTGGGGGATGATTTAGTGCAAGTTCACTCAACATACCTTTCAGGATTCAAGTAACTGAACATAAGTCTTGCTATCTTGCTGTAGATTAACAAGATTTTTGTTGATTTGGAAAATACATGCTGCATTGTTCTGATTTCCATACATCTCTTTAACAACTTCCCATAGTTCTAAAAACGATTCTGAGTAGCTGAATATTTCAGCAATATGATTTTCCAGACATAACAAAAGTTGGTCCTTACATTGCCAAGCTTCATAAGCTTGTGAAGGAGAATCAAGAGCCATTGACATAGCCAAGTTTGTATATTCTATGAAGAGCAATTGTCATAGCTCTTGACCAAGGGAGATAGTTAAATTCATTTAACAATATTACAGAGCCTAAACGTTGATTAGGATTTGGCTCTCCTTCCATCATATTGTAGGATCTATTGGTGTCATCAGCACTTTCAATCTTGAGCGGGTCTTCTATTTGAATTTCAAATAATCAGTAGGGTATTAAGGACCTGTTCTGATACCATGAAGAAACAAAAGAGAAAGAAGAATCTTAAACAGGAGAATTAATCATGCATGTTCCTAAATTGTTTTGGTCTCACAGAGTGTTATCTGCTGCATATCTAATCAATCGGCTACCTAGCCGAGTGTTACATTTTAAATCACTTCTTAAAGTCTTGCAGAAACAGCCACTTGATTTATCTCATTTGCGAGTGTTTGACTGCACTTGTTTTGTTCATATAAAAACTTCACATCGAGACAAGTTTGATCCAAGAGCCGCTGATTGTGTTTATTTGGGATACTCCTCAACATAAAAGGGATATAAATGCTACCATTCTCTCCTAAAAGATTGTTCATATCAAGAGATGTTCAATTTGAAGAAAGTTCTTTATAATTTAAAAATAGAAATCAACAAGAAGACTTGGCAGAATTGTTTCCTTTATCTAATGCTGCTTCTACAGACTTGACTTTATCTTCAGATAAACTACCTGTTGCAGATGACACTTCCTCCTTCCCTGATGGTATGACTACTAATGAAGGGAATGTGGTCCTATTAGTATATACTCTGAACACAGCCCTACAGATTCCAAAGCTGATGATAGTAGCAATCATGATAGACACTTGTCCACCACAGCTGCAGATATGCATTCTAACTCAAGAGTTGTCATTTCTATTATCTCGGACTCTGAGGGTGATTCTGCTAATCAGTCTCCTTTGTAATTTGTGTCTCCTCTTAACACCCCCTTATCATTCCTATTACCATGGATTTTGAGGGTGATTCTGCTAATCATTCTCTTTTTCCACAACCCCGTAGGAATCCAATATGTCATTGTGCTCCTCCAACAAAGTTACAAGACTTTGTCATTTATACAGCAAGACATCTTATCTCTAATTACCTTACATATCAACATCTCTCAGTTAAACATACTACTTTTCTTACTGCTATCTCTGATGTGCATGAACCATGGAATTTTTAGGAGGCAAATTCACAGGATGAATGACGGCAGGCTATGCATGATGAGCTGCAAGCCCTTAATCAAAATAAAACCTAAAGTATTGTCAAACTTCTTAAAGATAAGCATGTTGTGGGTAGTCGCTGGATGTATAAAATCAAGTTTAACTCGGATGGGTCTATTGACAAATACAAGTCACGTCCTGTGGCTCAGGGCTATACTCAAACTTTTGGCGTAGATTACAGGAAGTATGCTGAGAGAACCATACGTGGATAATCTGAGAAAACTATGCATGAAAGTCTCTGCACCTATTGAATTTGTAAGGAAGGCTGTAAAGACGGCTGGGTTTACAAATAAAATGGGTCGTCCCAGGCCAATCAGCATACTCACTTCTCTGGAAGATGCTGGTATTATCAAGTGGTGTGCAGGGGTTGGGCGAATGTGGCTGGATTTCTTTTGCTGCTGCCAGAACTTGAGATGGTGAAAATTGTTGTAAGTTATCATCTGAGGTTCTCTTGTATTTTGACGTTCGCATAAATGCATGAAGCTACAAAAAATGAGTGCGTTAGGCTTTATCTTTGCTATTGATCAGACTGGCTTCTGACGAGCCATCGCATTCTTGTGTCATTTTTGTGACAGAACGGATACTGTTATTTATCGAGTGCGGTTGCTGCAAAATATTTTAAACGTGAACCCAGCAGATGAAGACAATAAGGTTCCAAGGATGAGTGCAATTCATGGAAGTCTGAATCGAATGTGTTTCCCTCTTTGTTCTGATCATACAAGTGATTTATATACTGGGAAAATTACCCTACAGGATATTGACTTCACTTCATTTGTGGACGTTGACTGAATAATGCTAGAGTTGCACCGTTTGTAGTGATCTATTTGTGCTGGTTCTCAAGGCTGCTAACTTTTGTTGCCCTCATCGACCTCTTCCTTTTCTGTTTCTACACAGAAGTGAAGCCATTCAGTTTCTCTGTACGTTGTTTCCACATAGATTCATTTGCACCACGAAAATGATGTTTCTCATGAATGATCCCGAATTGTAGCATCTCCTAAGAGCACGAATGAACTATCCGAAGGCACTTCCCCTTGTTGGTTTCAGTTGAAAACTTGATGACCAATTGTGCGTGTTGTTGGAAACTCTCTTTGAAACAGCTTATCTATTAATTTCAGCACCCGAATCTCGGACTAACTCCTATGACGTCCCGTATTTGATTCCATTCCTTGCGCTGTTGGAGCGTTACATGCAGTGTTCCACTGTCATTATCTCAACTGGGACCAACTGTTGTTCTCTTTTTCTCCTTCTTTACTTCTAAATTTATGTAAAGACCTCAAACTCTTAAAAAAAGCTTTTATCATTATCTCAACTGGGACCAATCAACATGTCTTTTTTGCTTCAAAGCTCATTTCGTTATATTCACATTTCACTTATCTAAACAGTGCGACATCACTATTCAACAATTTACAGAAAGAACCCGATACTGTAACATGGAATCTGATTATAAAATCCCATCTTGATTTTGGCCTTTTGGTGAAGCTTTGTTGTTGTGTAAGACTGGGAGAATTGGGTGTTAAAGTTGACAGCCTTACACTTCCATCAATAAACAGAGGTGTTTCGTCCCTTAAGAGAGATTCGCTGTTAGGAAAAATGGTTCGTTGTGTTGCAATGAAGTTAGGGTTCGGATTTGATCTGTATTTTTGTAATAAATCTTGGTGGGTTTGTTATGGTCTTAAAGTGTTTGATGAGATGTCTCAGAGAGATTTGGTTTCTTGGACATCGATGATTTCTGGGTTTGTTTTCGAAGGAAGTTTTGTTGGTGCTTGATCTTTTCAATAAAATGAGGTTGGGGATGGAACCGAATTTCGTTGACTTCGATTGTTATGTTTCAAGGGTGTTGTGCATGTGAGGGTTTGAGAAGATAATATGCACTTAGGAACCTCTATCCTTGACATTAAGATGTGGAAGCATTTCTCCAGCTGGAGAATTTTTTGACAGAATGCTTGCCAAAGATATTGTAGCATGGATATCAATGATCGAAGGGGTATGGAAACCATGGGCTGGGTGTTGAAGCTGCAGAACTTTTCAATAAGATGTTGGAGGAAGGAACAAAGCCAAGCAGTGTAAACCTCTCAAGTCTGTTATCAGGTTGTAGTCATTCTGGCCGTGTCAGCAAAGGCTGTCAAGTGTTGAGCCTGAATGGGACCCTTTAAAATCAAAACAACACTTAGGGCTTGTTTGATTGCAGTAAAGTGGAATTCACTTTCCTTGTTTTCCCATGTTTGGCAACAACATGAAAAACTAGTCAACGAAAACTTAATTCTGATCAACATAGAAAACACAACTTTAACAAAGAAAAGTGTTTTCCTTTTGATAAGAACTGGAAAACACTTTCCTTTTCTTTCATTATACACATTTTTCTCATAACATAAATTCTTCATCTTCTTGATAAATCTGCTGCCTGTCATATTTTTCCCATAACATAACACAGTTTGCTTCATCTTTCCTCGTCACATTCATTGTGTTCAAAACAACCCAAATTCACAAAGCAAGCCATAAAAAACACATGTTTTCCATTCTTCCTCACTCACATCCTGCAGAACCGGCAGAACCAAACAAACCACAAATCAAAGCAAAATCCCTACCCTGAAGATTACTGTGAATC
>Ga0307518_10002793_pt1 | contig 12674 bp, 11 predicted proteins | sample 25_EM_MG_FD_203889 | JGI IMG/M metagenome (GOLD analysis project Ga0307518, IMG submission 203889) | Populus trichocarpa ectomycorrhiza microbial communities from riparian zone in the Pacific Northwest, United States - 25_EM | ecosystem: Host-associated > Plants > Roots > Unclassified | place...
TAATGGGAGTGAGGGGGAGTCCTCCACCATGTGCTAAGTGGGAGATTAGGTAATCCCACTTGCACATGGTGGGGCTTGCTTGTCTCCAATAATTAACACCTCACAGCTAAGCTTCGACTTTTAAAGAATGCCTACAAGTCCCTCCATAGACAGCATACAAGTCACATCTCTCGCAGGGTAGCTGAAGCAAAAGCTAGTTGGAACTCTGCTCAGGTTGCTCTGGATGAATCCCCAGATTCTCTTGAGCTTATGACTGCAGAAAGGAATCATGCCCGAATATACTCTCAGTTATGTAAGGAAGAAGAGGCTTTCTACAAGCAGCGTTCTAGAATCCAGTGGTTGAGTCTAGGGGATAGAAATACCAAGTTCTTTCATAGATCCCTAGTCCACAGACAATCTAGGAATAGGGTCCATGGTTTGACTGATGAGGCAGGGAATCAAGTGACTGCTAATAAGGAGATGGGGCAACTAGCAGTGACATACTACCAGAACATTCTAGTAGCCCCCCCTCATACATCTCAAGAGGATGTCTCAAGCCTTTATACATCCAAGATCCCTCCCACATCGGTTCCCAGTCTTATCCAGCCAATCACTTTAGAAGAAATCAAGAGGGCCCTTTTCTCAATCCCAGATGATAAGGCCCCGGGGCCAGATGGATTTACCTCCTACTTCTTCAAAAAATGTTGGGGGATTATTGGAACAGATTTCATTAATGCAATCAGGTCTTTCTTTGAACGCAACACCCTCCCAAGATGTATCAATGCAACCATAATAGCCTTGGTGCCGAAGGTTGAGAACCCTGCAGGCATGGATGATTATCGGCCAATATCTTGCTGCAATGTAATCTATAAGTGCATATCCAAGATCATGGCTACCAGATTGAAGACCATCCTTGCTGATATAGTTAACCCCTCCCAATCGGCCTTTGTTCCAGGGAGGCAGATCTCAGACAACATTTTGTTAACTCAGGAGCTAATGCATAATTATCACTTGGATAGAGGCCCTGCCAGATGTGCGCTGAAAGTTGATCTGAGAAAGGCGTTTGACACAATCAGTTGGGATTTCATAATTAGGGGGTTACAAGCTATAGGAACTCCGGACTGCATGGTTGGATGGATTAAGGCTTGCATATCCTCGGCTACCTTCTCTGTTAGCCTCAATGGAGAGCTACATGGGTTTTTCCCTTCCAGTAGGGGGCTGCGTCAAGGCGACCCCCTCTCTCCTTATTTATTTGTCCTTGGCATTGAAGGCTTGGGGGGTCTCCTTAAGACAGCTTCATTGGGCGCACAGTTTAGATTCCATTGGAGGTGCAAACAGAATGCTATCACTCATCTTACCCTTGCTGACGATCTCATGATCTTTAGCCATGCCGATCTAGCCTCAGTTAAAATCATAAGGGAGGTTCTGAACAACTTCTCTAGTCTCTCAGGAGTGGAAATAAACCACAACAAAAGTCAGGTTTTTGTATCAGGGGTTGCAGAGGCTTTCAGAACAGACATCATCAATTGCTTGGATTTCAGATTGGGTACCCTACCAGTGAAATATCTTGGTGTTCCTTTGATTAGCACAAGATTAACTCATCAGCATTGCCTGCCTCTAATCGAGAGAATTATTTCCAGGATCAAATTGTGGACATCTGCTTCTCTCACTTATGCAGGTCGGCTCCAGCTAATCAAATCAACCCTATTTTCTATACAAGTGTACTGGTCAAGTATTTTCATCATCCCTGCTTCAACGATCCGGAAAATTGAAAGCTCTCTTGCCTCATTCCTATGGAAGGGCACTTCACTCACCCATTCAGGAGCTAAAGTTGCATGGGCTTCACTATGTTACCCCATGAATGAAGGGGGGCTGGGGATAAAGAGCATCACAACCTGGAACAAAGATGCACTTCTGAAGCATGTCTGGAGGCTGATATCCAAAAACTCTTCCATTTGGGTAACATGGGTCCTTTCGGTCCTGTTAAGAGGCCGCAGCTTCTGGTATATCAACCTCCCCACGGCCTCCTTTTGGTCTTGGAGAAAGATTCTTCAAAGCAGAAACTGGTGCAAAGGTCTTTTCACATCCTGTATTGGAAATGGCAGGGATACATCACTATGGCTGGATTATTGGCTGCCGGATGGAAGAAGAGTCTGCGACCTTATGCCCTTCAGGGTGTTATCTTCCACAGGTCTTCCTTGGAACGCGAAGGTTGCTGACATTATCAGTGCGGGTAGATGGAGCTTCCCATCAGGACACCTGGATCTCCAGCCGATATGGAACTCCATCCTCTTCCACCCAAAGATGCACCAGCTAGATACATACATCTGGAACGGGACCCCAACATGAAATTTTACTATTGATTCAGCATGGAATCTTCTGCGTGACACCAGGCCAGTTGACTCAAAGTACCACCTCATCTGGTTTCCAGGACACACCCCCCGCCACGCCTTTTATCTTCTGGATAGCTTCTATGGAAAGACTATACACAATGGACAGGCTTCTCTCTTTTCGTATCACCACTGCCTCATCATGCATCTTCTGTGGTTTGCAGGCTGAGACGCATGATCACCTCTTTTTCCAATGCCCCTACTCTTCCACGGTTTGGAGGGATTTATCAGCTAAAACTCTTTACTCCTGGCCTACCACATCTTGGCAGAGACTACTCCAATGAGCAGCTTCTATCTTTAGGAAGCCAAAAGACTTCACTCACATCCTCTCTAGGATGGTTCTCTCAACAACAGTGTATTATATATGGTACGAGCGAAACAACAGAATCTTCAACAATGCCTACCGCTCTCCCCAAGAGCTCAAGACTGAGGCATATGAAGTAATCATAATATGCATAATGGACAAGGATCATGGCGTGGTGCCCAACAATCTCAAAAATATTTGGGGTCTTCCAGATAGCTGAAAATCTGCTGCATGCCAACCTAAAGGGCTATGCTGATATGGAAGGGAATGAATGAGTTGAAGTCGGGAGCAACGGTATATCCCCGCTGTATGGTGCTGCTCACGTCTCCTGGAGGGAAAATTTCTACTAGCATGGTCTTGTTCACGTGAGGCTCATGCAAAGTCTTCTCTTCGCCTGCTTGTTGTTATTTCAATCGGGTGGGGCCACAAGCCCACGAGTTGCTGCTGTAGTGAGGCTAATTTTGTTGTTCTGTTTTTGCTTTCTTCAGATGGGGCCGTTAGCCCAAGGGCCTTTTTCTCTTTTCTTTTGTAATTTCACATAGTATTTCGCGAAATTCCTGTACAGAATTTACCCATTTTATACAACTTAACTTTATCCAAAAAAAAGTTTGGGGTTTGGGTTTAGGGTTTAGGTTTGGGTTTGGGTTTGGGGTTTGAGGTTTGGGGTTTAGGGAGGGAAAAAAAAGAAAAAAAAATGGGGAGAGCAAAGCTGCTGTGAGCGACTGCGAAGAAGAAGACTGCTGCCCATAGCCTGACCGCCGGTAACCTTCAACAACACTGATTTCCTTGCCAAAACACTCTACCTCCATTGCTTTAACCCTTGACCGAACAACTTTACATCAAACAGCCTCCATATCTTTCACCGATCCCTTGTTATTTTTTTTCCTTTCCATCAGCCCCACCATCCTTCACAACCATCCCCAGGATCTTACTCCTCCTCATCATGTTGAACCCTAAGACCATAAAAAACCAAAACAACAAGCCACATGCCACCAAAACTGCACCTACTGCCACCCAGACTTCATGGGCTGAAAGAGTTCGGGTTTCTGACTCTAGCACAAGATTCACATTGGATCCCATCCCTCGACAACCGGTTGGCCATTGCCTTAAGATTACAGAGCAGATGCTATTAGAGAATACATCACAATGGACGAGATGTATGGTTGGTTTCTTTCCGGGTTTTAAAATGCCTTTCCATGCTGTGAATACTATTGCATCTAGGGTTTGGCGTCCATATGGACTTGAGAATGTAATGACAACAACCAATGGCTTTATGTTATTTCGGTTTAAAACAGAAGAGGAATTGCATGCGGTTCTTGAGAAGGGACCATGGATGTTTGGAGGGAAAAACATAATTCTTCAGCAATGGCACCCACGATTCAAGTTTGATAAAAGCAAAATCTCTACTCTTCCAGTGTGGATCCGGCTACATGGCCTGCCGTTTCCTCTTTGGTCCAAACAAGGCTTAAGCTTAGCGGCAAGTATGGTTGGCCGCCCACTTTCATGTGATGAACTCACTTATAGCTGCACCAGGTTAGAATATGCAAGATTGTGTGTTGAACTAGATGCTGCATTGCCATTCATTCATAGTTTTGACATTGATTGTCCCTTATCTGCTGAGCCTATAACTGTTACTGTGGAATATGAGTGGAAGCCATCTCGTTGTGGAAAATGCAATATTTTTGGGCACTCTTGTCCTACTCCATCCATCCCCAACCCTCCCCCTTCAACAACCACTAAGGATACGCCTACACTACCTATTCCAACACCTATAACATTGCCTCCAATTCCAGCCATGAATGATCAACCACCATATGATCAGTGTCCTCTGCCCCTTGACCAGCCTCCCAATATAGTCACTTTACATAAGGCCACCATACCACCTACAACACCAACACCCCACATTACCCCTCCCCATCACTGCTAACATACCACAAACAACACCTACACCACACCCCCCGCCCATGAAACCCCTTTCTTCCCCATTACCTTTACCATCACCATCTCCACCACACATCACTGATCCTAATCCAATGCACCTTCCACATGTCTTAGAGGATGACAGTGAATTTAGCCAAGCTGCAGATAATGACTTTTCAGCATTTGATCAACACCACCTTACTACCAATGCTTGTGTAGAGAGCAAAATGGATTCATTACGAACGCTTAGTGACACCTCCTCTACTGCTGTAGAAATATTGGGTGGCAATTCACCAACTTCTACGCCCCGTACTGTGACTCAATCCCCTTCTCCATCTCCTAAGACAGTTAGGAAAAAGAAGGGTGGTCGGAAGCGCAAGGAGGCCAAGGGCCATTAATTACATGCTGTGTCTATCATCCAAATAAATATTCATAGTTGGAAGCTGGAACATATGGGGTCTCAATGGCCTCAACAAACAAAAAAATGCTCATGAATGGGCAAAAAAAAAACAATCTTGACATTTTTGGCCTCTTGGAAACAAAGGTAGCTGCTGCTAACTTAGCTTCCATTGAACAACTTCTGGCTCCTTCTTATTGGAAATACTGCTCCAACATACATTCCTCACCAACCTGCCGAATCCTCGTTGGATGGAATTCTTAGAAAATCAACCTCACCTGCATGCATTCCGCCTCACAATGGTTGACTTGTGAGGTCACTCAAGTAAGCTCTCCTTCACCCATAAGAATTACATTTATTTATGGCCACAACAATCCAGCTGCCAGGTTATCCCTTTGGGATTATCTTAATCAGGAGAGTCAATCTACTACTGGAATCCCATGGATAGTGTTAGGCGATTTTAATGCCATCCTACAAGCAAGTGATCGTTCGGGAGGGGACACTCATTGGCCTTGCTATCAAGATGATTTTAATGCATGCATTACACAATCTGAATTACTACAAGTTCCATACTCAGGACTCAAATATTCATGGCACAATGGACAACTTGGAGATAACACAATTCAAAAGAAACTTGACTGGATATTTGGCAACCCTTGTCTATTTTCAACGTGGCCTGCAGCACATGCAAATTTCCAACCTCGAACAATTTCAGATCACAGTGCAATGGTATTACAACTTCAGAACCACAACTGTCCTCGGAGATCTTCTTTCAAATTCTTGAATGCATGGGCTGACTGGATTGATTTCCTGTCTATTGTCCAAGACTCATGGTCCCTTCCTGTCAATGGTAATCCCATGTTCCAACTGACAACAAAATTGCAGCGCCTGAAGATCCCACTACGTCAGTTACACCGACAGCATACAAGTTCAATAACCAGTAGAGTGGCCCAAGCTAAAGCTGCATGGATAGCAACACAATTCACTCTTGATGAGAACCCTACACTACCGGATGCTAGAGCTGCTGAACGACACCTTGCATCTAAATACATGCAGTTAAGCAAAGATGAAGAGTCCTTCTTCAAAAAAAAATCAAGAGTTCAGTGGCTGCATCTAGGAGACCAGAACACAAATTTCTTCCATAAATCCTTACTACACCGTCAGGTCAGAAACAGGATTCACTCTTTGCAGGATGAAGAGGGCAACTTAGTCCATGATCAGCAGGAGATAGGGAATATGGCCGCCATATATTTTGAACGTTTGCTCACAGCTCCACATTGCACACAACCGGCTGAAGTTATGAACATCTTCCCAAATAAAATATCAGAAGCTTCAAGCACATCTTGCATGGCCCCTATCACCAATGATGATATTAAATCAGCTTTGTTCTCAATCCCTGATAATAAGTCACCTGGCCCGGATGGATATAATGCCCTCTTTTTCAAAAAATGTTGGGACATTATCAAAGTTGATTTTCTTGCTGCAGTAAGGTATTTCTTCTCCAACAATGCTCTGCCCCGGTGTGTTAATGCAACAATGGTTACTCTGGTCCCAAAACTGGAAAACCCTACATGCATGAATGATTTTCGTCCCATCTCCTGTTGTAATGTGCTCTATAAATGCATATCCAAGTTGATTGTAAACAGGTTAAAGGAAGCTCTCACTGATGTGATCGGTCTCTCTCAATCTGCATTCTTACCTGGCAGAAGCATTTCGGATGCAATCCTCCTCACACAGGAATTAATGCATAATTATCATCTCAACACAGGCCAAGGGCGGTGTGCCCTGAAAATTGATCTGAAGAAAGCATTTGATACTGTCAGTTGGGACTATATTATTGCCAGCCATAATGCTATAGCCATTCCACAGGAAATGATCAACTGGATTACAACTTGCATTACCTCAGCTCATTACAGCATTAGCCTTAATGGAACAATGCATGGTTTTTTCAAATCCACAAGAGGCATTCGTCAAGGCAATCCCCTGTCACCATACCTCTTTGTCTTGGCCATGGAAGGGTTTGGAGGCATAATCCACCGTGCAGTTCAGTCTCCCACATTCAAGTATCATTGGAGATGCAAACCAACTAATTTAACTCATCTTAGTTTTGCAGATGACCTAATGCTATTCTGTCATGCTGATGTTGGCTCCATAGAGGTGTTGCAAACAAGCTTATCCAAGTTCTCATCCCTCTCGAGTTTAACAATAAACCATGCAAAAAGCAAGCTTTACATGTCTGGCATTGATGCAGCATTGCGAACCACAATTGCAAACAAGCTAGGTATACAAGAAACAACTCTGCCTGTCAAACATCTAGGTGTTCCTCTTATATCAACCCGACTTACTCATGCTGATTGCATCCCACTGGTTGAGCGAATAACAACAAGAATTAAGCTGTGGACATCTACTTCTTTAACATATGCGGGTCGGCTACAGTTGATCAAATCCATATTGTTTTCTATTCAAGTATATTGGTCATCAATCTTCATACTTCCAGGTGCAACTATAAAGAAGATTGAGAGTATTCTGGCAGCTTTCCTGTGGAAAGACACTACATTATCTACAACAGGAGCAAAAGTTTCTTGGAGCTCAATCTGTTATCCTCTACAGGAAGGAGGATTAGGAATCAAACGTCTAAAAGTATGGAACAGGGCAGTAACCATCAAACATATATGGTGTCTGCTCACAAATGGAGAATCCATATGGACATCATGGGTTAAAAAACACCTGCTTCGGGACAGATCAATTTGGCACATCAACATTCCATCTAACCCATCTTGGTCATGGAGGAAAATTCTGCAGAGCCATGACTATTGTAGAGGCTGGTTCATCACAAGTATTGGCAATGGATCATCAACATCTCTATGGTATGATTACTGGCTTCCGGATGGCGCACGGTTCATAGATTCACATACCATACGAACTCTAACGTCCACAGGCTTACCATGGACATCAAAGGTTTCGAACATCATCATTGAAGGGCACTGGAATTTCCCTTGGGACATATCTATACTGCATGCAACATGGAACTCCATTATATTCCATCCCAAAATACACACAGAAGATCAATGTGTGTGGAAGGGACACTCATCAGGGATATTCACCATTGCCTTAGCTTGGGAATTACTACGAGAAAGAAGACCAATCACCAACATGCACCACCTGTTATGGTATCCCGGTCATATACCAAGACAATCATTCATCCTGTGGCTTGCATGCCTTGGCAGATTACAGACTATGGACCGGCTGAATTCAGTGGGGATAATAGAGAACAACATCTGCATATTATGTAGCCATCATGCCGAAACACATGAGAATTTATTTTTTAAATGCACAACATCACTACTTATTTGGCAAACAGTCAATGCAAAAGCCAACTTGTAGTGGCCGATATGTCCATGGCAGCATCTCATCCGCTGGGCTACAACAATCTATCAAAAGAAGAATGACATCACTCATCTTATACCAAGGCTCCTGCTATCATCAACAATATACTTTGTCTGGCATTAGAGAAACAATCGTGTTTTCAACAACACGTTTCAATCACCTCAAAGTATAGCTGAGGCAATCTTCCAACATGTAAGGCTGCACATCACTACTATGGAGCATAAGGACAGAATTCCCATTGCTGTTGAGAATGTTTGGGGTTTTCGTCAAAGCAGCCAGAGACAGGTACAACCAGCTTCATAGCGGTGCAATTTTTATCAACTGTTCAACAACTTTCACGTAGAAACCTTGCATGGTTATCTATGTTCTTTTTCTTAGTAACGTTTGGGCGAAAAATAATTCATGGATACTGTTCATGCAGAATCCATGCATTACTCTTTTTTCCCTTTATTTGGTTCTTTCCCTCTTGTTAGCCAAAGCCGGCTCTTCTTTTCTTATACTTGGGGTATGCCTCTCGTACTAATGTAAAGAATATTTCTTTTATATATATATACCTTACCTTTTCAAAAAAAAGTTTAGGGTTTAGGGTTTCGGGTTTGGGGTTTGGGGTTCGGGGTTCGGGGTTCGGGGTTCGGGGTTCGGGGTTCCGGGTTCCGGGTTCCGGGTTCCGGGTTCCGGGTTTAGGGTTTAGGGTTTCGGGTTTCGGGTTTAGGGTTTCAGGTTTAGGGTTTCGGGTTTCGGGTTTCGGGTTTGGGGGTTTGGGGTTTGGGGTTCGGGGTTCGGGTTTCGGGTTTAGGGTTTGGGGTTTGGGGTTTGGGTTTCGGGTTTCGGTTTGGGGTTTGGGGTTTGGGGTTTGGGGTTGGGGTTTGGGGTTTCGGGTTTAGGGTTTGGTTTAGGGTTGGGGTTTAGGGTTTGGGGTTTAGGGTTTTGGGTTTAGGGTTTAGGAGGGGGCTCATTTGTGCTTTTCTAGAGAGAGAAGTTAGAGAGAGGTTAGAGAGAAAAGATAAGGAGGGGTGGTGCTCCGACAGCCATATCACCGGATTCCACCGTTGGATCAGGCCAAGATTTGAGTATGTTGTGCACCTCATCATTTTCTTCATTCTGACCGGAGGGATCGTCCAAAGCTGTCGCAGTTTGGGAAATCTAATTGTTTGAAGGTTTCTGGAAACCCCCCCTCAGACCTGTCAGCGTCTCCGGCCGATTTCTCATTATTCTACCGTTGGATCAACACGAATTTTGGATATGTTGTGCGTCCCTATAGGCACTACATTCTGACCAGAGAGATCGTTCATATTTGAATCCACTAGAGAAATCTTACCGTTTGAAGATTTCTGGACAAACCACTCTGGGAACAGTGAGAGCCGCCGGCCTATTGCTCCCTTTTCTACCGTTGGATCAATCTGAATTTTGGATATGTGATGCGTATGGTGGTATTACACATTCTGAACGGTGGAGATAAGATGAAACCCATCCAGTAAAGTTTTATGCACGTTCAACAGTGGCTCGTCAATCTCAGGTCAGTTTCGGTCTATCTCCGATCTAGGGAGATCTAACCGTTAAATGCAGCGGATATTTGGATATGTGCTGTATAAGATGTGTGTTTACCTTAGTACCGTTGGGATTGGTTATTGATTGAATATTTGGTGAGTAAGTGTTGTGTGAAGTTGTGCCCAGAATCTGTCATGGCTTCCAATCCGAAAACCCAAACACCCAAAGCTAACACCACCCCCTCAACCACTAAACATCCCACAAACCAACACCAAAACACCCAAAACACAGCCTCCCCAACCTCTACCCGACCCACTCCCCCCTCGGGTTTTTGGGCCTATAAGATAAGAGTTACCGACTCTAACACTCGATGCACTCTTGACCCCATCCCTCGTAAGCCGGTTGGCTCTCGTCTTAAAATGACTAAGGGATTATGGGATAAACCTTCTGCGGTGTGGCATCGTTGCCTAGTAGGTTTTTTTCCTGGTTTTAAGCTTCCTTATTCTGCTATGAATTCAATTACTCACAGGATATGGAACAGGTTCGGCCTTGAGGATGTGACATCCTTGGCCAATGGGTTTATAATGTTTCGTTTCAAAACAGAAGATGACCTATAAAAGGTCATTGAAAATGGTCCTTGGATGTTTGGCGGGAAAGCCATTATTCTTCAGAAATGGCATTCTGGGTTTGTCTTCGACATGAACAAAATCACCAAACTTCTAGTATGGATTCGGATATATGATCTACCTTTTCTTTTATGGACAAAGGAGGGTTTAAGTGAGGTAGCCAGTATGGTGGGCCAACCACTCTCTTGTGATGAGTTGACACTTGGATGTAAGCGCTTAGACTACGCGCGGTTATGTGTGGAGGTAGATGCATCTCTACCATTTATCCACAAATTTGAACTTGAGTTTTCCACTACTATCATGGAAGCCGAAGAGATGTGAAAGGTGCCACGTTTTTGGTCACTCATGTCAGCCTTCAGCTGATAAGCAGATTAACAGTGATGCCTCTCCTAGTCATCAGGATAATGGTAATGCCTCACCTGCCACAGACACAGGTGATAAACAGGTTAACGGTGATGTCTCTCCTAGTCATCAGGGTAAAGGTAATGCCATTACCTCTCCCGCCATAAACACAGATGAGATGTCCTCTGAAGACTCAGATTCCTCAGCTGAGACAGATACAGATTCCTCAGACGAGACAGACACAGATGAGTCAGCCTTTGATTCCTCAGCTGAGAGTCAGCTGAAGCCATCTGATCTTGGTGATGTTAAATCGATAACTCCTCCACTGTCCACAAACGACCATGTTAGGACATCACAACTAGAATTGCCTGTGTGCACTACTAGTAAGCAAATGTCTTTGCCTTCATCTTCTGAAACCAGCTCTTCATCTAGGGTACCTACAACATATTTACCTAAGATGACACCATCTCGAGCACTTCCTCCAGAATCTCTATCTGCTGCACAATCTGTTGGATGTGATGACACTGGATTTACACTTGTTACTAGGAGGAAAAAGAAGAAGGATATCCCCGAGATGAAAACTCGGGCAGCGACTCATCGTGTGGCACCATCTTTTTTACCTTCCAGTTGAGCGGTGATATTACCTGAGTTTGGATTATTTCTATATCAACCGCTTGAACGGTTTATGCTGCTTTGTATGGTTTCTTTCGATGTACAAGCTTGTTTCCTTTTTGTTGACCTTCCAGGTCCTTTGTAATACTTGGGGTATGCCTCTCGTATCATGTACTTTTTTGGATCAATACAACTTAACTTTATTCCAAAAAAAAAGTTTAGGGTTTAGGGTTTAGGGTTTTAGGGGTTGGGGTTTAGGGTTTAAAAAAGGGTTTAGGGTTTAGGGTTTAGGGGTTTAGGGTTAGGGGTTTAGGGTTAGGGAGGGAGGGTTTAGAGAGAGAAGGTCTGGAAAGTTTTTGGAGAGAGATTATGCTGCCGGAGCTGTAGCTTGGCCGGCCACCGTTAGATCTTCCTCACTTTCAGGTATGTGTTGCTCCTCTGTGCCCTCTATCTTCTGACCGTTCGGATTCTTGCTTCACCGGAGAGATATGGGTTCACACCTTTCTGCCTTTCTATAATACGTCTTACTGTTCCTCCTGCCTCCTTCCCTTCCTGGTTTTCCCTCCTGCCACCTTGCTGCAACCCTACGGCTTGATCTCCTTGCTGTCCACCCATGGCCAGTAACCCCTCCCCCCTGTCGGGAACTAGCCAGAAACTACAAAACCAAACACAACCTAATCTTCAAAAACTGCCTCTACACTCTCAGCCTAAAATAACCACAAGCAACCCTGTTAGGCAGCACACCGCCACTCTTTCAAGCTCTAAAGCCTCTCCTTCTCCTTCCTGGGCAGAGAGGGTAAGAGTCACGGACACTAGCACACGGTTCTCCTTGGAGCCTATACCGCGACAGCAGGCTGAAGCTAGTCTTAAAATTCCTGAGGCAATTCTGACAGAGACTACAGAGAAATAGACCCGCTGTATGATAGGTTTCTTTCCTGGATTTAAAATGCCATTTCATGTTGTTAACACCATTGCATCTAGAGTCTGGGCAAGCTATGGACTTGAAAATTTGATGACTACTGCCAATGGCTTCATGGTCTTTCGTTTCAAAACTGAGGCCGAAATGCATGTGGTCCTGGAGAAAGGACCTTGGATGTTCGAGGGGTTTAGGAGGGGGCTCATTTGTGCTTTTCTAGAGAGAGAAGTTAGAGAGAGGTTAGAGAGAAAAGATAAGGAGGGGTGGTGCTCCGACAGCCATATCACCGGATTCCACCGTTGGATCAGGCCAA
>Ga0307518_10002794_pt1 | contig 12673 bp, 7 predicted proteins | sample 25_EM_MG_FD_203889 | JGI IMG/M metagenome (GOLD analysis project Ga0307518, IMG submission 203889) | Populus trichocarpa ectomycorrhiza microbial communities from riparian zone in the Pacific Northwest, United States - 25_EM | ecosystem: Host-associated > Plants > Roots > Unclassified | place...
TTAACCTAATTGATCTGAATCTATCGTTGTCTAAATATATAAAAAGAAATTGTTAAAACAATGATATCTTGAATATTTTTTTTAAATTAAGTCGTGTTTTAACCAATTCATATTTAGACCCCAAGTCAATTGGAACACATTAGGTTAACTCTTACTAGGTTCAATTTGAAACCGGAGCCAAGTGTGGAGACACTAGAAAAAAGTTTCCCACAATAACGTGTTGACAATGTATTATTCTATTTTTTTTAATTATATTTGTGTTATCATAATCTATCTAACTTCTAATTATTCTAGCACAAAAATGCTAAGTAAAAAGTAGAGTGTGTTAGTTAAATAAGAAGGTTTTAATTTGAGAGATATCTTTCTTACCCTTATTTCAAATTATTAAATTTTTTTTCTTGTATTTGCTCTAATTGGTTTTTTTATTTTTATTAAATAAGTAAAATAGAGTAAAAAAAGTCATATGTCGTTGTAGAAAAATCTAGGAAAAGATGAATTATACTAGAAAATTATTTTTTAATAGAATTTAAATTAGTACTCTTCTTATAAAAAAATAAATTTATTATCATATAATTAAATATAATTTTTTAAATGGTTCTCATAACTTGAGATTAAATATCTTAATTTACATCTATTTTTCAACTTCCCAACTTTCTTTTTGATTAATATCAACAATTCTTTTTAACATTTATTTATATATATAATTCTTATTTTTTTTTATTAAATGAACAATTCAAGATTTTTTTACTTATAGTTAATTTTTTCTATATAATAAAAAAATGTATTATAAGAAATTAACCCGATTCATGAGCATGAGTCAACTAGATTATCAATTTAATCAATAATCTATCCATCTATCTTTTTATTCTATCTATCTATCTATCTATTCTTATGAAACATCATAATGTTAATGGGCTCCGCAAATCAATGTGCCTATTGATTATCGGGTCATAGTTCTTGTGGGCTGGACTCCATGTTCGTGGGTCATTCATTTGTTTTGGGTATAACAGTCCATCCATCTCTTTGAAGCCCACATTTCAGAAGTGAACTGCTGTTACCCGTCTGAATCGAAATATAAAATATATAAAAACTACAAGACAGCAATTAAGAAAAAACCTCACTTGGTTTTTAGTTACAGAGCTCTTCCGTCTCCTTCAGGCTTCAGTTCACATTCATCGGCGCTGCCCCTCAACCTTTAGTCGCTCTAGCCCGTATGATTTTAAGACCTACATAATCACAGTCATTAGTACCGGGAACTTTCGTTACAATGACTTCCATCACCTCAGTGGAATTGAATTACCTTGTTTTCCGCTACCTTCAAGAGTCAGGTTCGGCTGCATTTTCAATTACTTTTTTTTTTCAATTTCTTGCAAGTTAGGGTTATCCTTATTCTAATGCTTTATAAATAAAGTAATTAAGGTTAGGTTAGGATTTTGCTTTTAGAGTTTTGTTCTAAATGTTATCAATTAGTTTTGTTAATTTTGGGTTTTGTTTCTGTTTTTTCTACTATAAGAGCTTGTAGATCTGTGAACTGGGTTCTTCATTACTTGTTAAATTTTATTTACTTATAGTGGATAAGAATGTATATCGGTTGCCTGACTTTTCAATATGGAATTCGAATGAAGCACGGGGCTGCAAAACATTTGAATTTGGTTGAAAATATAGTTCATTTTTTTAATGGATTTGATTCAAACTGTTATTGAACACACCCAATAGGCCATAACTATGCTAGAAAATTTTTAAATTTTATTGATGCCATCCATGGCTAAAGATTTTTTTTTTTTTTGTAAATGCCTTCTGGTAGCTATTGTTTGTGGGAGCGAAGATTGGTTATTGGTAGAAGACAAGGTGTTCTGATAATTGGTTGCCAATTTAAATACATGGGAGGAATTTCTAGTTTTTGTAATGGTGTTTGTTATTGTATTCCTGCAGGTTTTACACATTCAGCTTTTGCCTTAGGATATGAAGGTGGAATTAACAAGTGCACCATAGATGGCAATATGATTCCACCTGGTGCTCTCATTACATTTGTACAAAAGGGACTTCAGTACTTGGAAATGGAGGCGAATTTGAGTAATGTTAGCATGTTTAAATTATTGCTTGTTAAGCATTTCTGTTTTACATGCCTTGGGATTTATGTTGATCAAGGTTTTTTTCAAGCTTGCCAGAGTGATGCAGATGTTGATGAAGATTTCTCTTTTTTGCAACCTTTGGATCTTATCACAAAAGATGTGAATGAATTGCAGCAGATCATAAAAGAGAAGAAAAAAAATCTGCACAAGGATAGAGAGAAAGAAAAAGAAAAGGAAAAAGACAAGGACAGAGACAAAGACAAAGATAAAGATAAAGAGTTCGAAAGGGAACATGAAAGAGAATGTGCCCGAGTGAGAGAGAAGGAAAGGCATGAAAGGGAAAAGGAGAAAGAAAAGGATAGAGAGAGGTTAGAAAGTGAAAAAGAGAGAGACAAGCAGCTTGAGGATAACACTGACAGAAGAATGGTCACTGATGCAGAAGATAAGCATGAAGAAAATGAATTTTTTGAAGGTAATCTGACTTCTATGTATGTTTTTTTTTTTCTGTGGCAGTTTTAGTTTCTTGAATTTATTCTTAACACTTTATATGGGGTTTTCAAGGTACCTTGCCCCACCTCGCCTCAGTAAAGCACTTTGGTGCCTTGTGACCACAAGCCATGGTTAAATTGTCAGACTGTTCCTTTATTTTTTACTACTGTTTTTTATTCTGTCCCCAGTTCTATTAAAGCTTAAGCCCCAATATATTATTATTTTCATATACAATATTACTTCATCACTACTATGCATTAGTTTGGAGTTCTGTGCTTTCAAAGTGTTGGGAAGGTGTGGCATGTTTTATAGTTTAAAGCCAGTTTTTCTTCCCTTTGGAATATGGTGAAATGTTAGTTATATAGACATACGCGGTGAATAAGAGGCTATCATCTTTCACTTGTCTGTGGTATTCTTGAATAAGTAGTGAAAGATATGACATTCTTTCTGCCTCTCTTTGCCTCACTTTTTTCCACTTCTATGTCATGTATTTCTGAAAATGTGAAAATCTATTGTTTAGTAGGACCAGAGCCAATGGATATTTCTATAACATCAACATCTCAGACATGTGAAATTCCTAGTTCTGATGTGATGATTTTGGAAGGACATACTTCTGAGGTATGAGCATTTGCTGATCTTTTTGCTTTTTTATATTAATATTTCGTTTTTTGTTTTCTCCTTACTGCCCTTTTCAGCTAGATATATTTACTACCATGTGCTTTGTTTCATTTTTTCCTTTAGGTTTGTGCCTGTGCATGGAGTCCAATAGGACAACTTCTTGCATCGGGGTCAGTGATTTTGGATAGAGGCATCACTGTTGTTGATGCTTCTGTGCTTGCATCTCTGATTTATATGCCAAAACTTATTGTATATTGATTCTTAGTTTTTTATTATTTGGTAAAAATATTGACTCATTAGGTATGTCATTACTTTAACTTTATTAGCATTAGGAAGTAGCAGAACGTTTGTTAAACATGACAGGTTATGCATAGTCTTTCTTCTTTTGTAAGTATCAAGTGTGCTGAATGGAGTATTGATATTATATATTAGGTAAACTCATTCCTCCAAGGAGATGAAGTAAATTGAAAGTCTTTGATACAATTTAAATGAATGATACACATGCTGGACAATTTGATATTCAAATACCAAAGCATTGAAGTTTCATGTCATCTTAAAAGAAACGTGCATCGTATCTACTGTAGAGGTTTGCCTTGCATGCAAGTTTGCTATGAGTATTTGTGCTGCTTTGATCTAGTGTCTCTATGAGTTCTGTTATCTATTAAGTTGCATTTCAATATGCAAGGTTAGGACTCTATATAGATTGCCCATTCCATTTCTCTAATTTGATAATGCCAACACAGGGTAATGGCCTTCAGTGGTAGCTGTCTTTTCTGGATATTTTGCAAGCATCTGTAATGTAACTTTTCTTAAAATGCAGATAACTTGTAATATATCATCTGTAATAGCAAAAGAAAATTTTTGGTCCTTCTGTTCATATCTTAAGTCTTGCATGTCACTCACTTTATTGTTATTCCCAGTTCTGGAGATTCCACAGCAAGAATTTGGACAATAACAGAGGGGACCTCTAGGTCTGGCGTGCAGAATGATCCTCTAAATGTGCTGGTATTGAAGCATGTAAAGGGAAGGACAAATGAGAAAAGCAAAGATGTTACCACACTTGATTGGAATGTGAGTTCTCTTACAGGCTTTAATTATTGATAATAATAATTTAATGTCTCTTCATATTTTATTCTTATGAATTCATTTAAAGTTTTACATGTCATTGGTAGGTATTCACTTTGTTTTTTTTTTTTTCTCCTTTTTGAACCCAAATCATAAGAATCAAGCTATCCAGTTGATTCCGATGTGGTGGAATGGAACTCTCTTTGCCATTAAAGATTCCTTAGATATCATATTTTATGGATTTCTGACACGTGGATCGCATTACGTAATTTTTAAATAGAGAAAGGTAGCTGAACATGGCATGTAATTTACTTCAAATTTGAATAGGCTCAAACTGAAGCTGATAGGCAAGGGTCTGATGATAATCCTTTTTCTTGGTGAATCAAGAAAATTAATTTACATGTCAAATTAATCCTTTTCCTCACATGTGTTGATAATTATTTTGCCTTTTTTGTACAGGGCGAGGGAACATTACTTGCTACTGGCTCTTATGATGGGCAGGCAAGAATTTGGAGCACAGATGGTAAGCTATTATAGCAAGATCTGTTTTGTAGCCTTCTATTTAAGCTTGAAACAGAGCAGCGTCTCAAATTTGTTAATATAAACAATAAATTTGGGTAGCTCTGACATCTATTCCTTTTCTTTTCTGTTTTTGTGGTGGGCTTTTCTCACTTTTAAGTGTTGGGTTCACACATGTAAACCTGATGGAGAATGAAGGACAACAACGGAAATCAGCTTATTTGTTTAGAAATTTGAATATTGTATGATTGTTCTAGATTTTATCATTTAGGAATATGAGTACTTATTATTTAGTAGTTAAATTAGGATGTTAGTTTCTTTATTGATTTAAGACTTATTAGGTTTTTTTTATTTGGTTGGTGCATATAAATAAATCCCTAGACATTCAATACTTTGATCATTAAATTATTAATTGAAATTGAAACCGAGTTTCTGCAAGATTGAGTGTCTTTCTTGTTGGTGATTTGTTACTTTATCTTACATCAAATTCCTTGTTTTGGTGATTTTGCTTTCTTGTCCTACATCAATTTGGTGCCCACCGTGAAATTCATCTAGGGTTCTTGTTCTCTAAAAAAAAAAAAGAATTCCACAAAGAGAAGAAGTTAAACATGAGAGAACAACTTGAAGTACCAAGAGTTGGTGGCAAAAGGGGTGAAATTTTTTACCACAAAGCTACATTATTATACTTGCATTAGAGTATCAGATTTGTTCAAGCAATTGGCTGCCAATTTTCAAGCTAATAATGTGATCTTGTTTTTTACCACAGAATATTTGGTTGCCAAAATGTGACATATAATAGATTTGGTTTCCCAATTGAGTTGGGTCTTGCATTAAAGTCCAATTCATGCCACTCTTCTTGCCTTTTGCTAGTGGGGGGCATCAAATTAGTCAAATTTAATTGCAATGGATTGGATTTCTCTGCTTTGGATTTAAGGTCATACATCCAATTGAAAACAAAAACAATTGCAATTTAGTGTGTGGCTTAAACAGAAATGGCTTTCAAGGATATTGGGGGGGGATTATGTGACTGGCAATGTACCTCTTTGGTCTCCATCTTTTAACTTGAGAATGGGTTGGTATGAGTGGAACAATCCATCTAGTTCCATGAGAAGAGCACTAAGTCCAGCTATGAAGGCATTAGTATCTAAGGAACTTTTAACTTTTCTAAGTATGGATGTTAAACTTTTTGTTGTTGTTTGCTTGATTGAAATTTTTAGAATAAATGCACTTGATGCTCCTTATTGTGATGACCAGACTAGAGATATTTTTCAGCTTATTGTAGCAGTATTAGAAGATACCTTTGACACTTTGTTTTGGTTGGTTTATAAGCACACTTGGATCTTTGAAATTATTTCTCAGGTCAAACTTTATCTTTTGATGCTCGATCTCAAATGTGATTCTTTGGTTGAGGATAATGCTAAAATGTTTTTGCAAAGTTACACAAACTACTTTTCCAAAGATATGTTCTTGAACATGGATTATATGATGATTGAGATTTTAAAGGAAATTTATGAAATTCCATTGGAATTAGTCTTTCTTCTTTTGGATAATGAGAGGTTGGATAATCAAGCTGTCTCATTTAGTACACTTAAGCTAGTTGATAGTGTTCCTATCAATTGCATTTTAGAGCTTCCTCCTTCCCTACATGTATAAACCAGTGCACCAATTAGGCTTTCCTCTTGACCACTGTAATAAAGTTGTCGTCGATATCTATGAACAATCCAAACCTTTAGAGTCTAGTGACAACCTACAAATTGGAGAATCAAGAAGTTCCTATCAAAGTTGATGCAAGCATTGAAGAGATTAAAGAAGAGATTGATCACATTGACTTTGTTCCTTTGAATTCAATATTGCATCTGAGAAGATTATCTTTTTGCCAACATTCTTCTCATCATTGAAGAAGGATGAAAGGTATCAAGTGCAAAAGTTTTATGAAAGGTATCATGTGCAAAAGTTTTTCTTAGGGCTATGGTGTGCATGCAAGTTTGTTGAGTTTTTGCTATTTGACACTTTCAAACTCGTGGTCGAGTTTTTTTTCCAACCTAGGAGAATGATGGAGAATGAAGGAAAACAATGGAAATCGGTTTATATTCATTTAGAAATTTTAATATTGTATGATTATTCTAGATTTTATTATTTAGTAGTTAAATTAGTATTTTAGTTTCCATATTGAATTAAGATTTATTATTATTATTGTTGTTGTTGTTGTTGTTGTTGTTTTGTTCGGTGCAGAAAAAAGAATAAGCATTATTTTGATAATTGAATTATTAATTGAAATTAAAACTTGAGTTTCTACAAGATTGAGTGTCTCTCTTGGTTTGGTTCCTTCAAGATTGAGCATCTCTCTTGTTGGTGATTTTGTTCTATCCTAAATCAATTCTCTTGTTTTGGTGGTTTTGCTCTCTTGTTTTACATGAGAACCATTATCAACTTGTTGCATAGACAAACTGATACAACATTGTTTTAATATATGTGCACAAACACGTATGCCCATAAGTTATTAATTGCCATTGTGCTTTTACTTCAGTTTTTCAGTGCAATTTGGAACTCTGGCTTATGCTCTGGATCTTTTCCCTGGTCTAGGTGAACTAAAGACAACATTGAGCAAGCATAAAGGACCCATATTTACTCTGAAGTGGAACAAGAAGGGGGATTATCTTCTAACTGGAAGCTGTGATAAAACAGCAATTGTGTGGGATGTGAGGGCTGAGGAATGGAAACAGCAGTTTGAGTTTCATTCAGGTTTGAGATTGCACTCATCTCGTAGAATAAACGGTCTTTCTTCAGAAAATAGAAATCACCCTTGTTGCATTTGAATTTTCATGTTGGTTTTTGTTTTAGGTCCTACACTTGATGTTGACTGGCGCAATAATGTTTCATTTGCAACAAGCTCCACTGACAATATGATATATGTATGCAAAGTTGGAGAAACACGCCCTATTAAATCTTTTGCTGGACATCAGGTTTGTTCTACGATCCAACAACTGTTTATTGCTCTTGTTGTTCTGTTCAAACTTGTCTGAGGTTATTTAGTTAGCGTGCCTTTTTATATCTCAGTAAGCTGGCAGATGGCTGTTTTTTTTGGGTCATATTCTAGTGGGGCTAAGAATCCGCAACTGAACTTGGTGTGTGTACAATTGTAACACCCCGCACTTTCACGTGTGTTTTTACTTAATTTCAAAGACTTTCTTTATATAAAAAGATAAAGTCCCAACAACCTTTCAATAGTTTTATAAATATATACAATTTATTACAATTCTAGTTAAAATTACATCCTTATTAACTATTTGCAAGTTTTTTTTTTCCCTGAAAATACAAATATTCTTTTTATATAATATTGGGTATCTCAGTGACCCTAAATACAAATATTCTTTTTATATAAATGGATGTCTTCATAGGAATTTATTTGTGTTATACACAAAATTACAAAATAAATCATATTAAACATTTGCATCATTCCAGTTACTAACGTTTAATAATTATATGATCAAACCTAATTTCATAAAATTTTGTTTTAAGAATGTTGATCTTATATCAATTTCCAATATTTTTCTTCACATTATTTTATTCATTACATTATCATCGTTGCATTATGATAACTGTTTGTTATCTTGTTTAACTCGTCATTATACGATTTATTCCTTACAACTTGAAAATTGACTGGTCTTATTCAAATACTTTCATATTGTATTTCTTTTCATATCGAGGTTATTTCATAACTATTTTCACTCCATGAATATATTTAATTTATATTAATATTATTATTATTATTTCACAACTCATGGAACTTACCCCACAATTTATTTCTTCAACACATAAATTATATGATCTTTTCCTCTCTCAACCACCTTTAATACATGTCGTAACTCATTGTATAATTATGTCTAATTCACAACATAATTCATGTCATCTTTTTACTTCCATAACATTTATTACATCTATGATACCTCATGCTTCAGTTCATATAACACCCTTGTTATATTGAGAAATTTTCTCGATTCATTATTCATTCCACTTATTTTATGTCCATTTCTATTATTTATAATTTATCACATGACCTTCCATTACTTTTATACTTTTAAGACGTGCTCAAATCATTTTTCTTTTCCATTAAACTTTGTCGGTGGGACTAACTTAATATCTAATAATTAACTTGTCAACACAGTCAAACTCATATACAACTCGCTCCATTACATGTTATTGTTGCTATTAATTGGTTAGCCAAATAACTTATTAATCACTTTATATGTAATGCCAAACGATATCAAGAAGAACCAAGTTCATGAATGTTGGTTCCAACAGAACAGATAACAGAAAAAAGAATTAACAAAGGAAAGAAATCTGATATTTTATTGCAAAAAATAAAGATTACAAGAAAGATAAAACAAGTAGCCTCACACCACTCAAGAGAATCACTCTCATTTTGGAATCACACCAAAGACAAGAACTGTATTACAATCTGCCCACCCAGACAAACATTCTTCATTAAATAGAAATACATATTACAGTTAATACTAGATAACTACCTACTAAGATAAGAACAATGACAGTTATAATAACTTCTTCTGCCACTTGGAAGTATGAGATGATCTTCAATTATTGATTGTAACTTCCCTTTTCTTGCCAACGTGTACCACTGGAATTGTAGCCTCCATAGAATGTATCCCTTTACTTGAATTAGCTTGATCCCTGTCAATTGTTATGGCCTTCTGCTTGCTTTGGACTAGAGTGTTGTCACTTGGAATACCCGAACTTGCATCAATATGACAACCCCAACCATTTGGATATAATTTCACATAACTGCATTTTAAAATAATTTAATATACTCTACCAAAATTTCAACGGATTTTTCCTTATACTTGGACTACACCTAGTTATCGACATCTTCATGAATATCTCAATCTAATACTACATTCATGATTTACTACTTGGCACAATGCGAGGTACCTTAAAATTTCTTTAATACTAAATACAATCAGCTTTATACACAATGATTATGTACTATTATCTCTTCAATATATTTACCACATCAATTACTAAACAATTAATTTTTTATTTTACCTTTAACCTTACAAATTTATACAATTAACACAATTTAAGGACATACCAATGTCCCCTTTAGTCCAAACTGGACATTTGTTTTATTATCAAATTAACTGGTTTCTCTAAGTGTCCATTAATCAGGGTAACTAGTTTTTCCAATTGCCTATTAAGTAGGGCACCAATCCTATTAACCAGGGAACTAGTTCCACACTATCTGTTCACCTGCCGGCTATCTCACACATCAATTATCTTAGAGTTCTTATCACATATACACGTGCGCGCGCGTGTGCTCCCACACATATTTTTCCGACATTAATTTCTGTGTAGAGGTCTAACACAAATTACACGGGATTTCCATTGTTTCAATCGGTAACAAATCATCCATTTCCTGCCAATACGGTTGATAATAATTCTTGTATAGCAATTCTGTTGTAATTAAAAGTAATACATACAAGGTTTTTTCCACCGGCAAATCACATCTCCTAATGTACTACACTTTATCACCCATACGATTAACTATAAATTCCATACCAATTTCTACGTCAAAGGTATACGCCTTCCATTAAAAATAATACACTATACAATTTGATTACCATTGTAATTCTAGCAATTATAAAAGAATATATAAATAATTAAAAAAGAAAGGGAGGTCAATCCCTTACTTTAAGTCTTGCTATCCAAGCTCGCTCTTGAGAACTCAGGTGTCTTTTTGAATGTTTCTTCTACAATTCTCAACCAAATAACTATTATTACTCATACCATAAATTAAATTGAATCACTTGCATATCCATACTATGCATTTCAAATTTCTCTTTTTCTCCACCCACATATAAACTGCAACAATTTCCTCAATATATTTTTTCTAATAAGAAATCACACAACTCATTCTTCTAGTTTCAAATGTTAAGACTCAATTAACAACAATTTCTAAAATAACATAAATACCGTATCAATCCAAGCCAAGGTAACCATTTCATTCTTAACTTAACATGTTTTCAACCAACACTCCATTGTACCATTTGTTCCTCACAAATTCATAACAATGTATTCAAATATATCTGAATCAAATCAATTTCAGAATAACTTTTAAGTATATTTTATTCAAATCATTGTAACCATGTTGAGGAACATCAATTTTCAATTTACATGCACATATTTATTCTTGAAGAACCCTCCCTCAAATTCTTTTCTTTAGCCGAATATTGCATACCCCATTCTATAGGTTTTCCTTTTAAATTTCTTCACCCAAACAATCTAAATAACTTACATGCATAAAGTATTTCGTAGTTATCTTAACATAAAAGTACATTCTTCCATCTCTTCTCTACTTGGCCGAAACTTATGGCCACAAATTTATTAAGTTTCTCTCTTCAATAACAAGTGCTTTGTTTCATGATTCTTAAAGTACTTTATCTCTACTTTATGATTTTATAAATAATTTACAATTTCCTTCGCAATGTTAATCAACAACGAATCATTAAAATTTTCATACCAACCACTTAACAATTTATCAATAACCACTTCTTATTAGTGTTACTACTCAATAACCAACTTTTCCATACTAACATTCTATATTGATCATAATGTTATTTTCATCCCTCATCTCATCCTACTTATTCACAACACTTATTTTCATTTTAATTACACAATCATATCAAAATGTGTCAATTATATACACTTCCAAGCATAAATTTCACCTAACCTAAACCTCTTATTTATGTCAAAATCACAACATATCAAGAAATTTATTACAATTAATACATCATTTCATCAACATAATGTAAGTCTTATTAATCACCTACAATTAGACAACAATTATATAATTTCATAAGTTTTCACCTCTTTCTTCTTATGGCTGGTTCTTACCAACTTCAAAACACTAACCCTTTTTTTCATAACCTTCTTTTAATTCATCCAAAATCTACATTTTTAGCATTTATCTTTCATATACTTGTCTAAGAACAAGACAATTAAGCAATCCTCCTATTCTTTTTATCTTATCAATTTAATCATATACTCCATTTCATTTATTTATTTTTTAAAAATGTATCTTATTCAATATCCGTCACTTCCAACACTTCAACACATGTGAATTACAAATAATAAAAAAGAATTTAAGGTAGTTCTATTCCTCCTTATTCTTTTTTTCCCATGGCCTAAACTCCCCCGCACCTGAATTTCTCCTTCATACATTCATAAACTAGGCTATTCATACTCTACTACACCTCAATTACATCATATCCACATAATTTTTCAATTTCTCTAAAATTCATTTATGAACACTAGCTGAAATTCCAATAATTTCACCACAATTCTATACATCATCACTTATACTTGAATAAAGGAGGTTGAAACCATTTATCCAATGATTTTGCAAGTTCTAAATAGCTCCCAGTTGAATTTTTTCCCCATTGTTTCTCTTCTTTCTTCAAACCTGCCACCTTTTTCTCTATCTCCAGCCGTCCCTCTCTCTCTCCCTTCCCCAAACAAGTTTCTTAACCTCTATACATAAGTTTCCCCCTTTTTAATCCTTCACTTCAATCTCTCCTAACCCCCTTCCTCATGAAGTTCAAGAACAAAAGAAAAATAAGAAGAGAGGATGGTAATACTCGGTCTCTCCCCTTTTTCTTTAAGCCGAACATCAGTTTAAATAGGAGGAGGAAGAAAATTTTTGGTTATTCCCAATTTTCCCTTTATTGTCCATAAGTTATTTTACCTAAACTCCAGCACTATCGTGAGATCTTCCTAGTCTCTGATCGATATAAAATTTTAACCCTAAGTAGAAAAACATGTTTGGAGACTACTTGTAAAACTTCAACCCGATTCAACGGTTGGATTGAAAGTTATGTCCGATAGTGTAAAACTGG
>Ga0307518_10002795_pt1 | contig 12672 bp, 3 predicted proteins | sample 25_EM_MG_FD_203889 | JGI IMG/M metagenome (GOLD analysis project Ga0307518, IMG submission 203889) | Populus trichocarpa ectomycorrhiza microbial communities from riparian zone in the Pacific Northwest, United States - 25_EM | ecosystem: Host-associated > Plants > Roots > Unclassified | place...
TTTCATTATCTTTTTACCTTTTTAGCTTGGTATTTTTCATATGTTTCACTACATATTTGATAGACAAGAAGGTTTAATAAATAGAAAAATATTTTTGGTTAATTCAATTAATGTATTTTCATCATATAACACACTAATAATCTCTTCTCTTTTACTATTGTAATGTAATATATTATACTATATGTTAAAAACCTTAGGGCGAAAACGTTGTCCATGTGAACAGTGAATCACCTCAAGCTTTTTCTTCATTTGTATTTTTTTTATTCTTTATTGTGTCCTTCAATCTTTTTTTACCATCTTAATTTTTTTTTATTTGCATCTCTTTTTTTTTTATTGGATCCTTTGAACTTCTTTTTTTATTTGTGTCATTTTTTAGGAGCGCGTATGACAGGAGTTCCAAGAAAGGATTTGCATGTTCCTCTAGGTTATTATGAATATGGTCTGAGGGACTAGTTTTTCAATATATATATATATATATATAACATTATTTAATCATTATCTTTATTCCTACATCATCTTTTAAAAAAAAAATAGTTAGGCAAATACAAACCTCTCCGAATCTCAGTTGATGTGAAACTTCAAGCTGCTAGTAAGAGCTTGGAGAATTCTTCGCAGTGAAAACAATGAGGAAAAGTTGAGAAGCGAAGTAACTCGACCAAAAAGAAAGCCAACTCGATGGTGGCAACTCAAGAGGAGCAGCAACATCTACCTGTGGTTGTCATGTTTGAGTGAAGGATTTGAGCTTGACGGCTATGCAAGAAAGAGAGTGGAACAAGATGAAAAATAATGGAAGCTAGGATGTTTGGTTTTTTTTCTCTTTGTTTGTTATTTTTTTATATGGAATCGTGTTTTGAAAAGAATAAGCTCTTTAATTATTATTTCAAATATAATAGCAATTTTATAAATAAATATATATTTTATATTGACTTTATAAAGTATTACAATTTTCAGGTTACAAAATGTAACATTTAAAAACTTGATTGCAAAGTAAAAAAATAACCAAATTATAGAATACTTAAAGTAATTTGCCCTTTGAAAAATGAAAATTTTGAATAGTTTTCTGAAATAAATTATAAAAAATTCAGATTAAGGTAAAGTCCCCGCAACAAAGCAACATTAACGAGTTTGCAACAAGAGCTTCAAGCATGCATGCATGCACGCACGCACCAATGTTGTTGACAAATTTGCTCGATCAAAGTAACACATCCGTTGCTGATTGGGCTCGGTAGACAAATGCTTGTCTTGTAAATCAAATCCACAAGGCAAAAGTACATATTGACCGAAGGACAACAGCATCAATGAAAAGTCCTTCACAAATGAGAATATTTTTGTTCCTCACATTTAACAACTTGCACTGATGTTTTCAGCTTAAACCATTAAGCTTCTAACACGTCAATTCGGGGTAGGCTTAATTTAACAGATATTAAGCCGATCGGGAATCCAATATCTAGTTGAAATGGGCTTACATTTTCCCGAACAATGTCACCGATTGAAGCACAAGAACCAGATGGCCCTTCACTTGTAGGCCGGTTACTTCCAGCCAACGACCAGCCCATGCCCCATGCAATAAAAATACACGTTATTTTTCTTATATAATGTTCGTTCTTGCCAATGGATTCCAGAAACCGGCAATATCACAGATATTTGAGCATACCGCGACCTTCCACGCTAAGCTTCGTAGCTTGCAATTGCTTCTTTTTCGGTCCCTTTAGCTGCTGCAACTTTTTATTCATCTGCCAGTAACAATTGACATTTAAGTTTAGAAACAGTAAATTTGGAAATCTCAGTATCTTTGAAACACAAGCATGGGTGCATACTGCAAACTCAAAAGAAAGGAGAGTCAAAAGCAAACCTCAACCAGCCATTCATCAACAAGTACAAAAAAAAAACCCTCAAGTTGCATATGAATTGGAAGCGAGCATTTTAGTTGATCTAGATTGTGTTCAATGTTTTTTGGAACATATATATTTAGAACCATAAGCTTTGGCTAACTATTGAAAGGGGAAAGAATCGAGAGTAATAAGAATCTATCAAATCTGTCTCTGACAATACTGCAGGAGAGACCAATTGAAATTGAAAACCCTCACCAATATAAGAGGGCAATGACATTCTAAAGGATGGCTCCAAAGCACCCTGTTAGATAAGGATCCAAGTAACACGCAAAAACTTAGCTCAAATTGAGACAATCTTGTCCCATGAATAGTTCCAACTCAATGGTGGATCATGAAACATTGACGTCATGCCATGTGAGTAATCATGCTACCACTCATTTTAACCTTTTACTCAACACAGCACTTTCTGTTAACTCTAAATGATTCAATTATGTGCTCACTTTCACATATTGGAATGGAAAAACCAACCTTTAGACGACGCTGATCTTGAACTACTTGTTTAGCACGGGCCCTAACTTCTTCAGGATCAATCTTAGATTGGGGACGCACCAAAAAATCCAATGGTGTTGCTTCTGGCCTGGATGCATGCTGTCTGTCTGATGACTGACTAGACTTCCGTTCCCTGAATTTTTTATTGATGTAAATTGAAGATTAGAATTGAGAAAAATAGCATGCCGAAAAAAATCATAGAAGCAAACAGGCACAAGATGTTGTTTAAGTAATCATCAGCAAACATGTAAGGAGTGATCTTCTGTCACATCTTACCGTGAAATATCCAAATCAAGATCTCCATCCCTTGATGACATTCCAGCAGAATTATTCGATGGCCTGAGATTCATACAAATTTACCACAAGAAAAATTTTCAGGCATAGACACATGAAACTCATGCACATATACAAACATCCAACAGTAATAAAAGTTGGCAGTGTGTGAAAAGAGAAATACCTTCTCACAGTTGGCCTTCTGAAGGCCCGATCATCTTCAACGTTTCTCATGTCCTCAAACCTTGTACTCTTATTAAATATTGGCCGACTCTATATTTATTAATTGCAGAAATGCAAGAAAATGTCATTACTTCAGATACAAATCTTCTTTGTGCACATATTTTCCAATTAATGAAAAAGATATTTTTTACCGAAAAATAATACCAATAAGGAAAAATATTCAAGTTTGGTTTAATTTTATTATATACTTGAGATCAACACATGACAAGTCAATTAAATATAAAAGAAAAGAGGCATTTCAAACAAACAGGAAAAGAGATCACCAATGAATGAACCCTAAAAGGAGAGAAACTATCCATGAGTGCCAGTCTAATATGATTTTCTAGTAAATGCATGCCCTAAGTTTTGCACTAAAAAAATATTAAGGAGAGGTGGCAGTTATTAAACAAATAAAAATCATGAGATGAAAAGAGATTGCATTACCCATTTATCAACCAGGTCCTTAGCAAGTTTTCTGTTGGATGTGGTTTCCTCATCAGATTTTGATAAAAACATAATAACCTGCCAGAGTATTAAATCAGTCTGAGTTTGGTTCAGTGCCAATAGAAACAGCAAGTTCGTTACCGTCACATAAGGAGATCCCTAACCTTTCCAAGACCACTTTTTTTCAATTGTTCTCTTCTATCATACTGCTCCAGATCAATTGGAAACTGCATGAGAGAGAGAAAATGTTTCAGGCTCCACACGAAGTTCGTTCAGAAGCAACAAGAAGTACTAAATGGGGGAGGATGGTGGAAAACCCCAGCATACATCAGTCAAAATCTTCAAAATCGCAGCACGGATATTTATATTGGGTAAACTTCCATCTGGAAGGGGTTCTAGCCAATTTTTTAACAATGTTAGTACTCCATGATCTATGAACTCTTGTTGGAGCTGCTTCCTGCACCAGGAGACAACAATAAATTAACTGTAAATTCCAAGGGAACAAAAACAAGATTGTGTAAAGCCAGCTTACTTTGAGAGAACCTCGGTAAGAAGAGGCAACTTCTTGAGTTTATTAACAGCAGGCTTCCCCTGTCTATTAAGGTCTGCATCTTCTTCAGCAGTGACCTCAAGCTCAGCCATGACATTCTCAACTAATAGTGCAATCTCTGCAGGACTTTTCTCATTCTTCTTCCTTTTCTTACCCATCTTGAACATATCCTTGATTTCCTCATCCTCTTCACCTTCCTCTGCCTGGAAAGAAACGGAATAATAAACCCAATAACATAAAAGCTAGGAAGCTCCATTTACAGCATGTCAACCGGCAAACATAAATATTATTATAGAGATGGAAGTCGATTAATAGTGCAACATCAATTATGGAACTCTGCAACAAGACAAGCAAAGTCTCCAAACACCAATTCAAAGTAATAGTGCGTAAAAAAAATACTGAACAAGCCAGGAGCCTCATCAATAAAACAGTCTATGGTGGCCTACAATTACAAGTGAGAGTCAGGAAAAGAGCTGGACTATTAACCTGAGGAGCATCAGTAGGAGAGTGTGGCTCATTGTCAATTCCATACCCATAAGCAGGATCCACACCACTGTCATCTATGAAGTTGTCATCATCTACAGTCCTAGCACCCTCTTGATCATCCTATTCCAAAGGAAATTGAAATATATTTAGATATTCAATAACAAACCAAAAAACATAGTAGTTACTAAGGAAAGACCCAACACTTAAAACAAGTCAATAAAACAGGATTTATTCTATATCATAGACTCAACGATAGTCATGCAGCACGAATCAGACTTTTAATGTTAATTAACTACATAATTGAACCTTGAGAGACTAGCATATAACAAAAATTAGTAAGAACTATAGCAAAACTTGCAAGATTACTAATATATTGTCATGAAAAAAGACGATGTAGAATCAAGTAAACAACTACATCAACATCAAACTGTGATAGAAATTGTACCCTAGAGGTTGATAAAGGAAGGTGCCGACCATTTAAACAGATTTAGCCACCTAGTACTAGTAATCAGATATCAACCAATTACTTGCCCATATAAACTCAAAAGACAAACCCAATGCTAATCCCATCCCAACAAAAATTTGTACTATAAATCAGAATAGCAATGTCCTATAGAATGCTATTAACATACCGACAACAAAAACAAAAATTAGCAACCAAGAAATCAGCACCATGAAGGCTATATAACCCGGAAAACTTTAGCTCCGCAAACTGTCACCAAAATCACTCGATCTCTTCTTCGAGTCAATTAATCAGAAATCTCAATCAATCACATAGACAAACATAAAAAATCCAACACAATCAATTCAAAACTAAACACATCAAAGCATCAAAGAAAAAAAAATCTTAGAAAAAAGAAACTCAATTCAGATAAAAAAAAAAGAAGAACCTCGGAATCGCCACCAGCAATAGTATCCCACATCTCTTTAACTTCTCCGTCATCCTTTCCAGACACCAACTTCGTCGGCGTTCCTTTTTTCAGCCCCAATTTCGATTCACTTCCTCCTTTCCCTCCAAACTTCTTTTCCCCTTTACTGAACTTTTTCCTCTCCTTGTCCTTCGCAAATTTCTTGGTATAGTTCCCATCTCCAACCGATCCTTCCCTCTCAAACCCCCCGTAATCCTCCTCCTCGTCATCAACAAACGCCGGCGGCACATAACTACTGCTACCACTCTCTCTCCCTGAATCGCCGCCTTTTTTAACCAATCTTTTTCTAGGTTTTCCTACTTTATCCGTATCGTATACCGGAGTTTGTGACCTCTCTCTCTCCCAATTGTCAATATCATCCTCTAATTCGTCTAAGATATGATTCTGGTGTGGTTCCGGTGATTGTCCTCCGCCATCTGATTGCATTTCGTCGTAGTCCATTAACGGCTCTCCGTCCTCATCACGATACCTGACAAGAAAGCATCGGTCAATAGAATACCAAAAATCGTAATTTTCTCGATTGGGAATCGGTCAGCGAAACGCAAAAGAAAGCAATTGAAAAAAAAAACTAATTTTTTAGATAGATTGATCGAAAAGAAAATGAATTTAAAGAATTGAGGGAGTGGGGAGAGGGAGAGGGAGAGTACGGATCGTCTTCGTGACCCATGGTTATGCTTGGTTGTGGAAAGGTATGGAATTGATGACAGGATTTATAGTGAGGGCCGAGAGGATGGATTTTAAGTGAGCAGTGTGAAATAATCAATTTAATTCAAAAACTTAAGCTATTAGTTGAGGTTTCAGGATATAATTTATATTATTTTTTAACATATCTTTTTAAATGAAAACTTTTTGGTCTTTAGGCTTGAAACTTGGATAGGCTCACATTACCTTGTGCTTAATTTTTATTAAATAAATGAGGATTGTGAGATTCGAACTCGTGACCGTTTGATCATCAAGGCTCTGATACCATGTCAAAGAACTAATTTAACCCAAAAACTTAAGTTATTAGGTGAGATCCCAAGATATGATTTATATTATTCTCTAACAATAATTTTAATAAAGTAAGGAAATTTAGAATTAACATGAAGAGGTTATTTTAGTAAAGTAAGGAAATTGGGAAAAAGGAAAGGATAAATTATAAATTTAGCCCCTGTAGTTTTATCAATATTACACTATGATATTTGTATATTAAACATTTTCAGTATTTACCACATAAAATACTCCAATGTCAATATATATAATTTAGAGGGTGTTTGAGAATGTAATTGCGGTTAAATTTTTAAAGTGTTTTTCATTCAGAAATGCATCAAAATAATATATTTTTTAATTTTTTAAAATTTATTTTTAACATCTACTCATCAAAACAATCCAAAAATATAATTTAAAATAGAAAAATTAAATTTTAGCAAGCCGCACTTCCAAACGGGAGCTTATAAATGGGCATGGATTTGTCAATATATTAACTGAAAAACAAAACCACATGTGTGTTTCACTGTAGTTCAATCCACAATAAAATGTGTATTGGGTTGTAATGAAATTATCATTTTACCCTTCATCCTTTTATTTATAAGGCTTTGCTTGAGAGGTAAAATGATCTTTGCACACGGTTAATTTATCGTTCTTTATTTTTTTAGAGGAAACAATGTCTTTTTAATTTTTATAACAATACAATTATCATACTGCCCTTAAAAAGTTAACAATAAAAACCTTTGATATAAAGGTCTTATAGTAATTTTAATTTTTAAATGAATGGTTGAATTATTTCATTACCCTTACCATTAAAATTTGTTAGCCTTGGCTTTAGGGGCTTGATTGTAATTTCTTAATGGTTTTTTTTATTGTTGTTTAGTCCTAGGAGCATTTTTTTTTTTTTACAAATTAATGAACAATGCGATTACTCCATTACCCTTGCCATTCAATTTTTTTAACCTTGGTTTTAGGGGCTTGATTGTAATTTCATAATAGTTTTTTTGTTTTTATTGTTTAGCACTAGGGACATTTTTGTTTTTTGTATAAATAAATAAAAAGTTGTTGAAATGTGCCTTGCACGTGTCAGCCGCTTCGCCGCCTTCGGGCAGCGCGTGCAATTAACTCCGATGGTTTGAATCGTGATTCTGCCACATCATTGGATTTATCTTAGCATCCTTTTCCTCCCTCGGTGACGCGTGCTGGCCATGCAGAAAAAATATATCAACCATTTAATTTCTTTTATCTTTTAATTCGGTCCTTCTTTTCTTAATTGTAATTGTTTTATTTATATTGATTATTTCTAATTGAATTTTATTTTTGATTTTATCCCTAGTGGTTTGATTTTGTTAATGTTTTATCAAATCCGGTCCTCATTATTTTAATTGCTATTTTTTTTGTTTTGAATCATTTTCTTGATTGATTTGTTTTTTCAATTTCATCAATAAGCATTAATTTCATTTAATTTTTATGTCAAATTTGGTCATAATTCTTTTAATTACTATTTTTTAATCATTTTCTTATTTAGTTTGTTTTTTTCAATTCCACCCCTAAACATTTAATTTCATTTAATTTTCATGTCAAATTTAGTCTTAACTCTTTTAATTGCTTTTTGTTTTGTTTTGCATTGTTATTTTTTTATTGATTTTTTTTCACAATTTCATCATTCAATATTTGTTTGATTAAGAATCTTGCTTCTTGGGTTTTTTTTTCCAGGTTTGCCTTTAATGGGGTCACCCCGGTCTTATGATCCAAGTCATAGATATGAAAGATTAGCCCGAGCCAACTTTGGTTTTTTTTAAAGCATTTTTTTCAAATATTTTTTTGCTAGTATTTTTTTGGTTTCCTATATATAGGGGCATCCCAATTTCATATCCTAGATCATATGTTTGGTTTGTTGATCTAGGTTGGTTGCCGAGTTTGCTCGAGGCTTTTTTATATATGTTCTATATATTTTTATCATATCGGCAAGTGTTCATTCCTTATATTTTGTTGATATGTTCGACCCTGCGTAATCTTTTTTATGGTGTGAGTTTATTCAATTAGTCTTATTTGTATTTGTTGTTTAAGTCATGGGTTTTTTATGGTGGATTTATCTTTTATTATTTAAATAAATAAGTTTAGTAAACACAATCGGTTGAATGTTTTATTTTTGCAGTTGGTTTCTTGGTTATTATTAGCGACTTTCTTTTTATTTACATAAATGATTATTGATTTATTTAGTTAGATGATTGCATAGGCTTTTCAATTTACACTTTGAATTTTTCATGTAAAAAAACACTTTGAAGCAACCTACATACCTAAAAAAATTTTGAAAAAAAAATTATAACTCGTGACTAAACATGGGTTAAATGGCTAGAATAATTTATAACGTGGAGTGATTTTCTCACCGATTACAAGTGGATAGCATTACACCCAAAAAAAAAATATTTTTAGTAAAACTAACATATTCCTTAAGCAACGAAATCATTGTAACAATGGTGAGAGCTTTGTTTTGCCTTGCATTATCAAATAAGAAAACATTGGCACGACTTGAGCCCAAAAGAAGTAACCCAACCTATTGAAATAATGGTGTTGACAAGTTTAAGAGATCGGGAATGGTGTTGGATTTCAAGGAAAGAAATATTGTTAGTGTCTGATATTTATAAAAAGCATGGGTTAATGGCAAATTGGATGTGTATTTTGGAAAAGAAAAAAACAAAGTGAGATGGTGTGGGGTCTAAAAGAGGCTGTTTGTTTACGCGACTGCGGTTGCTTTTAAAGCAAACTACGTAGACAATACGTTTGGTAACAATAAAACACGAATCACTGTATACGTGGGGCCCGTTAAAAAGTTGTTTCGTGAGAAGCAGCTCTCAGCTGCTTCTTACGCGGCCACATCTAATGCCCAGGTGAATTAATTCACCTAGGCACTGTTCACTTCAAGGGCACTGTTCACTCTTGAAGTGAACAGTGCTATTCACTTGGCACTGTTCACAGTGAAAAAATTTGTGTTTTATTTTTTTTATTTGTGTTTTATTCGAAAAATTAGAAGGAGATCGCTTGATGACGTAACAAAAAATTTAGTTTTTGTTGTTGCGTGCTTAAGAAACCATGGAAAATATTGTCCTTATTTGGTAGATTTCGTACGTGATGAAATTGCACATAGTTTAATGGAATAATAAAAAATATTTGATATCAATATTATTTATTTCAAGATGTAATAATAGTAGTTAAATCTACAATATTTAAATTAAAAACCATTAATATTAATATATATATATTAATTATTTTATAACCTCAATTTGAAAAGCATTCTTTTAACCAAACACATTAAACTACTTTTTGTTCAACCTCAATTTCAACCACATTTTTAACCAAACATATATTTTTCCAAATCAACCTCAACTAAAAGTACTTTTTATAAAAGAACTTTTTTCAAACCACAACCACAACAGCTACCATAAAAGTTGACTACTTTTTTATGAAATTGTGTGTTTGGTATTGTGGTAGCTGTTGTGGTTTGAAAAAAGTTGTGTTTATAAAAAGTGTTTTTAGTTGAGGTTGATTTGGTATTTATGTATGTTTGGTTAAAACTGTGGTTGAAATTGAGGTTGAATAAAAAGTAGTTTAATGTGTTTGGTTAATAATGCTTTTGAAATTGAGGTTATAAAATAATTTTTAAAAAATATATATTAATATTTATGGTTTTTAATTTAAATATTGTAGATTTAACTATTGTTATTATATCATGAAATAAATAATACTTTATATAAAATATTTTTCATTGTTCCATTAAACTATCTACAATTTCATCACGTATGAAATATATCTGACAAGGACTACAGTTTTTTTGGTTTCTTAAGTGCGCGACAACATCAAGTAAAATATAATTGGAACAAAATTGGAATTGCGATCAAATTCTGCAAATGCTACGTCATCAAGCGGTCTCTGTCTAATTTATGTAGTGTCATTGAATAATATTAAACACTAGTTTTTCGAATAAAACACAATTAACAAATTAAAAATAATTTTTATTTTTTATTTTACTGGGTCGAACCCGATTCAATGCATGTTAAGCTTTGGACCGAATCTGGTCCGACCGGAACAGTGTAGCATGCTACATGCTAATTGCACTGTTCACTGAACAATGCAATTAGCATGAACAGTGCACGAAAAGCAGGAATTCCTTGCTTTTCTTTCCCTGCGTCTCGGACGCAAAAATAATATGGGACCCATGCACAGTAAATCTCGTTTTCATCTTTACCAGACAGTTTAAATCTGTGATTTAATTAAAACGCAGCCGCAGCCGCGGCCGCGTAAACAAATGGGCTCTAAGTGGCATTGCAGTCGAATAGTGTTGTGTGTTGTGATGTGACTAAGAAAGAGAGATGAAATATTGGGTTCCTTCTTTCTAAAAAAAACCTATTTTCTTTAAATTCATTATATATAGTTAATAGCAAAAATATAATTTTTACCAATTTTATAGAAACAAATATATACATATATTACACATAAATCTCGAGTTCAATATGGGTAGAATTTTGAATCGAGTAGAGCAATATGCTACAAAAATATGGTATTCATAACCATATTAAGTTAATAATTTAGTGGTCTTGGTTAATGAGCTTTAAATTTTCATTGACAAAATTCATGTATCTTTATGAATTGATACATTAGAATTGTTACAAAAGTCATGTATCTTTATAAGATACATTAGTTAAAGTCATGTATCTTTATGAATTGATATTTGATTTTCCTAAATACATTAGATACATTTACCAATATCATATACCATAAATATTAATATATCATGAAGTTAATGTATCATATTGTTTAAGATAAATAAAGAGCATATATCTATCTTAAAGAGAGATAAATGATTATGTATATATTTATGACTCTTTGATGAATCGAGTCACTTAGACAATTATTCATTTATCCAATCGTATATTTTTTTTATAACAATTTCATCACTCGTGTCAAATATTAGAGTGAGTAAAGAAGAGAAGATCAAGTTGTTTATGTATAATTGAACATTGATATTAGAAAGTCAAAAGATACGAATAAGGAAATCATAGTAGAAGGAATAGGTATTTATGATAAGCATATTGGTTAAAATGGTGCAAAGTATGAAAATTACTTTTATATATATATATATATATATATATATATATATATATATATATAAAGTTATGATTTATGTGTTTATAAAATAATAAAGATCCTCATATTATCTAACACGTGATAATATTATGTATATTATACATACATGTCATGATCAACTATTATGATTTTTTTATGGTTAAATTGATAATCACCAAAGCAACCTATTCATATGACATTGAAGTACAATTGATTAGATAATTTTTTATGAGGTTATGATTGTAAAAGTATAAATTGTCCAAAAGGTACTTGTATTTTTATAATTTTAGTCAAAATTGAAATGTTGATACCCAAAGGTATTAACATCTCAATTTTAACAAGTTTATGATGTTACAAGCCCATGAGCATAATAAGTGAATTGTTTAATACTTAAAAGTGTTTAACATCTCCTTCATGACATTAAAGTATGACAGAGTGAATTAATGGCATGCCTTTTTATATCATAAAGAATGGATATGACAATGCAATGAATTGCTTAATAAAATATATGTTAGTGTCACTTTAAGGTTTTACTAAGCAACTACTTTAACTTTCTTTTTGGACCATATGTCAAATATTTCAGAGTTAAAAGGTTCTAATTTTTCATATTGGAATGAACATATACTCATTACTTTAGAGTGTTTAAATTTAGAATTATATCTTTGCATGACTGACATAAGTTCACCTCAAGAAAAAAGCCTTATGAGAATTGTGAACTTTTCAATAGATTAAGTCTCATTATTATAAACATCAATATTGTTAAGAATCTTTATAAGTCAATTCCTATATACGATAAGGCGTATGAATACTTGGCATCAATCAGGAAATAATTCCAAGGTTTTGATAAAGAATTGATATGTATTTTAAAGACAACTTTGATTGCTAAAAGATATAATAGAGTTACTAAGATGATGATTGCAAACCCATTAACTAAAGCACTAATATCTAGAGTGTATAGTAAGCTTGTAAAGTCTATAGGTTTGACTAATAATTCCTAGTTATGTTTAACTAATATGACTAATTGTTCCTTTTCTTATCTCTTAGTGCATAATATTTGACGATGAAAAAGATGTAATGCTTTGAAATATTAGTGTCATTATTTATAACATGAACATGATGCATAGTTCGTAGTCTTTCTCATTAAGAACTTATCTTAATAAGTATTAGTATTGTGATACATATGAGAAATTATGTAACGTAATTTATGCAAAACCATCATGATCCATTTTAATTGTTTGTTTAGTTAAGTGTTACTTTTTTTTCTTTATTATCAACATGTATAAATTAATCCATAGAT
>Ga0307518_10002796_pt1 | contig 12671 bp, 13 predicted proteins | sample 25_EM_MG_FD_203889 | JGI IMG/M metagenome (GOLD analysis project Ga0307518, IMG submission 203889) | Populus trichocarpa ectomycorrhiza microbial communities from riparian zone in the Pacific Northwest, United States - 25_EM | ecosystem: Host-associated > Plants > Roots > Unclassified | place...
GGCCATTGGAATTACAAGACTAGATTGGCCATGAGAAATTACATTTTCTATAGCTAAAATAAAAATATCTAATGATAGATATTTTGTTTGTTTTTGTATTTTAAAAATATTTAAAAAAAAATTTATTTTTTTATTTGTTTTAAATTAATATTTTTTAGTGTTTTTAAATCATTTTAATACACTGATATTAAAATTAATTTTTAAAAAATAAAAAAATATATTATTTTAATATATTTTTTAAAAAAACTAAATTTCAACCCTTTGCTGCAAGCCCATCTCCAGTCTTGAAGTGCTTTAGCAGTCCAGAAGCTGTGTCAACAGCTCATAATTCGGTGAAATAAAAATTCAGGCAACGGAGTTGAAATCTTAGGGGCTAAGAATAATTTAGTCTGATAAAAACAAAGGGTCATGTCATCGATAATATTGTAAATACTTTAATTGTAAAGACAACCATTGACACGGCACTTCAGCTGTCGTTTTAGTAGCATCTCTTTATTTATTTCTGTGCCCTCCTCTTCGTTCGAAACTCATCTTTGTAATAAATAATTTATTAAATTCAAGTTACACTTTGGGTTATCTTAAGTAACATCAAGTTTTAAAATAATATTTATTTCAAGAAATATTTTTCAGAAATCAAATATTTTTTAAAATTTTAAATTCACTCACCAAATCAATTAGTTTGGATTATTACTTAATTTAATTTAAAATTCAAATTATAATAAGTTTTAAATCAATAAATCATTGAATTATTCTATAAATTATAGACAGTATTTAGAAATACAGCTAAAATCATGTTTTCTAAATATTTAAATTGTATTATTTAAAATTAAATATTTTTAATATTTTCATATCATTTTAATATACTAATATAAAAAATAATTTTTAAAAATAAAATAAAAAATATTAATTTTATATATTTTTAAATAAAAAATACTTTCAACCATAATTATAATACTTCCAAACGCCCTAATCATCATTCAAAAGCCAAATTAACTAAACATCGATCATGTCGATTACTATTTAATTTAATTTAAAATCCAACCTACATGCTTGCTAGCCTCTTGTCAATGAATTATTAAATTAACCATTAGAGTTGGGTTTATATTAAAAAAATATATATATCATTTAGTAAGAAGTTAAGAACTAGAAGTAATTGACTCTCGGACTCGTTTATACAGAACATCATTTCCTTGAAATTTTCAGATCCAATTTCCTCTGCCATTTCACTCTTTCCAATTTTCACCTTCTCTGTAGAAATATAATCCAATATAAAGGTATTTGCTTTTCTTTTCGATTCCGTACTCTCAAAAATGACGGACAACAACAACAACCCAAGCTTCAACAGCTATAATAATGATGGAGAGGAATCAAGCCCGTTGTTGAAGAAGAACCTTGAAGACAACGACAAGAAACCCGCCAAGGTTTCTGCTGATGCGAAGACCGCCACCGCTGAATATGGATGTACCGTCAATGGGCTTCCGTTGATTCATGGCAGCGTGATGGGTGAGCCTATGGGACGGACTCAGTGGGACTCCTGCCTTTTCTGTTGCCTCGGTCGCAACGATGAATTCTGTAGCAGCGATCTTGAAGTCTGTAAGTCTTTAATCTCTGTGCGTTGGTAGATTAATTTATCATTTTTTGAAATTACTCGTACATTCTTTCAATTGGGGTCGTTCTTGGTATTAATGATTGAAATGGATCATATGTCTTTGTTGCAAGTTGAATATTAATAGCACCAATCTGGATGCTCTCCAGGAATGCAAATGGAGTATAAGCTCTTAGATGCGTAACAAGGGTAGAAACAGTTAGTTTAAACAGGAAGAGAGAAGGAGTCTATGGTTTCCTGAACTCCAGGCTCACCATTAATTCATCACTTCATAATACTCTCATGAAAAACAAATTCAGTTTCAATATATCCACTTCAGAAATGGCTACACGTTGAAATGACTAGGACAATAAAAAGAACTGAAAATAACTAACCAAATGCTGCGTATAACAAGGGAATAAAAACGCTGCAGGTGGACTTGCTGAAACGGTGTTGGTACAGTAGCTAATGATCGGTCAATTAATTAAAATAGTTGAAACTTTTCCATTATTGTATCTTCCCCTTAGAATCTAGCTCTGCCACCATTTCCCCTCCTTGAAAATGCCCTTGCCCTCAAGGGAAAATTATGGAAACTTTAGATGAAGATCATCACCAAACTCCCCGGTTGCATTCGAAGGTGAAAGACCCCTTCCATAGGATCAGAACATGCTCTGAAGCACCAGTCTCGATGTATTTCTTGGCATTATCCCATACACCACCAGCGTTGGAAGCAGAGATGGCAGTCTGGACACCAAACACAAGGGATCCAGCTAGTAGGGGTGTTAGCATGACAAGTGCACCAGATGGGGTCATCTACTTGATAGAAGCATCCATGAAGACCTTAAACACAGGTGGCATAGTCAGGCTTGGCATGATCTTCCATGAGGCCATGAATGGTGTTGAATTGCACTCGACCCTCCTTAACCATCTTCAAAGCTGCACTTCCCACACTTTTAATAACTTGTTTTATGACAGGATTGCAAACTTCTTCTACTTCCTTCAACTTCTCTTCATAATTATCCTTCTCTGCATTTTGGTTATTGTCCAACCATTCAAGTGCTTCCTTCAATACAGTTTTGATCCTCTCTTTATCATCTGAATCAATCTTATCAACAAGCTTGTCTTATCATTGATTGCACTTCTCATGTTGTAGATGTAAGTCTTCAACTTGTTCCTAGCATCAATCTTCTCCCAAATTTTATTATCCTTCTTGGCTATTTCTTCAGCCTCCTTCACCATCCTATCAATCTCTTCTTGGCTTAGACCCTCCTTATTGTTGGTGATGGTTCTAGATTGAGACTTCTTTGCTGCTTTGTCCTCGGCTTTCACATGCAGAATACAATTGGCATCAACCTCAAATGTGACCTCAATCTGGGTCATTTTCCTTGGAGCTGGAGGAATGCCAAACAAATCAAATTTCTCAAGCTCACGACAATCCTTGGTTAAGCTTCTTTCACCTTCATCAACCTTTATAGACATTGTGGTTTGCTGTTCTTGGTAGGTGGTGAAGATTTGGGACTTCTTAGTTGGTATAACAGTGTTCCTTGGGATTAGTTTTGTCATCATGCCCCTAGCTGTCTCAATACCCAGACTCAGAGGAGTAACATCAAGTAGAAGGCCTTTGGTTTCCTCTCCGCCTTCACCACGAAGAATTCCATCTTGAACAGCAGCACCATAGGCTACAACCTCATATGGATTCACACCCTTGTTAGGTTCCTTCCCATCAAAATATTCTTTTAACATTTCTTGCACTTTGGGAATTCTCTTACTTTCACCAACAAGCACAATCTCCTTGATATCAGCCTTCTTTAATCTTGCATTATCCATAGCCTGATTTACTATCTCCAGTGTCTTCTTAAATAAGTCCATGTTCAACTCTTTGAATCTTGATCTTGTTATCGGCTCTAAGAAATCAATGCCATCAATGGGTGATTCAATCTCTACTCAAACTTGGTGTTGGCTACTCAACGCCCTCTTAGCTCTCTTACATTCCCTTCAAAGCTTCCCAAGAGCTGTCTTATCTTTACTTATGTATTTGTTGTGCTTCTTCTTGATCAACTTGATGAAACAGTCCATCAATCTCTGATTGAAGTCCTCTTCTCCCAAGTGGGTGTCTCTGCTAGTAGCAAGAACCTCAAAAACACCACTATCAATAGTCAAGATGCTAACATCAAATGTACCACCACCATTATCCCCTCCTTTCTTGTCCAAGCCATAGGCAATAGTTGCAGCTGTTGGCTCATTGATTATCTGAGGCACATCTAGCCCGGCAATGATGCATGCATCCTTTGTAGTTTGGACATGATCATTGGCTATAATCTGTCCATGTCCTTTTTGAGAGACAGCCACATAGAGTAAATAGTCCCAGGATCAATGTCAATCACAGTTCCTAGTTTTGATCCACCCTCTGCTGTCACTGCTAATCCTAGAAAGTAGTATTTTGATATGATGTTGAACTCAACCCTTCTAGGATCAATTTCCAAATCTGTTGGTCCAACAAATCTAGTTCAACCAGCCAAAATGTTAACACTAAGAGCAATGACATCTAGCTTCAGAATCTTTGGTGTCCAATAGTTCAGACCACAGCTCGAAAGTTTGCAACCTTAGGAGCTGCAGGTGAAGTCCCAATTATCGTTCCATGAAATAGAATTGTTGCAGTTAGATATTGACTCAATTTGACATATCCTCTAATCTTAATGGCAACAATTTCACCAATCTTAGTAGCAGGCAGAAGATGAGAATCAACAATTAGCTTCTCGCCACTATCTGCTGTGTTTGCCACTATCATTCCAATCCCACCAGCAAGCTTTATTGCCGCTCCTTTCTTCACTCCTGCATAAGCAGCAATCAACTCCATCCAAGAAGTCTCATCCCTCTTGGCATTTTATCAAAAACTTTTCTCTCATACTCCAAAAACCCACATTTTATACACATATTAATCATAGAATTCCTAGCATGCAAACCCTCATCAATAGCTTCATCATCTTCCACACTTTTTGATCCATGAATTCGCGAGGAATGAAACTGAGGCATCAGATATTGATGGCACCAATCCGGATAGTATCCAGGTGAATTGGTATTGATTTGGCAGAGAGCCAAATTTGATTTAGTGCTGAATGTGTGTGAGAAACAAGCAAGAAGCCAAACAAATGGAGAAGAGGGCATGTTTTCAGGTGCCCTGAAGGAACCCCCAGCCTTCAAATTGATCTTATCTTCAGTTTTATCTGGTATAGGGTCTCTAGTCACCAAACTAGTAGCGTCAGTAGCAACAGGCGTAAAGTGAAACCCTCTGGTTTGGCATCTGATGATAGACTCAGTTTTGGGACAGATGGATCACTTGGGACTGGAGAAGAAAATACAAATGGTGTAACTTTATCATCAATTTTATTGTTGGGGAGGTGCCATTCAGTTTCTTTGGCAAAGCAACCTTCTCCTTGAAGCTAGATATTTGAGAATTTGGTAGGGCACCTTCATCAGATATTAAAAGCTAACTTCTGGTTTATTGAATCTTGCTTATCACTTATGGCAAGTAACAGTGGAGATGTAAAGTCGATGCTCTTTTCAGCAATCACAACAGCCTTGTAGGGGTAGTGACCTCATTCCAACTTCTGCAAAATAGATCTGTTTTGATCCATCACCCCATGAAGAAGATCCTTAATCTCCTCAAACACGTCTCAAGACTTAGTATCAGTCATCATGTTCAGGGTCCGAAGATTGACCGCTCTGATGTCACTTGTTGCAAGCTGAATATTAATAGCACCAATCTGGATCCTCTCCAGAAGTGCAAATGGAGTATAAGCTCTTAGATGAGTAGCAAGGGTAGAAACAATTAGTTTAAATAGGAAGAGAGAAGGAGTCTATGGTTTCCTAAACTCCAGGCTCTCCATTAATCCATCACTTCATAATATTCTCATGAAAAAACAAATTCTGTTACAATGCGTATATACAGCCACAACAATCCTCTAGACTTGAGCTGATAGAATCAGAAATGGCAGCATGTGAAATGACTAGGACAATAAAAGGAACTGAAAAGAACAAACCAAATGCTTTGTATAACAAGGGAATAAAAACACCGCGTGTGGACTTACTGAAATGGTGTGTACACACACCAACACAGTATCTAATGAACGGTCAATTAATTAAAATAGTTGAAACTTTGCCATTAATGTATCTTCCCCATTGAATCAAGCTCTCCCAAATTCAACTTGTAACGGTCTTTGGTCAATGATCGTCTAATCTGCAAATTGTATCATGATAATGATAATAGCAATTGGCAATTTTTTATTTCTTAATCAATTGGAGATTTACATGATGGTTTCTGTTTTTCTATTAGTAAATTTCTGGTATTATGTGTTCTTTATGTGCACGATAGTAAGTGGATATCAAATTCATTGTTGTTTTTTGTTGTACATTGTTGCTTCTCTATGTGATGTTCATACGTGTGCATGGTATGTAGATATTTCAGAAAGTTTGCCCATTTTTCTGGGTAACTTCAATCTAGCTTGGTAGATATTTCAGAAAGTAGATGCAAGCTTGGTTTAGCTCAATAGGTATGTTGGTTGTGTTTCCTTATGTTATACTTAGATGCACCCACTTTGTTCTCATAAAATCCAAAGTAATAGAAAACACTAGATTAGTTTTCCAAGTGGAATTTAAGCAAAAATTTCATTTTCATTTGGCAATTATTTTTGCATAAGAAATTTGATGGTATTTTTATGGGTGGATGATCTTTAAAGAACATGGTATAACATATTTAAAGGAGGAGGGTTGGCCTTCAGCTTATTTGGAAGCCTTTATTTGATTTGGAAGCATTTAGCATGCAATGATTCCAGATTCTGGAATCCATTTACCATAACAGCTTTTAGCTTATTTGGAAGCCTTTATTTGATTTGGAAGCATTTAGCATGCAATGATTCCAGATTCTGGAATCCATTTACCATAACAGTTCCTTCAGCGTGCATGTAATCAATTTGTTCAAGAACCCCACCTATCATTGTGGACAATCCCTTCATTTTCTTTTTTTCAATTGTGCAAGGTCTTCTTGGAAGCATTGCCCCTTGCGTGCTGTATGGAAGCAATGCTGAGAGACTTGGATCTACTCCTGGAACATTTGCATCCCACTGCTTGTCATACTATGGTTTGTACCTGATTGGCAGCTCATTTTTGGGTGGGAATTGCCTTGCACCATGGTTTTCATATCCTAGCCGGACAGCTATCCGCCGGAAGTTTAACCTAGAGGCAAGTTATTTCCCTAAGACTTGCTCCCGTATATCTGCAATTTAAACATGATTTTGAATTCTGATTCTTGGTGTAGCTTTATTATCATCTCTGCTGTAATCATTAGTTATGTGTTTGAAACTTCATTTTCTTTTACAGTTCCACTCCTTTTCAAGGAGCAGGGCCCTTATATGAGTTCCAATCCAGTTAATTTAGACTTGTTCCAAGAAATGGTCTACATTTGCATTGCTATATTGATGCAGTTTTTTTTTTTTTTTTTGGCTATGAGTGCACAATTACGTGTTGAAAAAAGCTCTTTTTCCCAATTTATACCCGGTGGTAGGGCTTCAAGACTCTTGAAATTTTCTTTTTTGTAAGGAAATAAGATGGCATCGGTTTTTTTTTTTCCCTGCTTTTGTAAATCAAGGAAATTTAGAAAGATTGCCTTTCAAGCATTAATTTCTGTGGCTGTTAATGTGAAACAGGGTAGCTGTGAGGCACTTAATAGGTCATGTGGTTGCTGTGGAAGCTTTGTGGAAGATGGTCTGCAACGTGAGCAGTGTGAATCAGCATGTGATTTTGCAACTCATTTTTTCTGCCACACATGTGCTCTTTGCCAGGAAGCTCGCGAGATTCGTCGTAGGGTACTCCATCCTGGTTTCAATGCTCAACCAGTCTTGGTTATGATCCCTCCTGGGGAGCACTCCATGGGACGTGGGGCTTGAATGCTTCCTTCCCAGCATTAGAAACTTATATCCTGTTCTTACATATTTGGGTGTGATGTTTAAAGTTTCTGGAAACCATGTGGTTTTGTTGGATCTTCCAAGCATAAATAAATAAATAAATAAATATGGACACTTTTGATCGCCACTTGTAAAAAATAATTATGGAAACCTGTCCTAAATTTAATGTTTATAATTATCCATTGAAGTGTTTTGGTGCAAGTGTCGAGTGATGTGCTTAAGGCACGTTACTTTTAAGTTTAAAGGGATGCTTGGGGTATGGATTTTCAGAATATTTTTTTCCTAGTAATGTTTGGTTTATATTTAATAATTCATATATATATATAATACTAATTATGTACGCATACGAATCCCTCTATTTAGAAGAAAAGTCTTTATTTTATTTCTTTTTGCTATAGATATTTTCGTTTATAAACCTGCGGACTATTTCTCACTATGAATGAAAAAGGAAGCGACGTGAACGGTCGATATTTACTGGTTCATTAAGTGATGGGTTTAAGAGGTTAGTTTGGTTTGATTTAGGTTGTTTTGTTTTTTAATTGATATTTATTTTATTTTATTTTTTAAAATTAGATTAGTTGGGAATTGAGTTTTAAAAAAAAATTTGTTAGTTTTTTATGAAATTAATATGATTAGGGTTATGAGTTTGATAATTTACTTAGTTTGAATGAGGTGGGTTTTTTTATCTTTTTTTAATTTAATTTTTTTTTTATCCTTCATTAGGATAATTGGAAATTTACCTTCATAATTTAGTTTAATTTGTTTTTTATAGAGTTCTCGCAGTTTCATAACCTGTATTGTAAATTTGACAAGTTAACCTACGATGATTAGATATATCATCGTTTCAATATTTAAAAAGAAATATCATTTAATATGATATTATATAAATATTTATAAAAAAAATCATTCACATCGTATTTTTAATTCATAATAATTTTTTTATTAAAAAATATATCAAAATTACTTGAATATTTTTTATATATAAAAATAAAATTTATCTAAACTACAACGCAGGGAATAATATATAAAATTATAACACTGCTCAACCTTTAACCTTTCTCGGCAATAATTAAAAAATGAATTATTATTTTTTTATCCACTAAACATTCTAATTGATTTGAGCGCCCATTGTATGTAATATTTGATGTTGGCGCTAAATGAAGCCACGTGTTATGGATTTACATCTTAATTATTTATATTTTTTGTTTTTTAGTTTAACCATACAATAATCTCATTAAATATTTGATATAAACTTTACCGGGGGTTAGATATTGTTTTTTAAATAAAATAATTATATATATATATAGATTTTTAAAGAAAATTATAGATAATCAGAAAAAAAAAATTTAAAATTTAAATACATAAAAAAATTATCTTCTAAAAAAGTTAAAGAAAGAAGGATTATTAATTTAAATATAAAAAAAATAAAGAAAAAAAACCATATAAAACAGCATTGATTTAAAAAAATAATTAGAAAAAAGAAAGAACCAAAGGCCCGCGCGTGCATATGGGCGTTTTAGTCCATAGGTTGGAGGTGCTGTGGTTGGGCTACGCTAGTGTCTGGTGAGTGGGTTGTAGGTGGTGGTGAAGAGGTGAGCAAAGGTTGTAGGTGGTGGGCGGAGGTTGAAGACAAGGATGATGGATAATCCAGCCAGAATGAAAGAAATGGGGGTTGGTTTATTGGGTTTTTTTGTGGGAGGCCAAGGTTGAATATGCTGATTCAGTGCTGGATATGGATTCCTTTGATAATGGTGTCTGCTTGTGGAGGAAGAGAGAGAGGTCGGTGTGTAGGGAGGGAGGCTGGACTGTAGTAATAGTTAGTGTGGGTCACCCATTTTTCTTGTGTAGCTGGTGGCTGGTTTCAGAATAATGGGTCTAAGTTTTTTTTTTTTTTTTTTGGTGTTTTTGAGCTGGTAGATAGGACTAGGTGATTTAAAAAAAAAAAATAAGGTAAAAAATTAGATAATAATAAATATCATTTCTTTACAATACTTACAAAGCAAAAACTTATTAAGTGATTGGCGCAATAAGTTAAATATTTTTTTATTAGTGGAAACAATGAAAAAAAGACTAAACAACTCTAGTGAAGCTAATTCCCATGTTATCTGCTAGAAGAAGCTGTTGCAAGCCTCGAGGAGGCTCATCCCAGATCATCAAACCATTGTCGCCGGAAGTTGCAAGCTTTGCCATAAAATCAGCATAAAAATTAGCCTCTCTAAATGTATGTTCAATTCTGACAGTCCAGTCTCTATTTATTAATTCTTTAATCTCTAAAATTAGGGCCAAGTACTTATAGAAACTCACTTGATTAGCATATAACAATAGCATCCTTCAAGTTTGAGTAACAGATTATCTTATGATATCCTCGATCCCAAACCAATTTCAGTCCTTTAGCAATAGCTAGTAACTCTGGAAGAAGGTTGCAAGCAACTCCTGCAAAGGCAGTAAATCCAACAAGAAAATTCCCCGCACTGGACCTAATTAAACCACCAGCTCCAATCCTACCAGAGTTACCGAGAAAGCTACCATCCACATTAATCTTTATGAAATTCCAAGGAGGCCGTTGCCACAAGATCTGGATTGTTTCTTTGGTTACCTTCATATCTTCCCCCCAAGCCATATGAAAATCATCAGTCATTCTCCAAATATTCCTCCTCAACCAAACATTGTCTTCATAGTGGTTTTTGAAAGCAAAACAGTTTCTTTGCCTCCAAATCCACCATAAAGCTGAAAGCAAAGTTTTGAAACTCGGATCTAGCCGACCCGGGCATGGGACCGGTCCGGGTCTAAGCAAAAACCCGCCTGGGAGTTGGCCCGGCGAAACCCGGTCGACCTGGTGGGTCGACCCGGGACCCGACCGACCCGAGTAAACCCGACTGAGACCCGGTCTACTTTTTTTTATATGCATAGAGGTCAAACGACGAAGATGAACAATGCACTGATGCAGAATTGCTATAATTGCAAACAGAGAAAACCTAATAAAGAAAAACAATTTCAATCGCCAAGAGTAGAGGAGCAGAAGACTCTTGATCCCTTCAATAAGGTTAAACTCTTGTTTCTCTTAACGAATCTCTTTATTTCACTCTCTCTTTTCTTTATTCTTTGCCTTTTTTTTTGAACTCACAGTTCTTGACTGGGCATCGATTCGCAGTTCTTGATTCAATCATCAAGATTCAAAACTCCCTTCATCTGCCACTATTTTCTCAACAACCCCAAAATCATTTAAAGAAGCAAGAGAACTGATACATTACCCGAAGAAGAAGTGCATTTGGTCTTGTTATGATCACCACTACTTCTCTTTCTCTTCCCCATAACAAAAGAAAAACTTTGATGGTTTAGTCCCTTTGGTGGTGGCTGATGGTAGTTACTGTTAAAAGGGTCTGAATTTGCGATGATAAGAACTTTTATATGTTTCGAAGTGAACCTACGATCATCAAAACACATAGGAAGGGAAAGAGAAGTGCTTTTAAAAAGTTTCGAGATAGTTTATGTCTGCAAAAAAAAAACAAAAAGAAGAAAAAACGTGCGAAATGGTGGGTGAGGGAATTTGGAGTGGTTGTTTTTCTTGTTAAAAAAATATTAATGTATTGATAATAAGAATGAATTAAAAAAATATAGAAAAAATATTATAATTATATAAGAATGAATTAAAAATATATTTTTTTGGGTTGACCCGATTCAGCCCATCTAACTCGTGACCGGATCACTAGACCGGGTTAATGACCGGGTCAGGTTTCGAAACTATGGCTGAAAGAAACAAATGACCCTGGTCTAAATCCACTTACTGGATAATCTAGTCAACAATATTCCCACTAAGAAAATTAGTTGCTCTAATGAAACTAAAGTTCCTGCCAAACCTCCCAAGCTCTTCTGCAGTCCCTAATACAGTAAGTTTTTAAATATAAACAAACTATTCTTCTAAAACTGATATTCTAAAAACTTTTATATTCTTCTAAAATTGATATTCTAAAAACTTTTAGTTCAGTTGACCTGAAATTTTGTTTTCGCAATAATTCCCTTCAACCAAAAGCCTAGCCCATTTCATCCACAGTGTTTTGTGAAAGGATGAATTGTGTCGGCTACACAATGTTCACCCCACATGTTTTAATTTTTAAATTAATAATTTTAGCATTTTTTATCTATTTTTTTTTCTCTGGGATATGGAAACAGAAAAAATCAACCAATAAAAAAAAAAGCAGTCAAGTATCACAAATTTAATATTGTAAATTATCATTATTAATACAATTAAAACATGTGGATCAATTTAATTGATCATATAAATAGTAAACCAGGTCAATATATTATTTTAGTAATTTAATAACAAGCTTTGAGTTGTAGCTTAGTACTAACATGTAGCTTGACTTTGAGGTTTTGCATTTGAATCCTAGTGCAAGCAAATAATTTCTTTTAGATAATAGATGACATGTCGTTCATGTATTTTTCTTTTATAAAAAAGGACATGCAACATGTCATCTGTATCTTATAAAAAGAAAAGAAATAAAAGCTTAGGCGCACTGGCCTCCTTCATGCCCATACGTCAGGGCTTTTTCAATAAACTCATGGCTTTTTTTTATTGGCCATTTGAGTCCTACCTGTATTTTTTTTTATCTTTTGAGTTATTTTTTTTATTTACATCCTTTAATATGAAATTTTTATTTTTATTTTTTGGGTTTTTTTACCCTTTTTTGTCTTTTATTTTTTATTTTAATTTCATCATTTAATATAAGATTTTACTTGATTTTATCTTTCAATATTGGATTAATAGTAAATTACCTAGTGTTTTTTTTAATCATATAATAAAAGTTTTTTTGCCCTTTTTTTAATCTTTTAGTTTTTTCTCTTCCAAATCAATTCTTTAATATGAAGTTTTTTATTCCTTTGGTTTTTTTTCCTTTTTTTTTATCTTTGTTTTTTTTCAATATCATCCTTCAATATGAGATTTTTATTTAATTTTATCTTTCAGTATTGAGTTGATTTTTTTTTCTTTGGACCTACCTAATGAACAATGTCATATTCAAACAACTCTCATATAATTTTATTTAAAACTATGATTAAACAAATAATCGGGTTTGAATTTTTCAAATTTAAACAATTACATCGAATTTCATGACAATATTAAAAAAAAA
>Ga0307518_10002797_pt1 | contig 12668 bp, 4 predicted proteins | sample 25_EM_MG_FD_203889 | JGI IMG/M metagenome (GOLD analysis project Ga0307518, IMG submission 203889) | Populus trichocarpa ectomycorrhiza microbial communities from riparian zone in the Pacific Northwest, United States - 25_EM | ecosystem: Host-associated > Plants > Roots > Unclassified | place...
GACCTGCACAGCTTGGTAGATTTTTAGTACAATGAGCTAATTGAGGTTTAGACAGAAAAGTAAATTCCCTAACTAGAAAACAGTTTATCTCTACTAATTATACTCAAAAAGAATGAGGTAATTTATGCTCGAAAATTCGGTGTAATTTAGCAAGAAATAAGGATAATATTAGATATTGAAATTATGTTAAATCTAAACCTAGATTTCTACCTGTAGTCTTCCCTCTCCCTGTTAGTAATAGGGGTAGTTATAGTCATTTATTATCTGGTTCTTTAAAACCCTTATTTACTTCTGTTTATTTTTATATAAAAAGCAACCTAAATCTTATTAAGTTGTATAATACTATGAAAACTTTAGGTAGCAATACTTATTATTTACCTTTAACAATAGAAGGTTGTACTGTAGGAGTTAATTTATCAATTAATTCTCTAGATTTTCAACTAAGTTGTGAAGGTAAAGAATTTAAAATTGTGTTTGGAGCTGAAAATATAGCAAAATATTTTTCATTATATAATGGAGGTTTAAATAAGGATATTTTAAATCCTATTTCACTTAGAGACAGATTACTTGACTTAACTGATCCAGGTATATTGGGTTATAATCCGCAGGTGTTTATGCAACGAGGTTTAAACTATCATCAGGCTAATTTTACACAAGATGAATCTTCTATAGTCTCAGGTACTGATGAGCCTTCTAATTTAAACAGAGGTACAAAAAGGGCATTGGGTGATATAGGAAATGAAGGTGCTGAAATTGGTAATAAAAGTATTGAAGTTAAAGTAGTAGATGATATTAATGGGAGGTGGATAGCATATTTAAAGTTTGATGTTAATAAGTTATATCCTTTTACAGAAGATAATACTACAGAATGGAAAGATTATCTAGAAGTAATTTGTACTGAGCTTAGAGTAGCTTTTATTGAGGCTGTGGGATTAGACATGGTTGAAAAAGCTACTATGGATAACATCTTTTTAGATTGTGATGATACTGAGCGAGGTAATCAGTTAAAGATTTTATGTAGTGCTATTGTCCAAGCAACAGGTGATACAGATATTGACTGAAATAAATTTCCTTTACTAAGTAAAGAATTTATTGAGTATTTAGGTTCTGAATTAAAAGATAACGAATCTATAGATACTGATTACGCAGAAGATTCAGAATCAGATGAGATTACAGAGACTACAGAACATTCTAATAATAATAATTATTATGAACCGCTAATTAATGACGAAATACAGTCTTTAATAGATGATCTGAGCAATAGACAATCAGATATAAAGTCTGGTCGAAACAGTTTATTAAAACATTTAGAAATATCTCTAGATAGAGGTAATAATAAGGTAATGGAAGGTACTAACGATAAAAAAGTACATCCTTTACTATCAAGGTTATATAACACAAATAAAGAGTGCTTTAGAAAGCGACAAGATGGTATTCTTTTATCAGAGACTAGTATAAATAAACTAATCGCTAATCTGGAAAATTTAAAGTCATCTAACGATTATTCATTAAGAGATAGTAATTTTTCAACCCCATTAACGCATGACGAAATACAGTCTTTAATAGATGATCTGAGCAATAGACAATCAAATATAAAGTCTAGTACTGGTCGAAAGTATTCATTAAAACATATAGAAATATCTGTAAATAGATCTACTAATAAGATAATGGAAGGTACTAACGTTAAAAAAGTACATCCTTTACTATCTAGGTTATATAACACAAATAGAGAGTACTTTTATATAAAAAATGATGGGTATATTGATTTAACAAGTACTAGTATAAATAAACTAATCACTAATCTGGAAAGTTTAAAGTCATCTAATTAGGTAAAAATCTTATCACTATAATTTCAGACGTAAAGATTTTCTAACCTAGCTTTGTTTTAACTATAAGTTTACTCTATGTAAATACAGGTACTAAGCAATCATAAGGCCCTGAAAGGATTAGAAGCTGGGATATTATACTGACATTTTGTTGATGTAGTGTGATTATTCTATTCATATCCATTTATTATTTAGGTTCGGCTATACGAATGAATAACATGGGTATTCAAAAAAAAAATAGAATACTTTGAGAAGAAGAAATGTTAGGTTGGCTAACGACTTATAGGTGCAATTCCTTTTATTCTAAAGATGAAAAATCTAATTAAAAACAATATATTATCTAATTCTCTTACATTAAGACGTGACAAATCATCTCCGTGCTATACTGGATCTTTTTTTATTTTTACTTGCATAAGCTCTCCTTTATATTTATCTAATTCTCTTACATCAAGACGAGACAAATCTATCCTGTTCACAGCAACAGTTATATTTATAATTATCCTTTCAGTATTTATAGCCTATAATTATTTACATATTTTATTTTTAGTATTATCTTTGGAAAATGGGTTAGGATTAACCCATATTGCTGCTACAATGAACTCGTTCCCTGTTAGGTATTTAAACACATTCTTAACTTTACTTCTAAAAAGGGTTATAGTTGCTGTAAGGCAAGGCTACGATAAGGGTAATGGTATAGGCTATTCATTAAAAGTTAAAGCAAAATCTGATGAAAAGATCTCTACTATATTATCAAGTATGCCTTCAACATTCAACTATAACACTAAAAGAAAGTTTAATACTTTATCTAAAGTAAAATCTATTAAAAAATTAGATCCCTTCTTTATTACAGGTCTAGCGGATGCAGAGTCTAGTTTTATGATATTTATTCGTAAAAATCCTAAGATTAAAGTTGGTTGAGTAGTGGAGGCTAGATTTGCAATTAGTTTTCATAAAAAAGACTTACCACTTTTAGAGTTAATTAAGTATACTCTTGACGAAGTGGGTTCTATAGTACGTCATTCAAAAGATAGTTATAGTTTATGCGTTAGCTCTCCAAAGGATTTAATTCATACTATTATCCCACATTTTGACAAGTACCCTTTAATTAAAAAAAAAAGATCTGATTATGAGCTGTTTAAACGTGTAGTAGAACTTATGAACCAAAAAGCCCATTTAACCCTCAAGGGTTTACAACAAATTATAAGTATTAAAGCTGTTATAAATAAAGGTTTATCAGATGAATTAAACCTTTCATTTCCTGACGTTAAATTTACTACACGTCCTCTATTTCCAGTGAGTAAAATACAAAATAGTAACTGAGTATCCGGATTTGTCGAAGGTGAAGGTAACTTTATGATTATGCTTAAAAAAAATCCATCTCATAAATCTGGTATACAGGTTGCATTGAGATTTAAAGTGACTCAACATAACCGTGACGTTGAGTTTATTCAAAGTTTTGTAGATTTTTTTTTGTTGTGGTAATTGCTATATTGGTGGAGATTGCGTAGATTTCGTTGTTACAAAATTTTCTGATATTACTGATATAATCTTACCCTTTTTTAGTAAATACCCTTTACATGGCTGTAAAAGATTAGATTTTCTGGATTTCTTACGAGTTGTTGAGATTATGCAAAGTAAAGCTCATATAACTGGGGAGGGACTAGAACTAATTCGTACAATAAAATCCGGAATGAACAGAGAAAGATGTGTTTAATTTTTCACTATAGCTGTTTAGAGTAAATTAAACAAAAAAAGGAGAGTTCCTTCATCGGTAAGAAGGGTTGAGCTGTAAACTCAATAGTATTGTGCTTTTAAGAGTTCGAATCTCTTGTCTCCTATAATAATTATTTATTATTATATATTGTTATATTTACAATGTTGTATTATTTCATAGCCTTTATAGCTCAATGGTAGAGCAGGATACTGTTAATATTCTGATAAATGTTCGATTCATTTTAAAGGCTTGGACAAAATGTTTAATGTAAGCCCATCTTTTAATAATATAATTTAAAATATATTTTGCTGTAGACTTTCAAACATTATATTATAAAAAAATAGGAAGTTAAAATATGTTTAGTTGTTAAAATGTATATATATGTATACATATGTTATCAGTTAACAATAATATTATTAATATATGTATAATTATATTAAAATTATGAGTTTATTATTAATATAATTGCTATGTAATAAGTTATGAAAATGGTAAGTAACAATTATATATGTTGTATATAGTTAATGAAATGACATTTAGCGGTTATAATGTTTATAGTTTAGATTTATTATACATTGTCGCCATATTATTAGGTATATTAGTTATTATTAGTAAAAACCCTATTGTATCGGTTTTATTTTTAATAGGTTTATTTTTATGTATATCAGCTTATTTAATTTTAACAGGATTAAACTTTATAGGATTATCTTACTTATTAGTATATATAGGGGCTGTATCTATACTATTTTTATTTATATTAATGCTTATAAATGTTAGAATATCTGAACTATTAATAGACAGTATAAATAGTATACCCTTAGCTATATTAATAGGTGGTTTTTTTAATTATTTTGTTAATAGTGTTTTACCTTACATGGTGATGACTAATAATTTACTATATCATTTTAGTATTAAAAAAAAATTAACTAATGTAACATCTGTGTCATGAGATGGATATTTAGCAGAAACTTCTCACATTACAAGTATAGGAAATATACTGTATGGTAATTATTCTATATGATTAATAATTACGTCTATAATTTTATTATTAGCGATGGTAGGTTCTATAGTTATTACTTTAAAAGAAAAGGGATTATATAAATCTCCTTCGTTTAATAGTTTAACGTTACATAGTGCTATCTTTACATTTAATATAACAAGACCCCACACCACTAGCAGCTAGGGAAAATTTAGAACGGTCTATATCTCAGAAAGGCTAGAGTAACCTAATTACTTGGCAGATATTCTTGACGAATTACTAGATAGGGTAACAGACTTAAAAGATGCTAATTTGAATGGTTATCCCGATATATCTCAAATTCGTTTGAGTAATATAGAATGAAACAATTCAAGTGATAAGATTAAGGTTACAACTGACACAATATGTATACGTCTAGGAATAATAATAAAACTTGACAGAATCTATCAGATATGAAGGTTACTAGGGAGTTTATTGACTTTTTAAAAAAAGAAATTTAGTATTACCTTTGTTTAATCTAAGTAAAAAAAAAGAAATTAGCTCAATTGGTAGAGCATCCGTTTTACACGCGGCAGGTTAAGTGTTCAAATCACTTATTTCTTAATACTTATGTATAATGAATAATAAGTATATATATTTTATAGAGATCTTAGCTTAATGGTAAAGCGTATGACTTTTAATCATTATCATAAGGGTTCAAGTCCCTTAGATCTTATATAAATATATACGGCTATAGGTTAATGGTAGACCATTCGTCTTCCAAACGATATGTACCGATTCGAATTCGGTTAGCCGTATAGAGTTAGTAACTTAATTGGTAAAGGACTTTCTTGTCACGAAAGTAGATGCTGGTTCAAGTCCGGTCTAACTCGGATTTTATGATTATATATTTTATAAAAAAATAAATAATAGAACAAATAAAAATGGTATAATAGGGAGTAAAAAGGAAAAGTTGCTATTGGTAAGGCGAGATATTTGCTAAATATTGTGTTTAACACCTGGTGGTTCAAATCCACTCTTTTCCGAATTATTTTTAAGAATAGTATTTTATATTAAACTGGAAATATATTGTATATAATATATTATGTAATTTATATTTAGTACATTATTTGTATATAATAAATATATTAATAAAAAGCAACAAGTTTTATAGTAATTATTAAAATAATAACATTTAGAGGGATTAATAATAGAATTTTTATACAGATTCATATATTAATATGTACTTAATTTAGCTGTTTATAAATTAGTTTATAACATTATAATATAGTTAAATTATTAAAGATTATTATTTGTATTATTATTAATATTTTGTATAGATACTTTTTTAATATTTTTAATTTATTCATAAAAATATACATATAGATATATGTGTATATATATATAAATATATATTATTTTATATATGAATAGCTAAATATCTTAAATTATTTAATAAGCTATTTAGAGACATTATAAAGTTATAGTAACATAATTATTAGTTTACATCCAATATAAAGTTAAATCTATCGTTAAGTATATTAAATCTTAAGAAAGATCATAAATATCATAAATATATTTAAAAAGAGTATAGTTTAATTGGTAAAATAGGAAGCTTCAAACTTCAAATTTCCAGTTCAAGTCTGGATGCTCTTGTTTTAGCATAATTTTTTTCTAATTTTTCATATGCTAATGTATGTGTATATATGGTTCCTTAGCTTAATAGGTAAAGCGCATTTTTGATAAGGATGTGATCGACGTTCAATTCGTTGAGGAATCAATAAGTGCGTTAATTAAATTGGTATAATAACATGCCACGGACATGTCTTTACAAGTTCGAGTCTTGTACGCACTTTTGGGGGGGGGGGGGGGTAAAAATATATTTTTTTTAATTAATATAGTATATTGTAAACACAGATAACTTAATATGTTTACTAGAGATAAATATGCTTACTTAAAATAACTAAATATCTTTTACTACATAATAACAGTGTTGTATTATAAATAACTAAGTATAGTTTCTGTTTTTTACCGCTTATTTTATTAAAATAAAAATTATCTATTTTCATAATGTATATATAATATTAATAGATAAAAAGTATTTAAAATAACTATTTATAATATATTAAAACATAGATCTTAAAACTAATAGAGAATTGACTGAGTGGTTTAAAGTGGTAAGCTTGAAACTTATTTGGTTGAAAAACCACATCCGTTCGAATCGGATATTCTCTGACATAGTTTTTTAATACATAATCATTTTTATAATATAAGTATAGCATATTCTATTAGTATATTTGTTGTACTTATATATAATATATTATATTACAGATTAAATAATTTAGCGGGTTAGAGCCAGGTTGGTTAGGCGCCTCATTTGGGTTGAGGAATAGTTATGTTCGAATCATAATAACCCGATATATACAAACTATTTATAAAATATATATTTTTAAATAATTATGTATAAAAATACATAGTAATGTATTTGATATGTAATGTATTATTTCATAATTTTAATATTTTAATATTTGTTTTATACAAATTAAAGATTAATTTTATGGCAAGTATATAAAGAGACTATTGTAGGAGCATAAGCTGTATATTAACCATTAGAATGTAAAGTTAGGGACATTCTAGACCTTAAGTGGATGATGGTAAAAATTTTTAATTAAAAAAACGAAGTGAATTGAAATATCTTATTAGCTTCAGGAAAATAAATCAAACGAGATTCTATTAGTAGTGTGAATGAAAATAGATTACAGGCTTCAAGTAAAATGGATTAAACTGTTTGAATATAGGGGAACCTTCCTCTAAGCCTTAATATAATATACAAGCAATAGAGAATAGTACTGTGAAGGAATGCGTAAAACAGTAGTCTTATAAGCAGCTCAAGGTAAGTTTAATAAACATATGAGAGCGTACCTTTTGTATAATGGGTCAGCAAGTTCTAATTAGATGCAAGCAAGAGAAACACATGAAAACTGAGTAGTAAGCGTAATAAACTGAAATAGATGACATGACACATAGTAGATATGGGTTTCTAGATAAACTAAATAGATGAGGGACGAACGAAAGGCGAGTAAACACTGTTTACTATATACTAATACTAAAATGTAATATCTACTATAGCAGTATAGGTAGTATATATGTGTGGCGATGTGTAAACGTAACAAAAACGTATGCTATAAAAATGTAATAAAAGTGTAAACCTTGTATAGCACTCTTTTGCCTAGATAATCCAATTATTAATTAATGAATGAGTATCTAAATAGAGACCCGAAGAGTAGTGATCTTACCATGGTCAGGCTTATAAAAGGCCGAATGGGTTATCGTTGTAAAGATATCCAAAGAACTGTGGTAAGTTAGTGAAAGACAATCCTGACTACTATAGCTGGTTTTCCGCGAAACATATGTAAGTATGTTGTTTAATTACATCATAGCAGGTACAGAACTGTAATCTCGGACAATATGTGCATTAGTATTCTTTTTAATATTTTATTACCCTTTAGGGTTTTATTATAATTTATACGGGTTTTAATGCCTTGTGCATATGGGGGGGTCGTGAAGACTCTATTCGCGAGTATTTGCTCTCGGAAGGGCAATGATGAATGTTAAACGATCAGACATTTAACGATAAGGTTGTATAGACTTGAGTAATCTATATAAACAGCCTTCAGTGAGAGTGAACCTCTTGCTATAAACTCTCAAATTGACGGGAAAGCCCTAAAGAAATTTCAACCAAACAAGAGTGGTAACACATCTTGTGGCACAGGTAATGACTCGTGGTATGGTAAAATCGAAATTTATGTACGAAAGGAAATGGGTAATCCGCAGCCAAGCAGCATAATAATGAAAAAGTTCATAGATTAGAATAACGAAATTATTAATTATTATGGTGTGCAGTTCATCGACTAAATGTGAGTTGGCACTAATATACAGTGCTTAAGATATAGTCAAGCCTCACCCTAAAGGGTGCAATGGCAATAAAGTAATCTTTTTCTAATTTAATATCATCTTTCGTCTATTAATAAAATAAATTAGGAAAAGAAAAAGAAAAATTACTTTAGTTTCAATTTTAATTGAACCAGATTAAACCTGTTGTCTAAATGGATAGCTGTGTAATAGCTATTTAGGGAGAAGTACCTTAACTCTACTACGTATATGTAGTTAAAGAAGGTATATCTGTGTATGTCAAAAGGGAAACAGCCCAGAACAAGTGTTTAAGGTTCCAAAGTTTTTGTTAAGTGATAATAAGGAAGTATTTAAACTATACAATCAGGAAATAGGCTTAGAAGCGGCCATTTTTTAAAGATCTCGTAACAGAGCACTGATTCAATAGGTTAGTTATTAATTAACCCAACAAGTTAAAAGCGTCGAAGATATAACGGATCTAAAACAAAACACCGACACCTTGTCCATAATAATAGGTTAATCCTATTTTAATTTTACTTAAATACTATTTAAGTATTATTTATGGGGTAGCGGAACATAGGGTACATTTTTTGCTAAATAATACGTCATGAGGGCTAAATACTGTAACAAAGACTTATTTTAACAAATCATAGATACCATTTACAGATTTAAATTTATAATTCTAGCTCAAAAAAGGAGTATTATAAAAAATATCCCTAGGGATAATGCTGACACGAGTAACGAAAAAGAACAAATTGTTCTCGCCTTAAGCTTATGGGATGTAAAATCGGTCTCTAAATTAAACCTAAAGGATAAAATGATGAGTGAGATTATGCTTTGACAACATAAATTAATTGAATAAAATGTTCTGGAAAAAAAGAATATACCTGAAAGTTAGATATATCTACTGAGGAGGGGCAGGGAATAAACTAAAAAGATGACTCTAAGTCTCCTTAAGGAAACAAAACCGTACCTAAAAACTACCACAAGTAAGCTAGTAGAGAATACGAAGGCGTTTGAGCTAACAATCATTAAGGAACTCGGCAAATTGACACCGTAACTGAGGGAGAAGGTGTGCCATTCCTACTGTAATATCAGGCTAGGAAGAGGAGACATAAAATGGTGTTGCACGACTGTTTAATTAAAACACAGCACTTTGCGTAAGATGTAAATCAATGTATAGAGTGCGCTATCTGCCCAATGATGGCTGGTTAACGGATTTACTTGGGCGACTAAAATAGTCTGGGTTTTGAAGGAACCCCCATTTAATGGCGGCCTTACCTATGAGGGTCCTAAGGTAGCGAAATACCTTGGCATTTAAATGATGTCGCGCATGAATGATCTCACGATGCAACAGCTGTCTCAATGATTGGCTCAGTGAAACTGGAATGGCAGTGAAGATACTGCCTATCTCTAGATAGACGAGAAGACCCCATGCAGCTTTACTGTTACTAGTTATAGGGTATAATATAACAGGTTCTAGTGAATAAGGTAGTTGTAATGACGTAATTGAAACACCTTTACTCTGGTTATTATATCAATAGAATAAGTTTATAATATTTTTATTTATGTACGTCTCAATGTAATCCGGAAAAGGAGATTAATTAAAAAATTAATTCTCAGGAGACAATGGCTAGCAGATGGTTTATGCGGGGCACAGATCCCATAAAGAGTACCTGGGAGTATCCAAATTTAATTTTGTAATATGCTATACGCAAAATATATAGAGATTTATTAAATAATTGTTTTATATAATTTTTTTATAGAAAAGACTTTTATAAAGAACTTTTTATAAAAAGCAATTATATAGAGCTACTATCAGGTAATTTTTTTTATGTATTTTTAATTTATATATTTATTATATTTATTTTGTTATTTTTTATATTTACTTTTTTAGGAAGAAGCTAAAAATTTTATAATTTAAAAAAGTATATATAATTAATTCAGTTATATTTCTATTTAAGTTAGAACTAAAACAATTTAAAATAAGTAAGATTTTACCTATGGGGGAAATAGGTGTATATATAGTATTAATGATTAATATTTATTAAAAAAAAAATTGAATGAATTAAAAAAATTATATATTATTATTATTTATATGTAAATTAAAGTATAATAACTATATCTACCATATAATGGTTAGGATTTAGAATATTAATTATAATACTATTAATTGTTTTTTTTTTAGAAAATTGTAATTTTAACATTAATTTAACTAAAAAAAAATGATCTTGATATATACTTCCAAAGTTTAATGGCTTAATCTTGCTTTACTGTTTGACATACACGTCTATCAGTTGCGTAAGCAGGGCATAAAGATCGCAAGACGCAGTAAGGAAAGGTCTTGTATTATTGAAAAAGCTACGCTGGGGATAACAGGCTAATTGCGCCAGAGAGTACAAATTGAGTGCGCAGTTTGGCACCTCGATGTCGGCTTAGCTCATCCACATGAATGTAGGAATCATGAAGGGTACGACTGTTCGTCGATTAAAGAGCTACACGAGCTGGGTTAAATACGTCGTGAGACAGTATGGTTTCTATCTTCTAGAGAAAATTAGAGTAAAATAAGGATAGCCCCTTCGTACGAAAGGAGTTGGGTATGGTAACCTATGGTTTACCTGTTGTAAATATGTTATTATTTTACATATTGATATGTAATAATAAGGAGAATTCTTATTACTAAGTTGAGAAAAGGTATCTACTTAATAATAAGAGTAATATATATTAATTTGTTAAAATTAATTATGTCGATTTATTGTATAAGAAAAACTAATATTCATTGTTTAAAAGATAGTGTATAACATAAGCATGGCAGGAAAGCTATGTTAGTTAAGATAAGTGCTGAATGCATCTAGGCACGAAGCTTACCTTAAGATACTCTTAGATACGTAGTATAACATTACGACTTAATAACAATATGCCATATATTGTTAATATATAATCAGCTCCTGATTTATATTCTAATATATGACAAATAGGCTTTGGCTGAAAGAACTTTGATGTTTTTAGGTACAAAGTACTAATTTATTTTTAACTAAATAACATACTTATCATTAAAAAATACTTTATTTAGCCTGGTTTGCATAATAGTAATGCACCCGTTTTGTAATCGGAAGATATGAGTGCAAATCTCGTACTGGGCTATTTATATTTTTTTATAAATATAAATGCGGATTGATGTAATAGTAACATACCTGGCTCATGACCAGTAAATAGGGGTGCAAATCCTCTGTCCGCATATTTTAAGGCTATAGCTTAATAGGTAAAGCAAGCTGCTCATAATAGCTCAGATGAGTGTTCGAATCATTCTGGCCTTAGTTAGATAATAGATTTAATTTTTAATGGCTATGACCTTGTTATCCTAAGAATTATGTCAGAATAATTAAAATGAGATAGATATTAACAATGTTTTATTAAAAACTAACTTTTACTATTTTTTTTAATAAACTATATTCAATGCAATATTATAATTTTATTTACTATATATTTAGTCCTATTGCTATATGATTGATCAGTATAGATGAAAAATTATATAAATTATATGGTAAGATTTTATTTATGTGGCGTCTGCTTTGTGATAACCCTAATATAAATTATTTAATATTTAAACAATTTGTTTAAATATTATTTTTTTATCAAACGGTTTTATGATAAAGTAATACAATTTTTGTATCATACATTTTTATTATATAGAAAAAATTATGCTTTGTATTTATAATTGCATATAATTAATGTATAATAGTTATTTATACAATTATTTTTTCCTGTAGCATTAAATCATAGGAAGTATAAAAAACATTTTAGAGGTTTTCTTTTTAAGGACTTTTTTATATTTATATTTTTTTAAATTTTATCCTATCTATCTTTATCATTATATTTGTTTTAAAAAACTGTACCTGTCCCTCCCTTTTTATTATTAGGTAAAAAAAATCCAAGTGCTGGAATTGGTAGACAGGACAAATTTAAGCTTTGTTGACGTTATGTCGTGAACGTTCAAGTCGTTCCTTGGATAAAAGATTTTATATTATAAAAATATACTTTTTAATAACTAATTATATATTAATATATAATATATATTATATTATATATGTTATTATTTTTATTAGATATATACAAAAAAAAACAACTAACATAGTTAATATAATATATAAAATATTTTTTTAAAAATTGTTGTTTTTATAAATTATTAGGTTTAAAAGTAGTTTTAGATCAAATTATTTATACTTTTGTATAACTTGTTAATTATTATATATAACTT
>Ga0307518_10002798_pt1 | contig 12667 bp, 12 predicted proteins | sample 25_EM_MG_FD_203889 | JGI IMG/M metagenome (GOLD analysis project Ga0307518, IMG submission 203889) | Populus trichocarpa ectomycorrhiza microbial communities from riparian zone in the Pacific Northwest, United States - 25_EM | ecosystem: Host-associated > Plants > Roots > Unclassified | place...
GCGATAGCTTTAAAATTCCTAGTTGCACTATGCAAATGTTTAACGGCATTCTTCGAGGGGTGACCCATCCGATGATGCCAAAGAAGATACTCATCTTTCTTCGAACTAATGACTTGTACCTTTTCATCTATGAACTGCAAAAGTACACGAACATAGTGAAGAGGCCCAACACTTGCTATCGGGTCCGACCGCAAGTATAAGTCGCCATTAGGAGCAAAAAGTCTTGTGCCAGAGGCAGTGGTGCTTAAGGAATAACCTCTTCCAATAAGCTGCCCAGTAGAAATCAATCGACATGCAACAGATGGACAATACTCAACATCCGTAAGTCGAATGATCTTGCCGTGGTGAAGCATGAGTACGGTCCCAAGACCGAGCTTCTCCACAAAAGTATCTTTATCCGCAGTAGTCGAGAACTTCGATTCTCCATACGGCTTATAGGAAATAAAATCCTCGAAATGAGGAGTGCAATGTCGCGATGCGCCTGAATCCAAAAGGATCAGCGTACTTCCATCTTTCTGTTTCCGTCCACAATCAAGACAGAGAGTGGAGGTGCAAGAAGAATGACAAAGAATACACTCAGCGTCTCGATTTGTCAGGAACGAAGGTAATGGAATAACAGTGGGTCGCCTTGGTGGCGTTGCGTTTCGTCTAGCAATGTCCAAGGCGGACTGAATCTGTTCATCAGATTCACTGTTAGGAGAAGTGCGGTAGCGATAAATGGGATGAAAATTTCCACAAGTATCACATTCTCTTTCTCCATTATAAAAATGGACCTCAGCGGGGAAACCTAAGAAAGACCATCCAACGATGAGGGAACGTTGAACTTGAAAATTCCTTTGAAATTCGGCATGACCGTTATCAAAGGTTCGACTAAGGAAAAACACCTCAGAGTTCATTTCGTTGAGACGAATGGTTCCATCTTCGTTCATGAAAGGGTAACGTCCCTGATGATTCCAGAATCGTATACACAGTGGACTTTGTGGGCACAGAACATCGTCCCGAGTCACTAATCGTACAAAGTCCTCATCCTCTATCTCTTCCCAACTATTCCGAGAAACTGTAGTTTCTGGATGGGAGAATGAGGGGGCTTCGTCAGATTCTGGAACTGTAGGGATATGGATTAACGCACAGGTGCGATCAAAATCATAGGTGGCCTGTTCCTCATAGGTATCAATGATATCATCGAAACTAGAAGGCCCCATTGACTCATCGGCCCACAACGCACGTACGGCTTCCTCAGAGTAAGGAGCCATAGGCCTCTCCGCATTATACTCATCCAACTGGGCATCAAGCTCAGCAGTTGGAGAAGCGGGAACCTCGGCAATGCCAGAGGTAGTGGGTTGATCGACCATCATGGCCGTATAATCCTGAAATTCCTCATAGTCAGGTTGATCATAATACTGGAGGGACTCATCGAAGACAACGTGAGTTCCACCTCCACGGCCTTTACCCTTTCCACGTCCTCGTTTTCCTCCGCGACCACGACCAGATCCTCCGCGGTTGTTGTTATTCGATCCTCCGGCAGGAGGAGAGACGACCTGTGGTTGACAGCAGATCTGTTTACCTGCTTGGTCATAGAAAATTCTCTGACGACCAATGGGACAAAACTCAGCCGGGAAATGATTCCGGCGACATCCCTGAAAGATACAACGCGGATACTGGTTGCGTTGTCCTTCGCGAACAGGTTGCTTGCCTTTTCCTCGGTTACCTCCTCCTTGATAAGAGGGACGGACGGCGGGTTTAACATTTGTAAGACGCGACACAAGAGTGGCGTCAGGTCCATACTCAGCAGCGAAAGACGTTCGCTCTGAAATCCGATCCTGTAGAGAGATGGTGGACCTGCCACGAGAGGCCTGCCTACGCATATACTCGCGACTGATCTGAGCAGTAATCTCTGCTACAGTGAAAGCAGCATTGTCGAGCGTAGAGCAAAGTGTCGAGACAAGTGTCTCCCAGTCCGAGGGTAATGCCATTAAAATGGCCAAAGCGATTAGACCATCTGCGAGGGCGAAACCGGCTGTAGAAAGCCGGGCTGCACACTGAATGAGGTTATTGGCCTCATGAACGGGATTCGAGTTGGGTTTCATGCGGTGCTAAAACATTGAGCGCATCTCTACGAGAGCTCCAACTCGTCCGGGAGTGCCAAAAGCCGTCTTCAGGGCTGTTAAGGTTTCCTTAGCGGTAGGCTTAACATGAGATTGATACGTAGCTCCAAGTCGAAGCCGTATCATCCCTCGCATTTGTCGGTCGACAATATTAAAGGCAGCAAGTTCTGCAGGGCCAGCGGGAGGATTTTCGGTCATGGGACCATCGCACTTCATTGCCATAGCGAACGCTTCCAACTTGTCATACCAATCCTTGTAGTTGGTTCCATCGAAGATCGGGACATAGGTGGAAAGATCCTTTGTAGACATTCTAAAGTAAAGAAAAGAAGAATAGGTCAGCGAACATATTTTCTCCATTTGGAATAGAACCATGGTTTTGAGGATTTATCCATTGTCGTATAGGAGGTTGTCGATGAGGTTGTCGTATACGATGTTTCCCGTTGTGAGTCCCAGATGCACGACGTGGCGGTAGTAAACCCTTTTTACGCCTTTCTCTATTCTCTGCTCTCCGTTGAAATCGTCGCATGCTTGTCCGATCTCGTCGATTCTCTTTTCTCTGACCCTCTTTTGACAAGTACTCAGCTCCTCGATATCCTTCGGAATGTTGCCAATCCAATTCTTCAGCGCTCTCGAAGTCTAGCTCAAAACAGTAATGTGGATTTGGAAACTCCGTAGAGCTACCAATTATTTCCGCAAAAATAGCTGGCAACCTGAATCTCCAAAGGTATTCGTATGAAAGGAATATGCGAAGAGACTCGCAATTGAGCATAGTCCTCAGGACTAGTCGTAGTACAAAAGAGTAAAAGAGTCTGAAAAGAAGTAAAATCAAAGCGACGATGAATTTTTGGACGAAGAGGAATGACTTTCAAGTACTCATACGCGTCTCGAACGTAAGGTACGGGAGAGGAAAGAGGCATGGGGTACGTTGGGGCCGCGGGTGTCGGTAAAGTATTGCCAAAAATCATTGCTAAGAAACCAGTCACCGTGTTCGTCGACACCCAGGGCGAGGTAAGCTGCAAGCGCTTCTCGATTGCATACCGCAATCTTTCCTGCCGCCGGGTTAATGACATAATCTGAAATGTCTTCGACGAATTTAGCAAACTTCATCTGGATAGAAGAGAGGGCACGAAAGAATTTTCCAGGAAACTCTTGCCCATAGTCAATCTCTCCCCTTATCCATGCTGTCCTGAAACGAGACTTGTTTCTGGCAACTCGTAGACCGGCACTCCGTAGCCAGGGATAACAAATATCTTCTTTTAGGAAAAAGAGCGAGAAAATATCTCCCTGGCCAGAGGGAAAAAGGTCGATAGGAGTGGGATTGTATCCGAGGATACAACCGCGATGATCCGCTCCAAAAGGGGTTGCCTGAACATAGACCTCATTCACGTTGCAGTGGACAGTAAAGTCCTCGAGGTGGATTGTAGACTCGGGATACTCATACCAAGGAAGGTAGATGAGTCTTTCCACCGGAACGACGATACAGGAGGCGAAGTTTGGTGTCGGGTTTCGGACACGTTCATAAACCGAGCGAAGGATGAAGGCAAGATAACGGGGATCCAATAGAGGATTGTGCCAGTCATCGTTCGGGTCGAAGCGAGAATCGGTGCTTAAAACAGAGAGCTCCCTCTCATACTGCTTTGGGACAAAAATCTCCGGAGCAGGGGTAACCCTAGTAGAACGAGTAGGGGTGTACAAGTTCATACTGGTAGAGGGATTGCCTCTAGTTGTTGGAACGGAACAGCTGGGAGTCGCCGAGCGTTGAGGGGTTCGGCGAGGGGTCCGAATTGGATCGTAAAAGAGCGGTCGCAGCAGCTCTTCCCGCTGTACTGACGTACGGACGGGTTCCAACAGACGATTCAGAGCTTCTTCGGTGAGAATGGTGTCTAGACTGGGAACGGGGGTATATGACGACATCTTGTTCTTGATGCGTAGAGTCGATGTAGGAAGGAGGAGGAGTAGAAGGTATTACCTGATAACGAATTGAATAGGATCTGTTAGAATTGTCAGTCAAGCCTATAAACTCGCCGCTAGTATGACCAGGGGAAGGCAAAGACTGAACAATACTAGAAGCGGTAATTCCAGGTCTCTCAGCTAGCTCAAGTCTATCGTATGCAGGAGGATTTCCCCCATAGGGGATACCATCGTTATCAAGAACGAGGGCCTCATTTGCTGCAAGACGAGCATAATAGCGTGGAGGTGGTAACTGGATGCCACTCCTAGGATGAACAGAGTAGAACTCGTCACGACGGTCTCGTTGACGTTGTTCTAGATACTCTGACATCGTTGGAACTCTAATAGGACCTTCAATCCTCCGTCGAGCTTCAGCAGCCTGACGCTCGATGAGTGACAGTTCCTGATTAGAACGCATAAAACGTTCCCGCTCAAGGGTTACTGTCCATCGACCCTGACTATCTCCAGTACTAGCTTGTACAATGAACCGACGTCCTTCCGGAGTCTGATTCATGTCCACAGCTAAAATAAAGAAGGCAATCAAGAACGCAGCAAAGCATAGCTCTGCGGATATGACGGGATGAGGATACAACAAAAGCTGTACTCCTCGTCCGGCAAGTAAGAACTGCATGACACAAAGAAATAGTCTCCAAGTGAACCTGTCTTCGGCGTTCCTATCCATCTTCTCGTTGGCCGACGAGAATAACGACGTCACAGGAGGTCGCCTAGACGGGGCTCATAACCTATCGGGAGGCAATGTCCACAATATGGAGAACGTGGACACAGCACAGCGGGCTCTACACAAATGACAACGAAGTCTTAACTCACTTGAGTAGAAGGTTCAAACTTGAAGTAGTAAACCGAAGGTGGTTTGATAGTTCTTGGATAGAACAGAGAGTAAATCGTAGGTGGAAAAACTCTACAGTACTCCAAGTAGCGTAAGGGTATTTATACGTCTGAACTGCGCACAGACCATGTAAAGTAGAGTGTTTCCTAAGAGTCCATAAACGGACGGTAGATAAGTACCTTCCTAACATAGTAGTTCTGTGGAAGCTCGTAGAATCTCGAAGAAGTCCACAGTGAGTCATACGTGAGATAAGAGATAAGAAACGGTCTAGATCGACCCATAAGAACGTTCCAGAAGGAACATTATCTCCTTATCATGACCTCGTCATCGATAAGAGATATGACTCCGGTTAGTCGGTACTTTCTGATAACCGGTCATGTGACTTTGACAATCACATGGAAGAGAGAGAGTCCAGACACATCACGTGTCAAGGCTCCTGAGAAGTCACGTGCTAGTGATGACTAAGCACTTACTTTCTCAACACAGGAAACTCAGGGCGTGGTGGGTGGGCGAAAGCGTTGAGCTGCTTGATGTGCAGGCTGAGCTGGCTGGTGCAGGTGCGGAAAGAAAAGACGGCTAGCGTCACAGCCACTCGAGCAAAGACACTATTCTATTCCTACTCGTGCCTCTTATGTAATAGAATGTCAATCTTTGCGCTTCAGTCTGAGACAAGATAAGGAAAGAAAAGGCGATAGCGATGAGCAGAGAGCGAGTGGGTGAAGGCGCGCAGCGCCTTACGGTCGCGATCAAAACGAACCTAAAGGAGACGAGCATGAGCTGTGTTACCCAGAAAGGTAGTAGGCCCGACGCGACGAGGCCACGCTCGGATCCCTTAGGCTAGGAGGGGCGACTTTACTCACTCAACGAACCGGAGGCATAGCAATTCTCGTGAATTCTAACGCCGTTTCGGGCGGCATAGCTTGCATGTAAGGCGCTAGAATTTGGTTGTGTTTTCGTAGGTATAACCTGAAGGCATCACTGGCCCATCGGCCTTTGACTTTCATGACGTCAAAGGGAATGCCTCTTAGTAGATACTCCAAAGTAGTGCCTATCCTGATTCCATGACCCTGTACGTTGTCATAGCCTGCCATTTTTGCGGCCTTTTTTAGGTGCGAAACGAAAGTTTGTCGAGTTAAAGGGCGGTGGGAGCTGTCTTTCTTGTATGCGAAGAGTGGGCCATTAATGGGGGGACTGTTGACTTCGAGATGGTTGTTAAAGGTGGCTAGCAGGTCCGTTGGGCCATTTTGTTGTGCCCAGTTGACTTCCTCTCTGTTCTGGCTGGATTTGGTCCACGGGAGCGAGAAGACTTTGGTATGGAATCCATTTCTGTCAGTGTCATCTTGAACGTGAGCGAGAGTGATATGTTCCGCGGGATTGAAAGCATTTAGCCGCCTAAGTGTAAACTCGCCCACTCTTGCGGCAGAATAAAAAACGGTGGTTAGACACGCGAAAAATGCGGCGTCGAACGGTTTATTCGGTGTGAGAGTCTTTCCAATGGCCACAATTATTTCTGCAGTGACAGGTTGTTGCCAGTCTTGTTTCGTAGTGGGGGGGGGCTAGCTTTGCTGCACCTTTCAACATTGTTGAGATTTGGTCTTCGTGTAATGCCCATGGTAAGCCGTTTACTGTATGCCAGGCGCGGACACCGTATATGTAGCCGTGGATTGTTCTTCCTGAATATAGGCCCGAAAGGATGGATATGAACATTGAAATTAAATTAGTGCTCGCTGGGGCCCTCTCCTGCTCAGAAATGTTCCGGCTATCACAAAAAACATGGTAAACTAAAAGGCCCGCGCCGTACGAAGCTCTGGTTTGTTCCGACCAGCCTTGGATTACGACCGATTTCACGCGGTCTTGCAGGTCGGGAGCTGCTAGCGTGCCGAGTTTCTGCAATATGTCAGGGTGGGGGACCCATTTGGCTAACCTGTCCTTTGCAGGACAGTGCGGACGGAATTCCGATGAGCGAGGTGTTAAGTTGGCTGGGTAAGGGGGAATAGAGGGCTGAGAAGGGTTGTTATTAGCACAGCAGAGAGACGGTTGGTTGTTCTGCAAAGTGGAGATGGAGGGAAGGGGTTGAATCGAGCGGAAATTAATTTTTGATGCAGAATTGACCACAGCGCGGGTTGTCGAAGTCAAAGATGAGATGGGCGATATCACTGGGGATTAGGACGCGCAGGAGAGCAAGTTCGGTGGGGGGATACTTGCCCCGAGAAGGGCCATCTGCGGGGTTTCTTTTACTGGGTATGTACTTTGTGAAGACCCTACGGGGAGGGGATGCCAGGATTGCGTGGATCCGTCGGAAGGATCTGTTGGTGGGTTTGTTGTTGCTGCGTCCCTTCCGCCAGGCTTCGACGACTCCTTGATTATCGCCATAAACTGTGAGCGGTGTGCTGGAGGAGTCAATGGTCAACAGAATTCGGATTAGCATCTCGAAGGCGACGCTTTCAGCCCACCCGATGTCTCGCTCATCTCTTTTCCATTCTTTGTGGAGCCTCCATGCGCGCCATCTGTCCCCGATGGTGACTGCCAGTCCGAAACCGGAGCTGGCATCTGAGAAAGCGTTGAGGTCGAGAGAATGAGTATGGTGGGGGATGGGAAGTGGGGGGCTGGAGATCAGCGCGTTGCACCACCACTGCAGGTCAGCTGTCAGGCCACATGGGGGGGTGCGAGGCATGAATGGATTGCTGCCGAAGATGCCTAGCATGGCCTGTAGTGATGTTAGGTAAGCGCTACCTTCAGGGATGGTCAGGGATGCGTGTGATAAGCATCCGTGAAGTTTTTGCACATCTTCCAATGTGTGTTTGGCTGATTTAAACCACTCCTTTATTGCCAATAGGTACTTGTCGCGCTTCCCGTGTGTTAGCACAACAGTTTTATTTTCTAAATCCCATTCGAAACCCATGAAAGTGGGCTTCGAGGAGAAAAGGCTATCTTTGGTGGGTTCCCACGGGATGCCAAGCTGGTCCGAAATGAAATTGACATGCTCCGTGGCAAAGGTAAACCCTGAGGCAGTTGCCATGTCCTGGATAGGGAACTGGCAGTCTTCGGCGAACTCCTCATGGGTGCCGTCTGCTAGACACTGCCCCTTGAACCAGATTCGTCCGCCGTCTTGCAGGGGGCCACCGTTAGCTCGGATGGCTGTTGCCTGTCGAGAACAGGTTAAATTGTACTCGTGAACTTGGTTGCATGGCAGTCTGATGAAAAGGTGGTCATCGACCCATGCAATGATTGGTCTGATACCTGCTGCGTGCATGATGTCTAAGCTGACATCTCTTAAGCTTCCGTAGGTACCTGCTGATGGTCCATACCCGAAACAGAGGGCCATGTCAACTGCAAAAGTCGGGGGGTTTTCTCCAATTCGAACTACTAGGGCTGGCCATTGTGAGGGATGCAGTGGTACAGTGTGGTATGCTTCAGCTACGTCGCGGGTCGCACCTTGGCAGCCTGGGGGAAGGGAGTGAATCAGTGTGCACGTGGTGGCAAATGTCCCCCACGTGCAAGGGAAAAGGTCTGAATCAACTTGTGAGTTGATGGAGGGTATGCCACTGTGACTAGGTATATTCGGGTATGAGAGGTTTTGGATTAATCGGAAGCGGCCTGGCTTCCCTGCTTTAGGGATGATAGTTAGGGGGGAAGACTGGAAGAACCCAATGGTTCGTTCCAGTTGGTTACGAGTAAAGGGACCTATGTAGCGATCTTTCTCAAACTCTTTGTACACGATGGTATTAAAAGCTTCTTGGTGTAATGTAATAGAGGGGTTGTTGGGTGGGGTAAAGGAGCGTGCGATGACAGGGGCGCGTACGCTGAATCCATGCAACAGCTGGTCAACTATGGGTGCGTATTTATGATTCAGGCCATATTTAGACAGAAGTCTTTGCCAGCCATCGGCCCGGTATGGCGTGACTGCCTTGGTTCGTCTACGCTGAAGCAGCTGGTTGGCTGCGGGGGCATCCCTGCGCGCCGTGGTTGGGGTCACCACATCCTGAACATTCGTGGAGATGATTCTTGCTGGAGCATCCGCGAGGACGCTGGAAGTCCCAACATAGGGTTTGTCCGCTCTTATTGAGGAGCCGCCCATGCTGGTCTCTGGTGCAGCGTGTGGACTCCGATTTGTCCCATAAGAGGGCTTCATTGCAGACGGGACGATCAGAGCGATCTTCGTGCCTGCCCAGGCACTTTGGACATACCGGTGGGGCTTTGGGTCGAAAGTGATGACGCCGTTTCCCATCACTGCTTCGGCTGCGGCGTGTAGAGCCAGAACGTCTGTGTGGGGATGCTGATCTCCTCCATCGGGGGGAGTACGAATGCTTTCGTCGAGAGCGGGACCTGCGGTAGCGGTTGCAAGGGCCTCGGGCTGGATGCGGGGGTGGGGAACGGGAATGGGATGGTGGCTGGTAAGGGGCGCGAGTGTACGCACGGCCCTGCTCTGGTTGCACGTGTCTATTATGGCGGGCCTGTTCTAACTGTAATTGGCAGTGATGAGCCGTTTGAGACGAGCGATAGGGAGATTGGGAGAGGGGGGGGAGGGCCAGTCCCAGCAATATGGCAGCAGCAGCAATATTAAATACGGGGTGCCAATCCCAGCAGTAGGCAGCGTCGGTGTTATTTGGTGAGGTGTTAGAGGGGGGGGGCCGGTCCCAGCATTATGGCAGCAGCGGGTGTAAAGAGCGGAGGGGGGGGAATGAAAGCAACAGCGTGGACACTAGGTTAGTAAAATTAATGAAGAAAATGGAGGGGGAGGACGTGCCTGGTCTAATCCATCCTTTACGTCGCGAGCGTCAAGTTCGCGGGCGACTTTGGCCAGCAGTTCTTCATTTATAATGCCGATGTTGTATGCTTTGCCTAGCGCTAACTTGTCGTGCCAGTCTAGATGGACTCGCGAGGCGTAATGTAGCAACGCTCGTTCGCCGCGGTCACCTTCTTCCCGCAGTTGGTGGTTGTTGAGGTTATGGAAGAACCAGTTGAAAGCGTCTAGGGCTTCATTGCCCCATTTCGCGTTTTCAATAGCCGTTAGGAAGTGGTTCTTTGCGAACATGTATTCTGCATAAGTTAGGCAATGGTCTAGTTTGGCGTTCTTTGACGCAGTGAGAGAGTTGGCTGCGCGAACCGTCATGTTGCCTTCCGCTGCTTGGGTGATGGCTAAGGTCTCATTCTCGTCTGCGCGTCGTACCGATCGCGCTGCTTCTTGTAGTCCCTCTCTCGTGAAGTACCACAGAGGGGTGTGTTTCTTGTCGCTCAGCCTTTTGATGGTGTAATCAGCTGGTCTTGAGGCGAGCGTTGAAGCGACTCGAGCAGTCGCGTCGAAGGTGATGAGGTCCTTGTTCGCGTCAGGGGCAGGGGTTGGGGAACGAGGCCTGGGCCCGGCTGGTTGGTTCTGCTGTTCGCGTTGTGCGTTATCACCCTCGTTGGGTTGACAATCCTCTTGAGGGTTGTTGTCTGGGGGTCTCTGGCCGCCTCCTCTATCCGGTTGCAAGCCAGCCGCGCCTCTTGCAGCCCAGTGTTGGTTCAAGAGTTCGATGGCTTCTTCTCTGTTTAAAAATTCTTCTGCCATGGTGAGTTCTACTAGTCCGGCGAAGCCCGGTTGGGTGAAGTCGGGTGGACGCTGTTGTGCTGGGTCCATCGCTGCAAGTGACTAGAAGGAGAGTGAGTCGAATGAAAGAAAGAAGTGTGAAAGAAAGAAGAAACGACGAAGAAACTAAACGAAAGCGTTGAGCTGCTTGATGCGCAGGCTGAGCTGGCTGGTGCAGGTGCGGAAAGAAAAGACGGCTAGCGTCACAGCCACTCGAGCAAAGACACTATTCTATTCCTACTCGTGCCTCTTACGTAATAGAATGTCAAGTGTCGTTATGCCCTTGTGAGGCTTGCACAACTGCAATCCACGACCGCTCCTCATACTTCCGAGTCATGTGACCAAGAATCTTACTCTATTGATTTCCCATGGGAAAACGAGGCTGGAGATGATTTTGTGATGGATGAAGAGTATGTACTGAGCGACACTGACCATGTCATGCAGGATGGAGAGCCAGATATTGGTGAAACTCAACCAACAATGTCAAACCGATGTATCATTCCTGACCCACCCGCTGAGCATTTGTACAGCAGCTGGAAATCCCTTATCCCGACTCTTGTCTTGCCATTCTTAAACTACACATCTAGAACGCTAGGAAAACCACTACCACCATACTCACTGTACATCTTGTTGTGCAAAGAAAACAACTGTGAGTGGAAGATAACTAAAATTCTATGTCTGCTGTTCGACCATGAGTGATTACTCGTCACAGCACAAAATCTGACTGTCTGCAGATTTTTTCACCACAGAAGTTGCGAGCTGCAAGTGCTCCACTGTTGCCCAAGTTCTTGTCCATGCAGGACTATTCCCCACTGCACCCTCTCAACCCCGCATGGCCATTTCTATCGACTTACTTGTGTTCTATTGTTCACTTTTTGAGTGGTCCTGTGATGCCATCAATGCCCTCGCTTCAGCACTACATAGTCACTATGTTCGGTGAGGTTTCCGCATGGTCAATAAACATGTATGTTTTGCATCTACACGTTGATTATTTTGCTATGTAACTGCATCACAGAATGAAGCCATACATGAGCCATTTCAACACGGTCTCAGATTTTCCGTGCAATGGTTTGATGTACTCCATATGGAAGTCGAATGGAGGATTGAAGCATCCCTTCAAGTGTGTCATGAACGAGTCGAGGCCTTTAAACCCCTTCAAGTTACCCCCAGCACTCCAGTACCTCATACACGAAACCAGACCAAGTTAAGCTCATCATATCCAATGACCCCCTTGAAATATGACCTGACCACGCCTATCTCTACCTCCAACCTCATTGCTTCCCCCTCCAAGCCACCATTGTTCTCTGGATACTGTCCATCTATTCTGGTCCAGCACTGTCCTGCATGCTTTGCAGGCACAAGTTTTGGTAGGCCTCTTCCCGATGGTGGTGACATTCACGTTGCCATGGATGGCAACTTCCATCATCGACATCGCCAATCTGCCAGCACCAGTCCTCCCTTCTATGACCTGGCATATTTCCTTCCAAAACATCAAGTGGATGCTATCGGCACCCATATTGAGAAGCAACGGAAGACACCACCAAAGGCACATAAGGCCCTTGTACCTGATGAAGCTATTGACTCCTGCGAATCATCCTATGAAGCCACTGATGGGAAAAAGCAGAAGGCCTCTATGGACAGCTTCGACGACACGGGTGTCATGGCGCTCATTTGTTGTCATGACATTCCACTTTTCTTTGCTAACATTGACTCCCCAGGTGAACAGCAGAAGTACGCCATGGTGCTCCTCGCCCATCTCTTCACACTATTGCCTTCGCAAGCCACAGTGGTCAGCTTGTATGATGTGGGTTGTGTCCTAGACAGGTCAATCTCACTGGTGAGTGTTTTAGAAGTGTTCTAACTTGCTTCTGACAATCAATGCCCTCTTGAGTATAATATCCTTCCAGAGCAAGTTGCTGCACGGCTCCAATTCGCCACCATGGCAATGCATGCCTATGGTCATGAGTGGGCATGCCAACTCAGCTACAACCCATGCTTGGTGCCCGGTCTGGGGCTTTCTGATGGCGAAGGCACTGAATGGCTTTGGTCCCGCTGTCACGCACCAAACGGGTTTGGTACAGTGAACATGGAAGATAACATCAATATCAAATGATCCTGATGCGAAGGATGAGCACGATGGAGCCTCATCGTAGCCATCTATCGCACAAGAAGACTATCCTGATGCAAGAGACAACT